>OKWR01002248.1_pt1 | contig 10750 bp, 13 predicted proteins | sample 1607101 | NCBI WGS metagenome assembly OKWR01 (sample SAMN04414076, study PRJEB24778) | human gut metagenome | material: faecal | host: Homo sapiens
ATTAGCAATCAATTTGTTAGGAAAACTTTAACATTTCCCGACAGTCCCTAATTAGCCAATACGAGATACCCAATATTCAATAAGGCATCATGAGAATCGGACAGGACTCTTTCGACAGAAGGGTGTCCTTTATATATAGTTTGCATATCTGACAACCCATATATTACGAAATTTATTATCGCCAAGATTGCAAGCGACACTATGCCTACTATTTTCTGCCGCTTATTCATAATTCCTATGCTCCATCTGTTTGATACTGATTTTTTCGGCATGTATGATGCTGTCCTTTCGCTGCTCTGAAAGAGGACCAACATATCTATCTCCATAACTCAACCGGCTATCAGCGGCTGTGATTATCCACCAATAATTATTATTTTGCTCAATGATTATTGCAGAATCATTCCACCATACATTTAGGACATTTGCGATGAATGACGGTTCATCCTTATATCCGAGTTTTGAAACAAATATAGGATAATCCCTTTCACTCTCGCCATATAATCCATCGCCATAAGTAAATACCGAGTAATTATCCGTCAGGTCATGTCGATTGCTACAAGAACAAAATACAAACAAAAGAGTTAACACGCCACAAAGTAGCATCATTGCCTCAAATTTCCAAAATCGTTTATCGGTCAGTTTCATTGCTTTCAAGGATCTTGGAATTGAATTTCACTATCATTATTGACGAGAACACCAGCACAAGCAATGTTCCGGCTACCGCATACAAGGAAGCGATATCCACAGTTTCTGGGTCGTTTGATCTATTATTATACCAGAGAAAACCGCACATCTGATTTGCCCATATCGTTGAAAACAGAAGATTTGAGCAACATATCATTAACGACTCAATGTCGTGGGATAACTTAAAAATTGCATATACGAATATAACTTGAAGTATCGGCAAAGTAAGACATACTATGCTCCAGTTATAAAATATTGAACAATAAACTATTTGAAGATATGTAGCAGCACATATTAAAAACAGTTGTGCAATAGATTTACGTTTACCGCGATTCTCTTTTATTAAAATAGCCAAACTTATCAGTAAGAAAAAAAACAACCCAATTACCAACCACATTTGCATATTGATTTCGTCTTCATTGGCTTTAGGCACAGCATAGAGCATTATTATTGCCTCTATAAGAAGTAATCCTATCATTACTGATGTCTGTTTCCACTGTTTCATATCTTCTCAATAATTATGCTTTGTGAGCCGTCCTCTAATGAATTATTTTCATCCAAATGGATATGTGTGCCACAGGGCACATCAGTTTGGGCTAAATTGAGCAGATGGTTTGCCAACGAGATGAGTCCTTCACGGTTTGCAGAAATAACGACTTCGTCATTTTCGCTTGTGACTTTTATCGTAAAGTCGTCGCTCCAGCAAAGCTGAAGTCCTGAGCCTCGGTCGTATTTTGGTATATCAATTTTCATAATTGCCGTTTTATTTCTTGAAAATCGGAGTTCCTGTATTCTTCAATGCGATAATGATTTCGGGTTCGTTGTCGCAATTCTGAGTGTATCTGATTTCATAGCCTGACGTTCCTTTTGCTTTGAGATAATCAATCCACTCTTTACGATTTAGTGTCGGTGTTTCTGACACATCGGTAAATGTCCTTGGAAAATCATCGAAGTCATTATTGGGAGTATGAACATACATTGCAATCTGACATCCGTAGTTTCGTTGAAGGCATATATATCCCCATACTTGAAATGGTGAACTGATTGTTTCTGCATTAAGCCTGAATGTATCAAGCTGGCTAAACAGGACATCAAGGTGTTGTTTGATTTCAGCCCATTTTGTCAGCGGATATCCGTCCAAATGGATATGCTCATAGTCGTATTCCGCATTTCCGCTTTTTAGCTCTGCAATTATCTTCTCGGCAAAATTCTTTTTGAAAAGATTGCGGTAATATCTTTTTAATCCTCGCTTTTTCATTTCTTACCTCCTTTTCGCCAAAGATAAATAAACATACAAAGAGCTATGAAATAATTGAGCAAAAGAGCTACGCTCAAATTATTTATACAATTATACAATGGTGTATCTTCCCAATCGGTAATTGCAAAAGCCCATAGCAGCAGTTCATAAATGCCAATCACTGCAAAGACTATAATACCGACTATCTTATGCCACTTATTCATTGGGAACTCGGTTTAATGTAATTTGTTTCTTGTTTTGCCAAACTTCTTTAGACAGTGTAAGCTTTTTTGTAGTGTTGACTTTGGTCTGTATAGTGTCTAAAAAATTATAACCACCTGCAAGAAGATTGTCCGGGGCACTGCTGGAAATGAGGATGACATTCCCTTTGGATATCTTCCATATTCCACAATTCCAGATTTTGGGTACAGGGCATCTCTTATCATTTCGGGTTTGATTAAATGTATAAGTAGAATCTGCATTAAGGCTCAGTTCATAAATAAGCTTGCCTTGCTTTCCGCGATAATTGCCAACAAGATATTCATTGCGATAGTATGGTAATTTTGTTGTTATTATTAGCAACGGCGTTTGAGGATTACCGCAACCTATCTGAATATTTTTCAAGATTTTGCAATCCGTTATTTCGTATTCTTTCAAATCAGCAAATTCTTCATTTATAATCTGCTGAATCCGTCCGTTTTCGTCTAATGTATCCGCAGGTATTTTATCCTCAATTTCGCAAAGTAATCCGTTAATTACAACCTTTAAAGTGGTGCGGGATAAGGAGTCGTTTTTTGCTTCGTTGTTATTACAAAATTGCATACCATTGACAGTTTGTGCAGAAAGATTAACTGTACAAATAATCATTATCCAACCAATAATAAATCTAAACTTTTTCATAAGAGGGAATGTTTATTGTTTGGTTTTGTCTTTTATGACGGGAATGTTGAAGAAGCCGTTTTGGAGGGTGAAGATGACAGTATCGCCTATTTGGACTTGGTTATAGAGTTCGTAGTCGTTAATGAGTTGAGTTCCTATTTGTTCTTTCTTAAATTGACATTCAACATCATAGTGCTCTGATGTTTTATACCCACTGAAATAGTTCTTGCTAAGAACGATTGCCGATTCTTCATAATAAGGACGGCTTGAGGGTATATAGTAGTTTGCAAGTACGATTATTGACTTTAATAGCAAAGAGACTATGACTCCACCGACTGAATATATTAAAGAATAGAAGATTCCGCCCAGGTATTCTTTCCAGTTCCAAACAATCTCTTTATCTTTAATCAACCGTATAATACCAACGGCAAAGCCGATTATTGCAAAGACTATTAACCACCACCATTCGGGTTCAAATAAAGTTTTGTTATCTATATGCCAAAACCACAAGATATATGCACAAGCAGGCACGATAAACAACCAAGACAAGTATTTCGATTTGTCTTTGGCGGACTTTTCCGCTGGTTTGTTATGTCGTTTCTGCTGTTTCATTTAATGGGGAGTTTTACGGGCTGTAAAATTAGTGATTTTTCTGATTGGGTGGTGCTAATTGGGTGATATATTTGTGTCTGCGGATTCAGAAGCTTTCGTCGTCCTTGATGGCGAGTTGGTAGCAGTGGTAGAGGGCTTTGCCGAGTTTGTCTTTCTTGAATTGCTTTTCGTGGTTGGACGGGGTCATTGTGAGGCGGATTTTGGCTATGCCGTGCTGGAGGAGTTCGAGCTGGTCGGGGGTTATCCAGAACTGGGCGATGGAGCGGATGTCTGTGTCGGCAAGGATGACGTTGTCCACTATTACCTCGTAATCGCTGTCTTCGTTGGCGTTGCAGATGACGGTGCCTTTGAGTTCGATGAGTTCGTCGGAGAAGGTGCGGATTTTCATTATAGGGTCTTTGAGGAAGACCATACAGTTGGATTTGACGGTGGCGACTATGGAGTAGAGGCTGTCTTGTTTGGCTACGCCGTAGGTGAAGGTGTAGCCGTCTACGAAGTATTCCTGTGCCTGGGTGGTGAGGCCGATTGTGCAGAGAAGAAGGAGGAGGATTCGTTTCATTGCTGTTCTTTGGTGAGATTAACGATTTTTCTGCGTCTGGAGATACCCCAGCCTGATATACCGAGTATGAGTGCTGCACCGAGGGCAATCCACCAGAGCCTAGTCTTTGAGTGAGGTTCTTTGTCGGAGTCTGCAAACGGGTCTTCGCCTTCGAGGTATTTTCCTTCTGCTATGAGGTTAAGGGCGTATGTGAGAATTGAGTCTGGCGCTTCGAAGATTTCACGCCTTGTTATTTCTACAGGATAGTCCGGAATGACTCCACGGCCGTAAGGAATGCGTTCGTTTTGTGTGGTGTCGTAGATGATACGCACAAGCGGGATTTGGAATTGGAATCCTGAGTTCGGCAGACGTATGTCGGCGAATTTCAATGCGGTCATATAGTGGTAGGCGGTTGCCGTTTCACGACCTACGACTACTCCCCGTCTGTTGCGTAATATCTCCGCAGGGAATATCGTTGCCGCTGAGCAGGAGCCGGCATTTGTAAGGACATATATTTTTCCGTGGTATTGCACGGTTGAGTCCGGTTCTACTTGTTTGCAGTCTTCATCGATGCTATAGTATCCGTTACCGTCAGGCATTGGTTCGTATTCAGGGAAGATTTCCATATCATCGGTGTAATTGAGGCAGCAGTCTTTGAAAGAGGTGTAGTTTCCCCGTTTCGGAACCCAGTTCATTGCGCCTTTGTTCCGGCTCGCTTCGTTCAGCAAAGTTGAGAGTATGCGGTTCAGGACTTTGACATCTCCGCCACGGTTGTTGCGGACATCGACTATGAGATTTGGAACGGATGCTTTGGAGATGGAGTCTATGTAGTTTACGATTTCATCTGTCGCAGTCTCGTTAAGTACGAATGTGTTGAGTCCCAGATATGCGGTGGAATCGTTAAGCATTCTTCTCGTCTGCTGCATATTTTGCATTAGATAGCCGAGATATGTATGCTCCGAGAAGCCAGACAGTCGTCCTGTTGATGGAGAACCCTTGAAGCTGCGCTTTTCTCCGTCTGCAAATTCTATGGTGTGATCCCAATAACCGTTGCTGTTGTAGTTGCACTGGTATGCCAACACTTCTTCTTTTACGCTTTCAACGGCGGCATCGTAATTCCCGATCAGAGGTAAATGATAGTTGCGTATTGAATCCGCAGCAATACCAGATATTCTGGCTATGCGCCTGCCGACATATTCGGAGTATTCTTTTCTTGTCATAGTCACGACACAACTGTCACCATACCATCCGAAGAAAATCTGTGGCATATATCCGTTATTCTTGGCGTGCCTGTCAGGATAAAGGCTGATGTGCGAGTCGTGGACAAAGCCTTCGAGGCGACGCATTATCTTGTACAGCGATGGTCTGTCTATGCCGTCAGCTAATTCCGAGTTGATTTCCTGCTCGAATTGGGAGAACTGGTCGGGAGTCACGACATCATAGAGGGATGGGTATGCTTCTTTCAGTACAGCCATTATTTTAGAGAAGTCTTCTTTGGCTTCGTCAGCTGTAAAGGTTTCTTTTACGATTTCCTCCTTTGGCTGGATAAAGGTTGTATGCAGTCCGAAAGATGTCATCGGGTCAGATGGTTTGTTGTCTCGGGTGGAGACACTTACCATAATGGATGGTTTTCTTATTTTGCAGTAGCTGCGGTGCAGTGTTCCGAGTGTCTGCCCTCGTTGTATTTGTTCTCCTGTTTTGAAGTATCGTTCAGGGATGAAGCCGGTGAGGTGTATTTTTCTACCGTCGTCCAGACGAAGGCTTATGCTACCTGTGAGGTAGTCGGGGTCGAAGCGTTTGGTGTCAAGTTCAGCCTTTACATTTTTGAGGTTGTCTTCAATGGAGAATTTACCGTCTATTGAGAAGGTGGTCAGATAGGAAAGGCTTTGAAGATAGGTCAGGGAGAAACTTGAAACTGTGGCGTTCTCCGGAGAGAGTATCTGTGCGTCTTCTTCGCCGCCGATGAATAGTTCGTCGAGATTGAGTTCTCCGTTTATGTGTTGCTGTGGTACATAGAGTACATTATCATTTGCTTTGTGTCCGTCTATTGGCCATAGCCAAGTTTGCGCCTGGGCGGTGAGGCCGATTGCCAAGAGAAGCAGGAGGAGTTTTATTTTCATATTACTGTGAGTTTTCTGTTTATGGATATAACTCACAAAGTTAGTGATTTTTCTGATTGGCTGGCAACATTAGCGGTGTTTTGTTGGAGCAACTGATGATTTCGGCTATGTTCCCTAATTTGAGTGTATACTTCACATTAGGGCGCGCTAAGGACAATTCCGGCCTTTTTGACTTACGTTATGAAGGACAAAGTGTTGGCTCGGTATCTGTCACAAAAAATGGTGTCCGCCTGATTGTCGACGATGACCAGTACAAAAACAACACGAACGAAAGGATTTTTACAGGCTACCCGAAAGTAGTTACAGCCGGAGGATACGACTGGGCTAAAGACCCTAAAGCAAGGCTGTTTCGTTCATATTTCAAGAGCAATCCAAGGAAGCAACTTCATCCCGAACATAAATTCGAAAACTTACTTCTTAAGGAGTTTAGTAAGAATAGCTCAACAGCAAAGTCTTTTGTTAGAATCCAGCCAGTTACTTTAGGGAAGGACCTGCTATTCCAAATGCCAACCCCACTCTCTGCTAGCAAAAAAGAAATCAAGTATTCAAAAGGACATGGAGGCATTGATATCCTGGCAAGACGAGGAGGTCATCTGGTTATCTTCGAACTCAAAGATGAATACAAGAAAGAGGAGGGCCCAGAGAAAGTAATGTCGCAAGCAATAGCTTACGCAACTTTCATAACAGAGCTATGTAAAACAAAAGCGGCAAATGATTTTTGGAATATTTGCGGAATACATGCTTCCAATAAGAAAAAGACTCTATATGTGTCTATACTTATGCCAGATCCCGGCACTAGCGAAGTTCCATTCCAGGGGGAAGAGATAAAAGTACCTGGTTCCGATTTTGTATTCAAACTGCATTATATGTTTTATGACAAAGAAACGGTTACAATAACTAGGTCTTCTTTATGAGAATCACCCTTCACGGACCCCATCAGATAGGCGGCTGCATTACAGAGATTGAATCCAATGCTGGCACCAAGATATTTATCGACCTGGGTCATTTGCTTCCTGATGGAGATAAACCCTCCGACGATAAATTGGCCACAAAAGATGCCATCGACAAGTTGACTGCCGGTGCGGCGGCCATCCTGTACACGCACAATCACGGGGACCACGTAGAATTGTTCAACCTGGTGGATGAAAGCATTCCCCAGTATATCGGTAATCTTGCTGCGGATTTAATGGGGCGCAAGTACCAGCGTCTATCCTGCCTGGATGACCAGCATGAGGAATGCATGGACCGGTTGAAGAAACTGGAGAACTTCCATTTTTATCACGCAGGAAAGCCACTTTATTTCGGCAAAAGGAAAGACATTACGGTGACACCCTTCTATGTCAGTCATTCGGCCACTGATTCCTATCTATTGAAGATTCAGTGTGACGGGAAAACGGTCATCCATACAGGTGATTTTCGCGAACATGGATATCTGGGCGACGGTTTGCGCAAAGTGATTGACAAGTTCCACATTGCCGGGAATGTTGATGTATTGATTGTTGAGGGAACCAATGTCGGCCAGCCTTACAAACCAGTAAAGAGCGAACAGGAGGTTTGTAACTGCTTCAAGGAAATAATGGCCAAGCGCAAGAATGTATTTGTCCTTTGCTCCTCTCAAGATGCTGACCGTCTTGAGTTCGACAACACCGGCAACCTCTACGGCAAGGCCCGGCCGGAGAATTTCCCCATGGAAACCGACTATCGCAACCCGCTCATCTCCGGCGTGATGAGGGCTCTGGGCTTTGTGAACCGCTTCGGAATGGACATCGGACTTGTAGCCGATGAACTCAAAGAAAACGGGAATCCGCCTGCGGAATACATCCTCTCGGAGCCTTCTTCTTTCAAGGTTATTGTGAGGTCTGCAGATCCCCTTTCCGAACAAATCAATAGAGGACAGGCTCATAGAGATCGTTTGGGTTAATTCTACCATCTCCAAAACAGCCCTTGCCCATGAATTGGGAATTGGACGCACGAAGCTCTATGAACTCCTGGAAACAATGACTCACCGTGTGCGGTCCACCAGCGGCACCCGTCATGTCGAGTGGACGCTACTCGAAGATTAGTCATACCTAAATCAGTATTTTATGTTAACTTTGTAGAAATTAGGTATTAATGAAGAATCATTTATCATCCATCATCGTAATCCTGCTTTTCCTAGCCGCGATATTTTCCGGCGAGCGAAGCTATAAAAATGCCCGGCACATCATTGTAAGCGACTTGAACCAGGCGCTGTCCTCCACGCTGGCAAGTTCGCAGGACGAAATCATCACACCTGACACCGTCGCCCTGATGCGCGATAAGCTCACCCTGCCAGTCCTCAAGGACAGCACCTATATCGCCTATTGCCTTCCCGGAGACAAGCCTAAAGGGATCTGCAGCGACATTATGCATTTGGAGGATGCCACCATCCGTGGATATGCCGATGTTTCCATGGCTTCGGTTTTCGGTCTTGCCGACAAGCGGCTGCCCGCCGCATTCAGCCTGATGGCCGTATTCTGGCTCATCGGCTCGGCGATGCTTACCCGGAAGAAGCGGATGGCACCGGCGCTCCAACTTACCCCCATGCAACGGCAGCTCCTTGACCTGTTCGAAGCGGCTCCCGACGGCGAACTTTCCAAGGAAGAAATCTGCCGTACCCTCTGGCCCGGAAAGCCGGTGACGGACGATGCCATGTACTCGCTCATTCGGCACTTAAAGACCTCCCTGGAAGGCAGTGGTTATGAAATTGAGACCCGCCGCGGCTTCGGGTATCGACTGACAAAACACTGACAGACAATTGTCAGACAAATGTCAGGGAGTTCCTGACGAGCCTTTTGCTCCTTCATTGTAGGTTTGCGCTGAAAAATGTGCAATCAAGCAATGAAGAAATTTTTATTTATCCTTGCTGCCGTGTTGCAGGTGGCGATTGCTGGTGCCCAGCAGGTGGACACAACGGGATTCTATTCTGAAAAAAGGGACACATTGAAGGCGGCAGCTGTTACTGTCCGACGTGATCTTGTGACGGCTGATGCGGATAAGCTGACGTATAATGTCCAGGCTGATCCCAAGGCAGAAGGAAGCAACCTCATTGACATTCTCCGCACCGTTCCTATGCTCAGCATCAATGGTGACGAGGAGGTGCTGCTGAACGGCAGCAATGATTACAAGGTGCTCGTGAACGGCCGGTCCACTGGGATGCTTGCCCGGAACTTCAACCAACTCATCAAGACCATTCCTGCGTCGTCCATAAAGGAAATACAGGTCATCACCAATCCGCCGGTGAAATACGATGCGGAAGGCATCGGCGGCATCATCAATATAGTGTTGGCCAGGCGCCTGAAATCAGGCTACAGCGGTTCTATAGGAACACAAGGCGGCAATCTTGGAGCAGCAAGCGGAAACGGTTACATAAATGCTCAGTTGGGTAAGTTCACTGTAAGTGCGAATGCAAGCGGCACAAGTTTCCGTAATCCAATTGTCTATGGCGTAACAGATGTTGAGAACTATACAAGCGAAGACTACCGTTACCAGCGTCTTGATTTCAACAGCAACAATAGTTTCTCATCAGGAGCATTCTCTCTTGAGGCCAGTTATGAGCCTGATTCGTTGAATCTCATAACCCTTTCGGGTTGGGCAAACTTCCAGAAGATGCTTAGCGAAGATGACATCACGGAAACCTTCTGGAATACCGGCCATCTCAAGACCATCGAGATGAACGAACCAACTGTGCGCACCAACCGTTATAAAACTTTCTCCGGAGAGCTGGCATACCAGAAGACATTCAGGAACGATGGAGGTATCCTTACATTCAGTTATGCCATTGATGGAAATCCTAACAGTACGGAAAACGATGTGATAGTGGTTCCGATCTTGAACTATCCTGACTATCATCGTCATTCCTTCAATACGGAACACACGATCCAGCAGGTCGGTCAGATTGATTATTTCGCCACCCTTCAGAAGACGCATCAGATCGAGTCCGGTGCAAAATATACACTACGTTCACATGTGGCAGATTCGCAGGATGAGCTATGGGATTATGCTGAAGAAAAATGGGTTATTGATGATTCAAATGTCAATGACCTGGATTATCAGCAGCATATTTTCGCCGCCTATGCAAGTTACGGATACAGGTTCTCAAAACTTACCTTGAAGGCTGGTACAAGGCTGGAATACACTCTGAACCGAGGTCTTTCCAAGAGTGCTTCCGGAAATCTGACATTCGACAACGGCAATTTCAATATCGTTCCATACCTCAATGCAGCGTGGAAGATTGACTCCAGGAATACTCTTTCCGCGTCTTATACACGTCGTTTAGGCCGCCCTAGCGTCACTTACCTCAATCCATACATCTTCGAGGAATCACCATACAGCAAGATGCACGGCAATCCGGATCTGAGAACCGTAGTGTCTGATGCCTTGACTCTGACATACAGGACAAGAGGGGAAACCTGGGATCTTACTGTCAGAACTTACGGCAGCCTTTGCAACAACAAGATTGAATACCTCTCCAAGGTCTATCCGAACGGCCTCAAGGTCTCCACCTATGAGAATGCCGTTACCTACAATCATATTGACGAGATGGTGAGTTTCAACTGGAATCCGGGCCAGCGGTTCAGCCTCCAGTCTTCGGCGAAATTGGGCTATAATTAGGGACTGTCGGGAAATGTTAAAGTTTTCCTAACAAATTGATTGCTAATG
>OKWR01002250.1_pt1 | contig 10735 bp, 10 predicted proteins | sample 1607101 | NCBI WGS metagenome assembly OKWR01 (sample SAMN04414076, study PRJEB24778) | human gut metagenome | material: faecal | host: Homo sapiens
CAAATTTCTCCATGATTGAAAAAATTCCTCCAAAAGGTGTGAGTTTCTCAGATTTAATTTGTATTTTTGCCATGTCATATTGTAAGTATCCAAAACTGGCGTCTTGACAAAATCCTCCCATAGAACTATCTTCGCAACATAACTTTAAGACCAAGATTATGTGTAGCGAAAGTGATTTTGAAAAGCTGTGGTTCATGTACAAGACCCAAGGTGAACCCAAAGGAGTATCCATCAACAAATTCTGTGTGATAAACAATGTCCCTTACAAAGCCTTCAACGATTGGTTCCGGAAGACCCAGAAGAGAGTGGTTCCCGTAGTGATAGAAGGGGCGCCCGTACAACCGGTGTCCGATGAACCGGTCAATACCGAAAAGCCGGTCAGCAATCCGGCTGCCACTCCCTGTAAAGGGACTATCCAGGTGACCATAAAGACGCATGAAGGGCTTTGCATACAGAAGAAGGGCTTAGACTATCAGGGGCTGAAGACACTGGTAGAGAAACTGGAGGGCTTATGCTAAGCATCAATGGCCTGCACAACTTCTACTATTTGCCCGAGCTCCACGACATGCGCTGCAAGGCTCAGCGTATAGCGGAAATAATCAGAGGCAGATACCATCGCGACCCGCTCAATGGTGATGTGTACATGTTCATGTCGAAAGACCGCCGCAGGGTACGGATGGTACACTATGAGCGCAACGCCTACTTTCTTCATGAAAAGAGCTTTATTAAAGGTTACAGGTTCATGAAAATAGAATACAATGAAGGCAATGCGGTGTATAGGATTGAATGGTCCGATCTGGTCCATATACTTGAATCGCCCGTTGTGACGACTATAAGAATTGACTGAAAAAAGTGCTGAAAACCAATAAAATATCTCTTGAAAAAACTTGTGTATCTCATTGAAAATGAGTAATTTTACACTTGTAAAAAGCAAGAGATATGGACCTGAATGAACTTATAGAAAGCACGCTGCGCAGTCAGCATCTGGAGGAGATGCAGAATCGCCCCAGGGAGGAATACTCCCCGATTAAAGGGATGAGTAGCGAGCAGATAGAGCGTTACGCCTGTTTCCTCTATAAGGAACTTCAGGCAAGGGTCGAACAGTTGGAAAGGATGAATGTCAGGCTGGATGAGATTATGGATGAACTTAAGAAGTCAGGCAAAAAGATAGACAATCTGACAGGACTGCTGGAGAAGGCAAATGACAGAGCCGATAAGGCCTTGCTTGAAAGTAAAATGCATCAAAAGGAAAACATCGAATTGAAAAAGATGAATGCTGCCCTCCAACAGCGTCTGAACCTGATGAACAGCATGGCATTCGGTCCGTCCAAGAGCCAGAAAGGCATCGAAAAGAAGAAGCCTGTAAGAGGAAGACATGATGATAAGGACGACTTCGACGGCACGTCCCAATCCCTTGCCCCTGCCGAAGAGCCGGCGGAGCAGCCTCGGGAGGAAAAAGCTCCAAAGGAGTCAAGGGAACGTCCCGGGAGAAAGGGGATGGTTTACAACAAATCCGTTGTAGGCACTCCGATAATCCATAAGTCTGACTATAGCAGGCTGCCCCCGGGCGCTGTTGTCATCTCTTCAAAATTTAAGGTAGTGAGAGATGTAATAAGCCGTATAGAGGAGCATCACTTCGAGGTACTGAAGGTAAAATACGCCGACGGCCATATCAGGTCGGTGTATCTTCCTATCCCGGGAGAAGCCGGAGCAGAACTTTATGATGAGGTGGTTCCCGGTACACACATAACCGCCAGCCTGCTGTCTTACCTGTTGTTCAACCGCTTCCAGATGGCTACCCCGGCAAACCGCGAAGCCAGGAACCGTTTGGCCGATATGGACTGGCTGACTTCTCCGCAGAACCTCCTGAACTGGGCGGACAAGGGGGCGATACAGCTCAACAGGCTGATACCCGCACTGAAGAAGGTCGCACTGTGCGAAGGCGCAAACGTAAATGTGGACGAGACCTGGCTGCGCTACCGTACCGTTGACGTGAAACGTAAGACGTACATGTGGTGTCTGGTCAACAGGAAGGCACGCATCGTGATATTCTTCTACGAGGACACTGAAGACGGGAACGGAAACCCTAAGCATGGAGGCAGAAACAGGAACGTTCTGGTAGATTTTATAGATGGTGCCAGACTTAAATCGTTGCAGAGCGACGGATACAATGTCTATACTTATCTTGACAACGAGCTGATAGATATAGAGCATCTGTGCTGTCTCGCACATGCCAGAGCCAAGTTCAAGTATGCTTACGAACAGGGCTGTAAGTCGGCATACTTCTTCCTGTACATGATAGGCAGACTCTACAGACTGGAAGAGGAATACAGACGACTGAAGCTATCCCCTCAGGAGATATACGAGCGAAGGAACGATGATACGACAACAGAAATCGTGGAATCGATAAGAACCAGGCTCTATGAACTTCTGGCGGACGGGAATGAAGTGAACAGTGATCTTATGCTGAGAGCCCTCAATTATCTGAGAACCTTCTGGAAACAGATTTTCGCTTACAGGAATGACGGTGAATACAGTATAGACAACACGATAGCGGAACGGGCGATAAGGCCCATTGTCCTGCAGCGAAACGGAAGCATGTTCTTCGGAAGCGTTAAAGGAATAAGCAACTCGGCAGTGTTCAATACGTTCATCGAGACATGCAAGCAGCTTGGAATCTCGTTCCGGGATTACTTCTGCCGACTGATGAGAGAAATGAAAAAGGGAAGAACGGATTATGAGAACCTGCTTCCAATGACAATTTACCAATAAAAATCGTTAATTTTGTGGCACAATTTTTTGGCGAGCGCCCTCCAGCGCTCGCCTGAAAGGTGGTACCCCAGAATTGGATGCTTACTGTCATATTAGAGTTTTGCTTGTTTTCTTTTTGCAACACTAAGATAAGTGAAAATTCTGACATGGCAAAATCCTGGGCAACTTTTTGTTGCTCAGGAACTTATAAATAAAGTTAAATTATAGTGTTGCGGAATTAAGGCCCATAAAAAGGGTATTGCCTGCCCAAGGCTTTCCCCTTACCTTTGCAAAGTAACAATAAAATGCTCAGATTATGAAAAGAATATACAGACAACTTACAGACCTTGTAGGGAATACTCCTTTAGTACAATTACAGAATCTGCCTCAGGAGGAACAGGCAAAAGCCAACATCATGACCAAACTGGAATATCTGAATCCGGGTGGCAGTGTAAAAGACCGCATTGCGCTGGGAATGATTGAAGACGCTGAAGAACGAGGCATTCTGCGCCCCGGAAGCATTATCGTAGAACCGACAAGCGGCAATACCGGCATCGGACTGGCCTGGATAGCACGTGCCAAAGGATACCGTGCCATACTGACCATGCCTGAAACCATGAGTATCGAGCGGCGCAATCTGTTGCGTGCCCGAGGAGCCGAACTGGTGCTCACTCCCGGAACACAGGGAATGAAGGGAGCCATAGCCAAGGCACAGGAACTGGCTTCCACCTTGGAAAACGCCGTTTTGCTGCAACAGTTTGAAAATCCGGCCAACCCACAGAAACATTACCGTACCACAGCCGAAGAGATCTGGCGCGATACGGAAGGACAAGTGGATGTGTTTGTAGCCGGTGTGGGCACCGGAGGAACCATTACCGGAGTGGGACGCCGACTGAAAGAGCTGAATCCGAACATTGAAATCATTGCTGTAGAACCGGATGCTTCTGCAGTCCTTTCCGGAGAACAACCCGGTCCGCACAAGATTCAAGGTATCGGTGCCGGATTCATCCCCAGTATTCTGGAACGCAATATCATTGACCGGATTATCCGTGTTACAGACGAGGATGCCTTACGCATGGGACGCCGTCTGTCGCTTCGTGAAGGACTGCTTACGGGCATCTCATCAGGAGCAGCTACCTTTGCCGCCCTACAGATAGCCAGGGAATCAAAATATGAAAACAAGAATATCGTGGTACTCCTTCCGGATACCGGAGAACGCTATCTCTCTACCCCACTCTTTGATTTTGAGAATTTTCCACTGGAAACAACACGTTCATAATAACGTAATTAAAATATAAAAACCTATTCATTAGCCTGAAAAGTCACTTGGGAGCTGACTTTTCAGGCTTTATCATCTTTCACCTCTTATTTCTTCCGAACACACCTTATATTTGTCCTGAACAAAAACAATTAGCTTATGAACTACAGACTCTCTCTATGCCTGGTGGCTTTAACTTCTTTCTGCCATTCCTGTCAAAAAGAACCGGACTGGACAGAACAAAGCAATGAATATCTTGTCTACACCCAAAGAGACGCCTCATTTGATGCCAACCAGCACCACAACTATTTCATTGCCGACAGCATTTTGCTGATCGATGATACAGCAGAACCCAAATACCTGAAAGGTCAGGAAGCAGAAAAAATAATCTCCAAAGTGGCCCAAAACATGGACCGTTCAGGATATCATCGGGTCAACGATAAAGAAAATGCCGATTTGGGACTGCAATTGAGCTATATCTTCGATACATACTATTTTACCAGTTATCCATCTTACCCTCCTTACTGGTGGTGGGGATATCCCGGCTATTGGGATCCGTATTATTGGGGAAGCTATTGGAACGGCTGGGGATACAGTTTCCCCATCAGTTACAGTTATTCGGAAAACTCTCTGCTGGGAGAACTGGTAGACTTGACTGTTCCTAAAGAAGAAGGGAGTCATCTGCCTGTTGTCTGGAATATGTATATCAATGGGGAACCTTCCGGCTACCGGCATTTTGACAGTAACCGTATGCAACGTGGTATAGATCAGGCTTTCCGGCAAAGCAGTTATCTGAAAAAGGAAAACCGATAAAACAAAAACATTAAAAAGGAATCATCATGAAATCAAAAATATATCAGATATTGCTGGCCTCATCATGCTGCCTGCTTCCATTACCCGGCCATGCACAAAATTAAATCAATAAAGCTTCATTCTGGAAATCCTCGTATTTTAATATAGACTGGCAAGCCAACGGACTGATCGGCAGTGACTTTATAAATAAAATCAGCGGATGGGGAGCTCATTTCGAGATGGGGCATTATCAAACAGCCAATTTTGCGATAGGTGGTTTTATATCCTACCATACCAACAATGAATATCTCCCTTATCAAACCTTCATTTGGGAAAATTCCGCTTTGAGTACCGAACAACAACACTCCCTTTTCCAAATCCCTTTCGGAATATCTGCCCGCTACCGACTGTCTGGCCAATATGCCATACCCTATATAGGAGCCAAAATAGGAGCGCAATATACACAAAGCGAAGATTACATCCATCGTACGTGTGTGTATCAGAACAACTGGGGCTTTTACATCTCTCCGGAAATCGGAGTGGAGATCTATCCTTTTGCCCAAAAACGCTTCGGTCTTCATCTGGCCTGTTATTACAGTTTTGCCACCAATGAACATGGTGTATTATGGTATCATAACAAGCATACACAAAACTACGGATTCCGCACCGGTATCACTTTCTAACTCTTCATATAACGCTTCAATCAATTGCAAAAAGCGGGCTCTCCGAAATTCAGAGAGCCCGCTTTCATTTCATATTTCGGCACAGATTACAGCTGACGGTATGCCTCCAGCTGAGTGGCATCGAACTTGCGGATGAAATTGAAGTGCTTCTCCACTTCCGACTCGGCATAATTTACATATACCTTGAGACTCTTCTCGAAGAGCTCCGGACAGCGGGTAGCATCCTGCAACAACAGGTGTGACATGACACATACAGCAGCCATCTCCATCAGGCGACGGGCTACAAAGTCGTGCAGCTCCTGATCAGCAGCTTCCTTCACGGCATTGGTGCAAGCCTCGAACTTGCGGGTCATGTTCTTGATACGGTCCTTCAGATCCTCGTACTCGGCAGCGCAAGGAATCAGTTCATAGTCATGCAACGTAGCGGCATACGATCCGTTGGTTACATAACGGATAGCGGCAACAGTCTGCAACTGGGTGGTTCCCTCGTAGATTGAAGTGATGCGGGCATCACGATAGATGCGCTGACAAGCGTACTCCATCATGAAACCGGAACCGCCGTGAATCTGAATACAGTCGTAGGCATTCTGGTTGGCATACTCGGAGTTCATACCCTTGGCCAGCGGAGTGAAGCTGTCGGCCAGCTTGGCATATTTCTTCTGCTCCTGACGTTCTTCCGGAGTGAGCTTGCGCTCGCGGGCAATATCATCCAGTGCCTTATAGATGTCTACATAGCGTGAAGTCTGATACAACAGCGCACGGCCGGCATCCAACTTGGCCTTCATGATAGAAAGCATGTCGTACACAGCCGGGAAGTTGATAATCGCCTTACCGAACTGCTCACGGTCCTTGGCATAAGCCAATCCTTCGTTATAAGCGGCCTGGCTCAATCCGACAGACTGGGCCGCGATACCCAGACGGGCACCGTTCATCAATGCCATCACATATTTGATCAATCCCAGCTTGCGGTCACCGCAAAGCTCGGCCTTGGCATTCTTGTAAACCAGCTCACAGGTTGGTGAACCATGAATACCCATCTTGTTTTCGATACGGCGCACGTCTACACCGCCATCGTTCTTGTCATAGATAAACATAGACAGTCCGCGGCCATCCTTGGTTCCTTCCTCTGAACGGGCCAGGACCAGATGCAGCTGAGCATCTCCGTTGGTGATGAATCGCTTCACACCATTCAATCGCCAGCACTGGTTTTCCTCATCATAGGTGGCCTTCAGCATCACGCTCTGCAAGTCGGAACCGGCATCCGGCTCGGTCAGGTCCATGGACATGGTCTCTCCGGCGCAGATACGCGGGATGAAACGGCTGTGCTGGTCCTCGTTACCGAACTCATACAAAGTTTCGATACAGTCCTGCAAAGACCAGATGTTACCGAAACCGGCATCGGCAGCAGCCACGATCTCAGCACACATGGTATACGGAGTGATCGGAAAGTTCAGTCCACCGAAGCGACGTGGCATGGTCATACCGTTGAGTCCGGCCTTTACCATGGTTTCCAGATTCTGCTTGGTGCCCTGAGCATATTCCACACGTCCGTTGGCACAGTGCGGTCCTTCCTCGTCCACGCTTTCGGCATTGGCGGCAATCACGTCGGCAGTAATCTCGCCGGTGATCTCCAATACCTTGTCATATGAATCCATCGCATCGGCAAAGTCGCTCGGTGCATAGTCAAATTCGTCCTTGTCACGGTAGTCGCGCTCTTTCAACTGACAGATGCGCTCCATCATCGGATTGTTCAAGTGATACTTGAGTTCCGGAATATCTGAATAATAATTAGCCATAATTATTTTTTCCGTATTTTAAAGTTTAAAAGTTATAGGTAATGCAAAACGTACTCTCTGAGGCTTGTTATCCATTCGCATGGCATCCCATTCATAATTATCAGCAAGAAGGTGGGCCACACGCAAAGCTTCGGCATCCAACAAAGGATGGACCTTGTTCAACAAACGGATCTTGGTCACGCAACCGTTTTCATCCACCGTAAGCTCCACTCGTACCTGCCCTTCGATTTTCTTTTTGGCGGCTTCTTCAGGATATTTCAACAAACGAAGACATAGCTCTGAAAAAGGCTCTTGAGCGCGGATCTTTGCCGGAACATAATAAGGAGTGATACCGAAAATCTCTGTTCCCTTCTCGTCAAAATATTCCGCAACCTCACATTCTCCACCATCTCCAATATAGAGCTCTTTCCGAAAGACACGGCCATTCGGGTGATACTGAATTACGTCACCATCCAGACGTCCCTTCTGATAAGGACACTCCCGGAATACCGAGCCGTCGGGATAAAAAACAGTCTGCTTTCCCTGAAGCCTTCCTTGATGATAATACTCCACCAGGCTGTCCTTTCCATTACTGTAATATACCGTATGGCGTCCCTCCTTCGTGCGCTCATGTTTTTGAGCGCCGAAACGGGAGTAACTGGTTTCAGCGGTCTTACGACCATCCAAAGTAAACCGGCTCACCAGTACCGAGGTATCTTTCTTTCCGACAATCAGATAAGCACAAGCTTCATTCTGTTGTACAGGACGCTCCCGACTGTCTACCCAAATTTTTTCCTGAGCACCAACTGAAAAGGTACTCATCATCAGAAATAATCCCAAGCTGAAAATCGAAATACGTTTTTTCATACCTAAATCTTACTTGCTGTTTTGTTTGTAGTATTTGATCAGTTTCGGAACCACCTCTTCTACAGTACCGTTAATCACATAATCGGCAATGGCGTTGATCGGTGCGTTCGGATCGCTGTTTACGGAGATGATGATACCGCTCTCCTTCATTCCGGCAATGTGCTGGATAGCTCCGGAAATACCGCAGGCGATATATACCTTCGGACGTACCGTCACACCGGTCTGACCGATCTGCAGATCGTGGTCGCAGAATCCGGCATCCACAGCCGCACGGCTACCTCCTACCTCTGCATGCAATTCCTTGGCCAGTTCGAACAGCATATCGAAACCTTCCTTGCTACCCATACCATATCCGCCGGCAATCACAATCGGAGCGCCCTTCAGGTTATTCTTGGCCTTCTCCACATGACGGTCGAGCACCTTAACCACATAATCCGTTTCCGGAACAAATTTGGCCACATCGTGTACAATCACTTCACCCTTATAGTCCGGATCCAGAATCTCGGCCTTCATCACACCGCTACGCACGGTAGCCATCTGCGGACGGTTTTCCGGATTGATGATGGTTGCTACAATGTTACCGCCGAAAGCCGGACGGATCTGATACAACAGATTCTCATAAGTCTTTCCGGCACGCTTGTCCTCATGCGGACCGATTTCCAATGCGGTACAGTCGGCAGTCAGACCGGAATGCAGGGCTGAAGATACGCGCGGACCCAAATCACGGCCCACCACATCGGCACCCATCAGGCAGATCTGGGGTTGCTCGACCTTGAACAGATTCACTAAAATAGAAGTATGAGGTAATGAAGTGTAAGGAGCCAGTCCCGGAGCATCAAAGAGATGCAGTTTATCTACTCCATAAGGAAGGATCTGTGCCTCTACCTTACCTACAATATCACTGCCGGCAGCAACAGCTTCGAGCTGAACGCCCAGCGTATTGGCCAACTTACGTCCCTTGGTCAACAGTTCCTGACTTACCTCGGCAACAGTTGTGCCTTCCAGTTCACAATATACAAATACGTTATTCATGTTTCTTTATCCAATGGTATGGTTAGCCAATAATTCCTGAATCAAACTCTCTACATCGGCATCGCTACCGGTAAGCACCTTGCTTTCCTTTGCCTTGAACACGATGTTCTCAATAGCCTTCACCTTGGTCGGTGAGCCGCTCAAACCGCACTGTGCCAGATCGGCCTCCACATCGGCGGCACTGAGCTGACCTAAGGTCAGGTATGGTTTCTTCTCATATTCCTCGGCATAAGGCAGACCCTCGGCCGGCATCTCCATCGGAGCCATGGCACGCTTGTATTTCATCACCAGCTTGGCATTGCGCGGACGACATGGAGCGGCGCTTCCGTTTACGGTAAGCACTACCGGAAGCGGAGCCTCAACAGTTTCCACACCACCGTCGATATGACGCTTCACGACGATTTTTCCGTCGGCACAGCTCAGCACATCTTCTACATAAGTCACCTGTGGCATATTCAGCTTCTGAGCCACCTGCGGACCGACCTGTGCGGTATCTCCATCAATAGCCTGACGACCGCCAATGACCAGATCAGGCACACCAATCTTCTCAATGGTGCGGGCCAAAGCATAAGATGTAGCCAAAGTATCGGCACCGGCAAAGGCACGGTCGCTCAACAGATAACCGTTATCGGCACCACGATACAGACCTTCACGAATGATCTCTGCGGCACGCGGAGGCCCCATAGTCACGATTGTTACGGTAGAACCCGGATTCTGGTCTTTCAGACGAAGAGCCTGTTCCAGGGCATTCAAGTCTTCGGGATTGAACACAGCCGGCAGTGCGGAACGGTTGATGGTACCTTCCGGGGTCATCGCATCCGGTCCCACATTGCGTGTGTCGGGAACTTGCTTGGCAAGTACAACGATTTTCAAACTCATATTCAATTTATTTTCTATATATAATTAAGGTAATAAATTTTATTCCATTTTCATACCCCGTGTAAAAGACAGGGAAAAAGCGTAAGTGAATCAACATAATGGTACCATGCGAAAGGAATCCTGATACAGCCTGTATCCTCATACATTCAGAAAAGCAATAATGCTTCATCCACATCACGATAGCACGTTCATATGTCGGAAAACTGACTGAAAAGCATTTTCCCAACTATTCTTCCATAAACTGGAACAACCATAATATTCGATTTCACGCCACATTCCACAAATTTAGAAATATAAATTCAGAAAAACAAAGCCTAAAGGCTTATTCTTCTGTATGTAGGTCTTTTAAAAATTGCAATCTCACCCGACACGAAAACAAGTTCGACAAATTCAGAACAAAGCAGACGTATGTCAATTGTCCCCGCAACACGAATACATGAGTTTGTCCTTGACGGTTTTGATAATAGCCCGCTCTCTGAGTAGAAATTTTCAGAAAATGACATCCATATTTGCTCAAAAACAGGAAAACTTCCGGTTTTGTGTCCGAAAATGGACACTATGCTTTTCTGTTAATACATTGATATTTAGTTCAGTAATTTTTTGGCATGCCTTTTGTCTTAATGCATGTACACATGTATATGTAATTTAAGTTTCGCAAGTAGCTTTATTCCGTTTTCTTCTCTGGACATAGCTTTTTG
>OKWR01002254.1_pt1 | contig 10712 bp, 8 predicted proteins | sample 1607101 | NCBI WGS metagenome assembly OKWR01 (sample SAMN04414076, study PRJEB24778) | human gut metagenome | material: faecal | host: Homo sapiens
CGGGAATTGCAGGAAGTGAATAATAAGTTAGGTGCTCTGAAAAAAGCGATCGACCTGGCAACAACGTTAATCAATTGACAATGGATAATTGATAATAAAAATAAACAGAGTTTTTATGAAAGTATTACTATTCGATAATTATGATTCCTTTACCTACAACCTGTTGCACATATTAAAGGAATTAGATGTGGATGTAGAAGTACATCGCAATGACAAGATATCATTAGACGAAGTAGAACGTTTTGACAAGATTCTTTTGTCACCAGGTCCGGGTATCCCAGAGGAGGCAGGTATCTTGCTGCCATTAATCCGCCGCTATGCTCCGACCAAGAGTATTTTGGGTGTTTGCCTCGGAGAGCAAGCCATCGGGGAAGCGTTCGGTGCAACGCTTACCAACCTGACGGATGTGCATCACGGAGTCTGTTCGGATATACGGGTGAAAGTTCCAGACCCATTGTTCACCGGTCTGGAACCGGGTTTCCGTGCCGGTCGCTACCATTCGTGGGTGGTCTCAAAAGAGAATTTCCCCGACTGTCTGGAGATCACGGCGGAAGATGTGGAGGAAGGGCAGATTATGGCGCTCCGGCATCGTGAATATGATGTTCGCGGCATCCAGTTCCATCCGGAATCCGTACTGACGCCTAAAGGAAAGACAATCATATGGAACTGGATTGCCGATGGCAATGGGCAATTGATAATTAACAATCAAGAATTAATAAATTAGGGAAGATGAAAGATGTATTATACAGGTTATTCGAACATCAGTATTTAGGACGTGACGAGGCACGAACGATTCTTCAGAATATTGCGGCAGGCAAGTATAACGATTCACAGATTGCCAGCCTGATAACGGTATATCTGATGCGCAATATCTCCGTAGAAGAGTTGACAGGTTTCCGCGAAGCGCTACTCGAAATGCGTGTCCCGATAGATTTGTCGGAGTTTAAGCCGATCGATATTGTGGGGACGGGAGGCGATGGAAAGAATACGTTTAATATCAGCACAGCCTCCTGCTTTGTCGTAGCCGGTGCCGGATATAACGTTGTGAAACATGGAAACTATGGGGCGACCTCGGTCAGCGGCGCCAGCAACGTAATGGAGCAGCATGGCGTGAAATTTACGACCGATATCGACCGGTTGCGCCGCTCGATGGAAGCCTGCCACATTGCCTACCTGCATGCGCCGCTATTCAATCCGGCACTGAAGGCTGTGGCTCCGATACGGAAGAGTTTAGGAGTGCGCAGCTTCTTCAATATGCTCGGCCCGCTGGTCAACCCGGTCATGCCTACTTACCAATTGTTAGGCGTATATAACCTCCCGCTACTCCGCCTATATAATTATACGTATCAAGAGAGTGGTACCCGTTTCGCCGTGGTACATAGCTTGGACGGTTACGACGAGATCTCCCTCACGGCCGATTTCAAGGTAGCCATGCCGGAGAAAGAGAAGCTTTATACCCCGGAGATGCTCGGATTCAAACGTTGCACGGAAGCGGACCTCGATGGCGGAGAGACCCCGGAGGAAGCGGCCCGTATCTTCGACGCCGTATTAGGGAACAGGGCTACCGAGGCCCAAAAGAGCTGCGTGATCGCCAACTCCGCTTTCGCCATCCAAGTGATCTGTCCAGAGAAGAAGATCGAGACATGTATCGCCGAGGCACGTGAATCATTGGAAAGCGGAAAAGCATTGGCCACATTCCGTAAATTTATATCTTTGAACCAAAGATAAAGAAACATATCCTATGAAAAAGGACATCTTACAAGATATTATCGCCAATAAGCGCATCGAGGTAGCCCGGCAAAAACAGGCCGTAAGCTTACAGACCTTATTGGCTCTAGGTAGCGACCGTATGGAGCGTGACACACGTTCCATGCGTGCGGCGCTGGAATCATCCCGTTCCGGTATTATCTCCGAGTTCAAGCGTAAAAGCCCCTCCAAGGGCTGGCTGCATCCGGGTGCGAATATCGCCGACGTGGTGCCCGCTTACGAGGCCGGAGGAGCCTCCGCCTGCTCGATCCTTACGGACGGGGATTTCTTCGGAGGTTCCTTGGGCGACTTGCAAAAGGCCCGCAAGCTGGTGGATCTCCCGTTACTTCGCAAGGACTTCATCATCGATACCTACCAACTCTTCCAAGCCCGGGTGATGGGTGCCGACGCTGTCTTGTTGATCGCCGCCGCCCTTACGGAAGAAGAATGCCGGATACTCGCCGAGACCGCCCATAGCCTGCAATTGGAAGTCTTGCTGGAAGTCCATAGCGAGGACGAGCTCAAATACCTGAACGCGGATATCGATATGCTCGGCGTGAACAACCGCAATCTCGGCACCTTCCATACGGACGTAAACAACTCATTCAAGTTGGTCGATAAGATGCGAGGCTTCTCCCCTCTTTTAGTGTCCGAGAGCGGAATCTCCGAGACCGATACCGTACGCCAATTGCGTGAGGCCGGTTTCCGTGGATTCCTGATCGGAGAGACCTTCATGAAAACCGAGAGGCCGGGCGATACCCTAGCCGATTTTATAGGAGGACTGGCATGATCACCAAAGTTTGCGGAATGCGGGAGCCTCAGAATATCCGGGAAGTAGCCGCCCTAGCCATCAACTGGATCGGCTTTATCTTCTACGAACGTTCCAAGCGCTTTGTCGAGCGATGCCCGACGGAGCAGCAGGCAACGGACAGTGAACAATTGTCCCCTAAGAAAGTGGGCGTTTTCGTCAACGCTACCATCGAGTCCATGATGGAGAAAGCCTCCGCCTACAAGCTAGACTATCTCCAACTTCACGGTAACGAATCGCCGGAAGATTGCCACACCTTGCAAAAAAGGGGCTATTCCTTGATCAAGGCTTTCCCCATCGCTACGAAAGAGGACTTCGAAAAAACAAGGGAATATGAGGGCCGAGTGGATTATTTCCTTTTCGATACGAGATGCGAGGGCTATGGAGGCTCAGGCAAACGTTTCGATTGGTCCATCCTAACCGAATATAAAGGAGAGACTCCCTTCTTGCTCAGCGGAGGCATCCGTCCGGAAAACGCAGAGGCGATCCGGAACTTCCGGCATCCCCGTTTCGCAGGTATCGACCTCAACAGTGGCTTCGAGATTGAGCCGGGATTGAAAGACATCGACAAACTAAAGAATTTCATCCAACAAATTTTACATCTAACAGTAATGAATCGCATCACAAACTTATTCCAGACCCAGAAAGACGGAATACTCTCCGTCTATTTCACCGCCGGTTATCCGAACTTAAACGATACGGCAAGCATCTTAAAAGCCTTACAGGCTAAAGGTATCCACATGGTAGAAGTAGGAATCCCCTTCTCCGACCCGATGGCAGACGGCCCCGTCATCCAAGAGGCCGCCACGCAAGCGTTGCGTAACGGGATGTCACTGCACCTCCTATTCGAGCAATTGAAAGAGATCCGGAGCGAAGTACAGATCCCAATCATCCTAATGGGCTACCTGAATCCCATCATGCAATACGGTTTCGAGAAATTCTGCGCCAGTTGCGTAGAGGCCGGCGTAGACGGAATGATCATCCCCGACCTGCCTTACGCCGATTATATCGCCGACTACAAGGAGATCGCCGATCGCCATGACCTAAAAATGATCATGCTGATCACCCCAGAGACCTCCGAGGAACGAATCCGGCTGATCGATGCCCATACCAGCGGATTTATCTATATGGTATCCAGCGCCGCCACGACCGGAGCCCAACAAGACTTCAACGAGCAGAAGCAGGCCTATTTCCGTCGTATCAACGCCATGAACCTACAGAATCCCCGCTTGGTAGGTTTCGGTATCAGCAATAAAGCTACTTTCGAGGCGGCAGCGGCCCACTCTTCCGGTGCCATCATCGGTAGCAAGTTCGTCCAGTTACTAAAGAGCGAAGCTACTCCCGCCGAGGCGGTCGATAAGTTACTGGAAGCCCTAAAACAATAGGAACCCTATTCATGTTTACATATAAAAACAGTAAATAGTCCTATGAATAACTTCACTTTTCACAACCCAACCCGTTTATTATTCGGTAAGGGCATGATTGAGAAACTGAGTACGGCCATCCCGATGGTGCATCGCATCATGATCACCTTCGGAGGAGGTAGCGTAAAGCAAAACGGTGTGTACGACCAAGTGATCAAGGCGCTAAAGGATCGTGACTATATCGAGTTCTGGGGCATCGAGCCTAATCCCACCATCGAGACCTTGCGAGAAGCTATCCAGATAGCGAAAGGCAAGCAGGTGGATTTCCTATTGGCGGTAGGCGGTGGCTCCGTCATAGACGGGACGAAGCTAATCTCCGCCGGCATCCAGTACGACGGTGATCCTTGGGAATTGGTACAGAAAGGGTATTACTATCATACCGTGCCCATGGGTACCGTACTGACCCTGCCCGCCACAGGTTCCGAGATGAATAGCGGGGCCGTGATCTCCCGGAAAGAGACGCAAGAGAAATTCCCGTTCTACAGCAATTTCCCCGTGTTCTCGATCTTGGACCCGGAGACGACCTTCAGCCTCCCCCCGTATCAAGTGTCTTGCGGTATCGCCGATACCTTCGTCCACGTGATGGAGCAATATATGACTACGACCGACCAATCCCGCTTGATGGATCATTGGGCGGAAAGTATTTTAAGTACCTTGGTTGAGATCGCCCCGAAGATCAAGGAAGATCCGAGGAATTACGACCTGATGGCAGATTTCATGCTATCCGCCACGATGGGCTTGAACGGCTTTATCGCTATGGGCGTAACGCAGGACTGGGCTACCCATATGATCGGACACGAGCTAACCGCCCTTCACGGATTGACGCATGGAGCGACCTTAGCGATCGTCCTCCCCGGAACCTTACGCACCCTACGCAAGCAGAAAGAGGGCAAGATACTGCAATACGGCGAACGGGTATGGGGTATCAATAGTGGAACAACAGAGGAACGGGTAAGCCAAGCCATCGAGAAGACTGAGCAATTTTTCCAAAGCCTCGGTTTATCTACCCGCCTCAGCCAAGAGAAGATCGGCGATACGACAATCACCGAGATCGAGAATCGCTTCAATGAACGAAACGCCGCCTTCGGGGAGGCGAAGAATGTAACGGGTAGCGTGGCACGGGAAATATTGGAGAGCTGTAAATAACGTACAACTTGTAGAGACGGGGCGTGCCCCGTCTCATCCCCTCAAAAGGGTATAGATTTTATCTTAACAGGACTACTACCCGGATCGGGCCATGCGCCCCGAATACCAAGGCTTGTTCAATATCAGCAGTCTTTGAGGGACCGGACATGAAGACTCCGTAATCATAATCCATAGTGGCAGTACGGCGGTAAGCCTCATTCATCGTATGAACCAATTGAGTCTTGTCCAACAAGATCACCAAAGCGTTCGAGATAAAGTACAGACCTTTATAACGTACCTGACGGGGTAACCAGACAGCGGCATTCTCCGCCACGCCGAAACTACCCTCCACCACAGATACGTCCGTCCCGTTCAACTCCCGGGGATCGGTCAGCTCATCCGGGTTAAAGGTAGAGCAAGTAATCTCCTTCAAATTCGAGGCGATACGTTTCGCCTCCGGAAACTCACGGCGGATCACCTCATTCACATCCTCGCCGGGCTTTAACTCGATGGCCTTGCCACCCGCCCCGGCTAGCACTTCCGAGAACGTAGCCAACTTATCCGCATAGGTAATCGCCTCCAACGTAAGCTCAGGCATCTCGTGGCGTGTACCCGTATGATGACGGATACTCGCCAATATAGAATCTTTACTACTCATTATCTCACCTTATTATTCTTCCACATATCATTAAACGACTCCTTGGCGAAAGCCGGAAGCTCACGTCCCTTGCCCCAAGCGTTCAAGCCATTGTAGACCATGAAACGAGGCAAATGATTCACTACCGGAGCAAACTTCAACGCCGTATTGAACAATCCCGAACGTTCCATCAGGAACTTCATCCCGAAAGACATCACTTTCTTCTCCTTGCTCGCCTTACCGATCTTATCCAAATCTTGCCGCCAACGGTAAATCTGCTCGCCCAAGTCGATCTTTACCGGACAAACGTTCGAGCAAGAAAGACATAAGGAGCAAGCCGATACGTTATCCGAATATTCCTCCGGATTCCTCAGCATACCCAAGTTGATCCCGATCGGTCCCGGAATGAAATACGTATACGAATAGCCACCACTCCTGCGATATACCGGACAGGTATTCATGCACTCGCCACAACGGATACAATTCAACGTACGGATATGATCCGGTTTCGCCAAGATATCACTGCGCCCGTTATCCACGATAATGATATGGAACTCTTGTCCCTCGGGCGGACGGCGGTAATGAGAAGTATAAGACGTGATGGGTTGCCCCGTACCCGAACGAGCCAGCAAACGAGTGAATACGCCCAATGCCTCCAGATTCGGTACGATCTTCTCCATCCCCATCGTAGCGATATGCACCTTCGGGAAGGAGGTTCCCATATCGGCGTTTCCCTCATTGGTACAAACCACGATCTCGCCCGTAGAGGCGACGGCGAAGTTAGCGCCCGTCATCGCCACGTCGGCATGCAGGAATTTCTCACGCAGATTCTTACGGGCGGCATGCGTCAGGTAGGTAGGGTCGATATTCCCTTTCTCCGTTCCCATCTCACGCTCCATCATCTCGCTGATCTGCTCCCGTTTGATATGGATCGCCGGCATCACGATATGGCTCGGGGCCAAATGCATCAATTGCAAGATACGCTCACCCAAATCGCTCTCCACCACATCGATTCCTTTCGACATCAAGAACTCGTTCATATGGCATTCCTCCGTCAGCATCGATTTGCTCTTGATCAGGTTCCGGGCATCATGCTGGCGCAAGATCCGCAAGACGATCTCGTTATGCTCCTCGGCATCTTTCGCCCAATGCACGATAGCCCCGTTGGCGATCGCATTTTTCTCGAACTCCTCCAGAAGCGTGTCCAGATGGCTGTTGGAGTAAAGCTTGATCTCCGAGGCCAACTCCCTCAACCGCTCCCACTCGGGAAGCGAATGGCTCATCTTATCCCGTTTGGTACGTACCATCCAAAGCGTATGGTCGTGCCAAGCCTCATTCTCCTTATTCTCTAGGAAACGGGCCGCTGCTATAGCATGTTTCGTACTCATAATCCGGACGCTAATATTTGAACGATGTGAATAGTCTTGATCGGAAGTTTCTCCCGCTTGATAACCCCTTCCATATGCATCAAGCAAGAGCTATCCGCACCGGTGATATACTCGGCGCCGGTACTCATATGATCCTTTACCTTGTCTTGTCCCATGCAAGTAGAGACCTCGGGCTCCTCGATGGCGAACATACCGCCGAAACCGCAACATTCGTCCACCCGCTTCGGCTCGAACACCTCGATACCTTTCACCAAGGAAAGGAGATCACGTAACTTGGAATAGTACGGGATATTACGCTCGCTGGGCGACGAGAGATGCAACTCACGCACCCCGTGGCAACTATTATGGATACTCACCTTATGCGGGAAAACGGCCGGCAGGGATTCCGGTCTCACCACGTCGTGCAAGAACTCGCAGATATCATAAATCTTCTTACTGTTCATACAAACGTGATCCCGCTTCTCCAAGATATGGGGATGGTTCTCTTTTACGAAGGCTACGCAACTGGCCGAGGGGCCTACCACGTAGTCATAGTTCTTAAACTGTTCCTCCATCCGGAGGGCCAAGCGAGCCGCCTCATCCTCGAAGCCGGCGTTCGCCATGGGTTGTCCGCAGCAGGTCTGGTCCATCGGATAATCGACATCCACACCCACATGCCTCAACAATTTATACGAGGCGATACCCACTTCGGGATACACCGCGTTAATGTAACATGGGATAAATAATCCTACCTTCATACTAATTTTATCTTATATATCATATACGACACCGTATATAATTAACACCTAAAGGCCCATCACAACTGCATATTTGCCCTAACCCGGCTCAACGTCTCGGGAGTCATCAACAAATAAGAAGCGATATGGGACAAGGGGGCACGCTGCACGATCTCAGGGTGTTCTTTCAATAAGCGGGCATAACGTTCATTAGCGGTCTCGAAACGAAGGAAATCCGCCTTCCGTTGAGACAGGATCAGCGAATTCTCCAACAGGCGGCGATACATGACCTCGATCTCGTAATCCTCGGCGCACAATGCCAATAAAGGATCATGAGGAATGCCATACAGCACCGTATTCTCCAAGGCCTCCACCAACAGATTAGCGGGACGTTGGCGCAAGAAGCTCTCGATGCAAATGAAGATGTTGTCCTCGCTGGCGAAATGCTCGGTCAGCTCTTTCTTATTCTTGAAGTAAAACTGGCGAACCATTCCCTTATAGACATAACCGAGTTGCGTACAAACCTCTCCTTCGCTCAAAAACAGGGCGCCTTTTTTCAATTCTGTCCGGATTAAGATAGAGGCCAGTTTCTGGGCGGCTTCCTCACTGAGTAGAATCGATTGCGCCGCGATCCTGCGAGCTATAAATATCGCTGTATCCATATTCATGGTTGTTTTTGTTTGTTTCCGCAAACTTACGAAATAAATACCACTTGATTTACATCAAGCCCCCATTTATTTATATTCCTGCCAACTCTTGATGCAGATATCATCTACGCTCAAGGTACAGAAGGCTTGAATGAAAGCGCTCGCCAGACGGGCATTCGTAATCAACGGGATATTCAGGTCGATGGCGGCACGGCGGATCTTATAGCCGTTGTCAAGCTCGCCGGCGGAAAGGTCACGAGGGATATTCACGACCATATCGATCTGCTTCTCATGAAGCATCTTAAGCGCCTGCGGTTCTCCCTTCTCGCTCGGCCAGTACACCTTCGTACTCGGAATGCCATTCTCCGCCAAGAAACGGTGCGTACCTCCCGTAGCGAATAGGTTGTAGCCTTTCGTCGCCAACATCTTAGCGGCATCCAGCATGGCTACCTTCTGCTTCGGCGTACCGGTGGACAGGAGGATATTCTTCTCCGGAACCCGTTGCCCGACAGCGAGCATACTCGTCAACACCGCCTCGGATACATCGTCGCCCAGACAACCCACCTCGCCCGTGGAAGCCATATCGACCCCTAATACCGGATCGGCTTTCTGCAAGCGGTTGAACGAGAATTGAGAGGCCTTAATACCCACGTAATCCAAATCGAACTCATTCTTATTCGGTTTCTCTACCGGCAAGCCCAGCATGACACGGGTAGCCAACTCGATGAAGTTTATCTTCAGCACCTTGCTCACGAACGGGAAAGAACGGCTGGCACGAAGGTTACACTCAATCACCTTGATCTCATTGCCCTTCGCCAGATATTGGATATTGAACGGACCGGAGATATTCAGCTCCTTAGCGATCTGCTTACTGATACGCTTGATACGCCGAACCGTCTCCACATATAATTTCTGGGCCGGGAACTGAATCGTAGCGTCGCCGGAATGAACCCCGGCAAACTCGATATGCTCGCTGATGGCATACATCACGATCTCGCCATGATCGGCCACGGCATCCATCTCCACCTCTTTCGCATGCTCGATGAACTGGCTTACCACCACCGGATGCTTTTGGCTGACGTTGGCGGCCAATTTCAAGAAACGCTCCAACTCCTCTTGATTCGAGCAGACGTTCATGGCGGCGCCACTCAACACGTAACTCGGGCGAACCAATACGGGGAAGCCTACCTCCGCCACGAAACCATTGATATCCTCCATGGAAGAAAGCTCTTTCCAGCGGGGCTGATCCACGCCGATACGATCCAACATGGCGGAGAACTTCTCACGGTCCTCGGCATTATCGATGCTCTTGGCGGATGTCCCCAAGATATTCACATGCTGCTCGTCCAGACGCATCGCCAAGTTATTCGGGATCTGGCCGCCGGTGGAGACGATCACGCCGTGGGGGTTCTCCAGCTCAAGGATATCCATCACACGCTCGAAGGTAAGCTCGTCGAAATAAAGGCGGTCGCACATATCATAGTCGGTAGATACCGTCTCGGGATTGTAGTTGATCATCACGGAACGATAGCCCTCCTTACGGATCGTATTCAAGGCCTGCACGCCACACCAGTCGAACTCCACCGAGCTACCGATGCGGTAAGCGCCGGAACCCAGCACGACAATCGAGCGATGATCGCCCAAGTACGTCACGTCGTTTTCCGTACCGCTATACGTCAGGTACAGGTAATTCGTCTGCGCCGGATACTCGGCGGCCAAGGTATCGATCTGTTTCACCACCGGAAGAATGCCATGCTCCTTACGGAACTGACGAACCAACATCATACCCTTCTCCACATCCCCGTCGAGACCGATCGCCCGTGCGATCTGGAAATCAGAGAAACCTTGTATCTTCGCCCGGCGGATCAACTCCGGATTGATGCGCCAACGTTGGATCCCCTTCATATCGAAAGCGTGAAGCTCCTTGGAGGTCTGCATGATTCCATATAGTTTCTGTAGGAACCATCGGTCTATCTTGGTAAGCTCATGAATCTGGTCTACCGTATAGCCAGCACGGAATGCCTTCGAGATAACGAAGATACGGCGGTCGGTAGGCTCATGCAAAGCCTTATCGATATCCTCGATCACCAACTCCTTATTCTCCACGAAACCGTGCATACCCTGCCCGATCATACGCAAGCCCTTCTGGATAGCCTCTTCGAAAGTACGTCCGATAGCCATCACCTCGCCAACCGACTTCATGCTGGAACCCAACTCACGA
>OKWR01002259.1_pt1 | contig 10695 bp, 8 predicted proteins | sample 1607101 | NCBI WGS metagenome assembly OKWR01 (sample SAMN04414076, study PRJEB24778) | human gut metagenome | material: faecal | host: Homo sapiens
GTTGCCGATTCTCCTGTCGGGCCGTTCATCTATCAGGGAAGTTTCCGTCCGAACAATGCGATGAGCCGTGACCAGACTGTTTTTGTGGACGATGACGGTCGTGCCTATCAATTCTATTCTTCCGAGAACAATGAAACCATGTATATCAGCCTGCTGACTGATGACTATCTGAAACCAAGCGGACGTTTTACACGTAATTTCGTGAAAGAATCCCGTGAAGCGCCGGCTGTATTCAAATATAAGGGTAAATATTATATGCTCAGTTCCGGTTGTACAGGTTGGGATCCGAATGTGGCTGAGATGGCAGTGGCTGATTCTATTATGGGGACGTGGAAAACTATCGGAGACCCATGTACCGGCCCGGATGCGGATAAGACATTTTATGCACAGAGTACGTATGTGCAACCAGTTGTCGGAAAGAAGGACGCATATATTGCCTTGTTTGACCGTTGGAAAAAGAAAGATTTGGAAGACTCCCGCTATGTATGGTTGCCTGTATTGATAAAAGACGGAAAAATTACTATCCCCTGGCAGGAGAAATGGAATCTTTCCTTTTTCGATAAATAATAAAGAATACAAGCATGAAACGGATATTGCTACTACTTTGCGGGATTATGCTGGTTCCTGTGTTATGCTACTCCCAACATTTGGTTGAAGTGGGGAAGGGGTATAGCTGTACTTCGGTCAACACTGCGGTATTCCGTAATAATTCCCTGGTTACCCATGGAGATGAGCAGTACATCAGCTATTATGATGCTGACGGTTATCTGACACTGGGAAAACGTAAACTGGACTCCGGACAATGGACGCTGCATCGTACCCAATACCAGGGAAATGTGAAAGACGCCCATAATATCATCAGCATGATGGTGGACGGAGAAGGGTATGTGCACGTTTCTTTTGACCATCACGGTCACAAACTGAATTATTGTCGGGGCATTGCTCCCGGTTCTTTGGAGTTGGGAGATAAAATGCCGATGACCGGAGTGGACGAAGGAAATGTTACTTATCCCGAATTTTATCCTCTGGCGGGCGGAGATTTATTGTTTGCCTACCGTTCCGGTTCTTCCGGTCGTGGTAACCTGGTAATGAACCGTTATTCATTGAAAGAACAGAAGTGGACTCGTGTGCAGGATGTACTGATTGACGGAGAAAACAAACGAAACGCCTATTGGCAGTTATACGTTGATGAACAAGGGACTATCCATCTTTCATGGGTATGGCGTGAAACCTGGCATGTAGAGACAAATCACGATATTTGTTATGCCCGTTCGTTTGATAATGGAGTGACCTGGTACAAATCCAGTGGAGAGCAATATGAACTTCCGATTAAACTTTCGAATGCGGAATACGCTTGCCGTCTGCCGCAGAACTGCGAATTGATAAATCAAACGAGTATGAGTGCCGATGCGGGCGGGAATCCTTATATAGCTACGTATTGGAGAGAACCCGACAGTGACGTACCGCAATATCGCATCGTATGGCATGATGGAAAAGTATGGCATCACCGTCAGGTAACCGACCGTAAAACACCTTTTAGCTTGAAAGGCGGCGGCACGAAGATGATTCCTATTGCCCGTCCGCGTATTGTCGTAGAGGGTGGAGAAGTTTTCTATATCTTCCGTGATGAAGAACGGGGAAGCCGTGTCTCAATGGCTCACGCCGTCGATGTCGGTATCGGCAAGTGGACGATAACGGATTTAACAGACTTTCCGGTAGATGCCTGGGAACCGTCACACGACACGGAACTTTGGAAGAAACAACGAAAACTGCATCTCTTTGTGCAGCATACCCGCCAAGGGGACGGCGAACGTACGGCAGAGATTGAACCTCAAATGGTGTATGTGTTGGAAATGGATATGAATACAAATAAATAAAGATATGAAGAATTTATACGTAACTCTTTTTTCGGCTTTTCTTCTGGGCGGTATGGTCTGCGCAAGTTGTGTGGACAAGTAAGCCGATTCTTCGGAAGAAGTGATAGAGATAATTCATAAGGTGAATGGGTATTGGCAGACGAATCATCCGGAACACGGTCGTTCTTTTTGGGACAACGCCGCCTATCATACCGGAAATATGGAAGCCTATTTCCTGACAAAGAAGCCGGAATATTTAGAGTATTCGAAAGGTTGGGCAGAACATAACGAATGGAAAGGTGCTAAATCGGATGATAAAACTTGTTGGAAGTATAGTTATGGCGAAAGTGACGACTATGTACTTTTCGGGGATTATCAGATTTGTTTCCAGACCTATGCTGATTTATATAATCTGGAACCGGATACACAGAAGATAGCCCGTGCCCGCGAAGTGATGGAATATCAGATGAGTACTCCTAACCATGATTATTGGTGGTGGGCGGATGGTTTGTATATGGTAATGCCTGTAATGACAAAGATGTATAATATCACGAAGAATCCGCTTTACCTGGAGAAACTGCACGAATATCTTGCTTACGCCGACAGTATCATGTATGATGAAGAAGCCGGACTTTACTATCGGGACGGTAAATACGTATACCCCAAGCACAAAAGTGTGAACGGTAAAAAAGATTTTTGGGCACGTGGAGACGGTTGGGTGTTGGCAGGACTGGCAAAAGTGCTGAAGGATCTTCCTGAAACAGATAAGTATCGTCAGGAATATATAGACCGTTTCCGTACATTAGCCAAATCTGTTGCTGCCTGTCAGCAACCGGAAGGTTACTGGACACGCAGTATGCTTGACCCGGAACATGCGCCGGGGCCGGAAACCAGTGGAACGGCTTTCTTTACGTATGGCCTGCAATGGGGCATAAATAACGGCTTCCTTGATTCAGATGAATATCAGCCGATAGTTGAAAAAGCATGGAAATATCTCTCAACGGTTGCTTTGCAACCCGATGGAAAGGTTGGCTATGTGCAACCGATTGGTGAGAAAGCGATACCGGGGCAGGTAGTAGACGCAAATTCTACGTCAAACTTTGGAGTCGGGGCCTTCCTGTTGGCAGCTTGCGAACGGGTACGTTATCTGGATAAATAATCCGTGCCTTAATTCAGCATCAAACTCATATAAGGATTTAGCTTCTTGAGTATTTTCTCTGTTAATTCACTTATGTTCGTTTGGATATGTGCACCGGGTAGCCGCTCGGCGCTATATCTGCATTTCCCGTCAGACAGATAGTAATAACCATTATTCACCGATAACTGCTTGTCTGATACTTCCAGTTGCATGTCATCTTCAGGAAAGGCGGACGCATAAATCTGCAATACTTCTTTAGCATTGATAATACGTGCCATCCCTAGTGAATGTTGAGGCAATTCTTTATCGGGTGGCAGTAATTGGATTATATGGTTACATCCGGTATATTGTTTAATGGCAAATAATAAACTGTACTCCGTATCCTTATCTTCTGCCAGAAGTTCATTAATAATGATACAGTTTTCTCCTTTATATATAATGGCTATTCCCCGTATTTCATTAGCTTGTCTTGCAACGAATAAATTTCCCCCACTTATAGGTAAGTCTGCCATAATAACCTGGAAATCCTCTGCGGAATGTTGAATGCAACAAGGGCGTTCGGACAACTTCTTATTCAAATATGAATAGACTTCATCTTGAGGTTTGGAAACGACATTGACAGCAATCTCTTTAGAAGGGATAAACTCTGGTAGAGTCATCTCCTTGACCGAATATTGAAAGACAGTGGCATATCCCATACGTTTATAATAATCGAATAGCGAAGGCTCTGCCGGTATCAGTGTACTGAACTGTATCCCATTTCGTAGCATCTGGGCAAAAGACTGGGATAAAAGTTCGCGCATCACTCCCTTACTTCGAAAATCAGGATGTGTGCAGGCTCCTGAAATATACGAAGTTTGCACCGTTTCTCCGCAGAAAGTCATCGGATAAGGAAGCATCTGAAGCGCAGAGATTACCTCGTCACCACTTTGGATGGCAACGTTCACTTCGTTCTTATAGCGTAGCTTGAAGTACATTTCAACAAACTCTTCGCTATCTTCGAAGCACAATTTCCATAAGGCTTTTACTTGTTCCTTTATTATCATATTCGCTCGTCGGGAATTTACCATTTAACCATATCCAACGGATGAATTTTGAGACAAGCCATATATTTTTCAAGAATAGTCACCGGTTGATAGGAAAGCTTGGCTTTTCGTAACCCCTCGATTCCTAAATCCTCTTCCCGATTGATATAAATATACTGTTCGGGAATCCGGTTTGCAAACTCATAGTTAATCATGGCATAAGCACCCTCGATGGAAGTGTCTGCCTTTTCTACATGTACGCCGAATGTCTCGTGATTGATAGGCATGCCAAAAGTGAATGCGACGATTTTTCCGTTCACATGGAGAATGCCACCAGTTAATCCGAGGGCTTCAAAGTTATGAAGGGCATAAATCAAGGCACGGCGTTCATTACCCGTTCCTTCTTGTTGGTCACAATTATTCACTTTGCACCATTCCGCTTCCAAATCCATACATTCCCGGATACGGTCGGGAGTAATCGGGGTATATTCATAATCCGGATATGTATTGCGGAATCGGTTGATATGATTTCTTTTTGCCTGGAATTTCTTTCCTTTTAAAGTTGAAAGGTCACTTCTTAGATAAATGTAATCTGCATAATCACGGTCTTCCGTGAAAGTAAATTGTTCGGGAAGGATAGCTTCGAGTTCGGCACGCATACAGCTGCATACTCCCAGCATGCAAAAGGGCTGGTTTTCTTGTCCGGCATCCTCTATCAACTCTTTCAATACGGCTTTTAAGTCACCGGTACCTACAGGCATCATATATGCCAGTTGTTCTCCTGCCCAGAATTTAAATACTAAAAAGTTGTCGATAACAGCGAACTTGGTATCATACAGGAATCTCCAGCTACAAAGATTGGAGAATGACAGGTCACAGTTACGTCGCTCACTTTTCATTGTAAATGAGGTAATCGTGTCTTTATCTGCTAATGTGATATCTTTAAATGGAATCATAAAATTGCGTTTTGCGTTTAACTCTTATATAACGGAAAATCATGGGATTTTGTTTTATAAAACACCCAATAAACGAAGAATGGTAGGCGTCAATAATGCAGTGAATATTCCGTTCAGTGTCAATCCCAGACTGGCGTATGCCCCATACTTACTGCTGACATCCATTGCCGTCGAGGTTCCGACAGCATGGGCGGCAGTTCCCATAGAAAGCCCTTGGGCGATAGGACTGCCTACGCGCATAATCTGCATCGTCTTGAAACCGCAGATAGCTCCCAATAACCCGACTGCTACCACAACTGCCGCCGTCAGTGACGGAATACCGCCGATGGCTTTCGTCACTTCCATCGCAATCGGGGTAGTCACCGATTTCGGGGCGAGAGACAGGATAACTTCTTGGGAAGCCCCCATAAATTTCGCAATCAGCACCACCGAAATGACTCCGACGATGCATCCTGCCAGTTGCGACAAGAGAATCGGTAATAACTGTTTCTTAATCATTTCCAACTGAAGATATAAAGGTACGCCTAAGGCAACCACAGCCGGACGTAGCCAGAATTCGATAAGATGTCCCCCTTTATTATAAGTCTCATAAGAGATACCGGTCATTTTAAGGAAGATAATAAGAACGGCGATAGTCAGTAATATCGGATTTAGCAACACTAACCCTATTTTCTTCTGAAGCAACTTGGCAAAGAAGAAAACCCCGAAGGTGACGGCCAGCAGGAAGAAGTTATTTTCTAGGAAACTCATTTGTCTTTATCAGTTAAGTTGTTTTTTTCTTTACGGTGAAGTCTTTCCGGCAGATGGAAATCTGTCAGGTGCAGTTTGCGTGCCAGCTTGATTTGACGCGCCAGTCTGAACTTGCGGACAATTTGGTGAACCCATCCCGTGACAACCAGCACAAGGGCAGTACTAACAATCGTCGCTATTACTATCGGCCAGAATTCTGCTGCAATAACATCGAAGTATAGCATAAGCGCCACTCCGGGCGGAACGAAAAAGAAACCTAAGTTAGCTACCAGAAAGTCGGATAGTCCCTGCACCCAATGCAGTTTAATCCAACCTAATTTCAGAAAGAGGGTGAGCAGCAGCATACCGATGATGCTGGAGGGGAGCTTGATGCCTGTAAGATAAACTATCAATTCACCCAAAGCCAAACAGCCAAATAAAATGGCGCACTGACGTATCATATACTAATTACCTATTGATTTTGTTTGAAAACGCTGCAAAGGTATGAAAAATAGGAGTACAGTGTTAAATATTACAATATTTTAGACTTGGAAGAGAAAAATAGGCGAAATTGTAATGTGGATATTGCAAAATTGAGTACTTTTGCACCGCAAATTACAAATCGTAAGTAGGTTTTATAATATTATTCAATATATCTTATGCTCAATTTAATCAACCAAATCGTTGAACGCGCGAAAGCAAACCGCCAACGTATTGTTCTTCCCGAAGGTACTGAAGAACGCACATTAAAAGCTGCCAATCAGATTTTGACAGATGAAGTTGCCGACCTTATTTTGTTAGGAAATCCGGCCGAAATTAATGAACTTGCTACAAAATGGGGATTGGGAAACATCGGTAAAGCTACTATCATTGACCCTGAAACTTCTCCGAAGCACGAAGAGTATGCACAGTTGCTATGTGAACTTCGCAAGAAGAAAGGAATGACTATCGAAGAAGCCCGCAAACTTACTAATGATCCTTTATTCTTTGGTTGTTTAATGATGAAGAGTGGTGACGCAGACGGTCAGTTGGCGGGTGCCCGTAACACTACCGGCAATGTATTGCGTCCTGCCTTGCAGATTATCAAGACAGCTCCGGGTATCACTTGTGTTTCGGGTGCTATGTTGCTGTTGACTCATGCCCCCGAATACGGAAAGAATGGAATTCTGGTAATGGGTGACGTAGCCGTAACTCCGGTTCCTGACGCTAACCAGTTGGCGCAGATTGCTGTTTGTACTGCTCAGACTGCAAAGGCTGTGGCCGGAATCGAGAATCCGAAAGTAGCTATGTTGAGTTTCTCAACGAAAGGTTCTGCCAAGCACGAAGTAGTAGACAAAGTGGTAGAAGCAACTAAGATTGCCAAGGAAATGGCTCCGACTCTCGATTTGGATGGTGAAATGCAGGCAGATGCCGCCCTTGTTCCTGAAGTGGGTGCAAGTAAAGCTCCGGGTTCTCCTGTAGCCGGACAGGCAAACGTATTGATTGTTCCGAGTCTGGAGGTTGGTAACATTTCTTATAAATTAGTTCAACGCTTGGGACACGCTGACGCTATTGGTCCGATTCTTCAAGGTATCGCTTGTCCGGTAAACGATTTGTCTCGCGGTTGTTCTATCGAAGATGTATATCGCATGATTGCCATTACAGCCAATCAGTCTATTGCTGCAAAAGCAAACAAATAAATACAAGTATTAGATATAAAGTATTAAGTATTAAATCGACAACAACATGAAAATTTTAGTTTTGAACTGCGGAAGTTCATCTATCAAATATAAATTGTTCGATATGACCACTAAAGAGGTGATTGCTCAAGGTGGTATCGAAAAAATCGGCCTGAAAGGTTCATTCCTGAAACTGACTTTGCCGAATGGCGAAAAGAAAATCCTGGAAAAAGATATTCCAGAACATACAGTAGGTGTGGAATTTATCCTGAATACATTGATTAGCCCTGAATATGGCGCTATCAAGTCTTTGGATGAAATCAATGCGGTAGGTCACCGTATGGTACATGGCGGAGAACGTTTCAGCGAATCCGTATTGCTGAACAAGGAAGTATTGGAAGCTTTTGCAGCTTGCAATGACTTGGCTCCGCTTCACAATCCTGCCAACCTGAAAGGTGTGAATGCTGTTTCTGCTATTCTTCCTAATATTCCGCAGGTGGGCGTATTTGATACGGCTTTCCACCAGACAATGCCGGATTATGCATATATGTATGCTATTCCTTACGAATTGTATGAGAAATATGGTGTACGTCGTTACGGCTTCCACGGAACTTCTCATCGTTATGTTTCGAAGCGTGTATGTGAATTCTTGGGCGTAAATCCTGAAGGAAAGAAAATCATCACTTGCCACATCGGTAATGGTGGTTCTATCGCTGCTATCAAAGACGGCAAGTGCATGGATACTACTATGGGCTTGACTCCGCTGGAAGGTTTGATGATGGGTACTCGTAGTGGTGACATCGATGCCGGGGCAGTAACATTTATCATGGAAAAAGAAGGTTTGAACACAACCGGCGTTTCCAACCTGTTGAACAAGAAGAGCGGTGTACTCGGTATCTCCGGTGTATCAAGCGATATGCGTGAACTGTTGGCTGCTTGTGCTGCCGGCAATGAAAAAGCTATCCTGGCTGAGAAGATGTACTACTACCGTATCAAGAAATACATCGGTGCTTATGCTGCTGCATTAGGTGGTGTGGATATCATCCTGTTTACAGGTGGTGTGGGTGAAAACCAAATGGAATGTCGTCGTGAAGTTTGTAAGGATATGGAATACATGGGCATCGAACTTGATAACGATATAAATGCGAAAGTTCGCGGTGAAGAAGCTATCATTTCCACTCCTGCTTCTAAAGTGAAAGTAGTAGTGATTCCGACAGACGAAGAACTGTTGATTGCTTCGGATACAATGGATATTTTGAACAAGTAATAATCTTCACGGTTCATATAAAAGAGGGTTCATTTCAATTGAAATGAGCCCTCTTTCTGTTTCCTCCCTTTATAAAAACTGTATTGTGAAGTTAATATCTCCCCTTAAAAAAGTGGAGAAAGAGGTTGTGAAAAGAGGGACACACAACCTCTTCTTGGTTAAGGCGGAATGGTGGGGGCTATTCCCATCCCGGATTATTAGGTGCCAGATTCGGATTTAAGGCGATTTCGTTCGTCGGAACTTGATAAAGATAGTATTTATCCAGCCAACCTTTTCCGGCTTTTACAGGATCGTTGTACATATAGATGTATCCCTCCGTTTTGCCGGTAGCATCTGCATAGCCGGTTTGCAGGTCGATGAAGGTGCCTGTGCCTATCTGTGCTTTAGTCGCCCATTGTCCATATTGTACATGGTTGATAAACAAATCTGCTTTTTTCCAACGGCGGACATCGTAAAAACCAAAACCTTCTCCCATCAGTTCAATGATGCGTTCTCTGCGGATTTCCCACAATACCGGATCTATTTCTTTATCCAGACGATTCGGGTCAAAGTTGGCATTGATTTCGTTCACTTTCATATCCGCTATCTTGGCACGTTTGCGTAGTTTATTGATAGTGGCGTCCGCCACATCCTGATTGAATGCACTCTTTTCAAATTTGGCTTCGGCTTCGTTGAGCAGGATTTCGTCCATTTTGAAAATAGGAACATCGGATGTACCTTGGTCTTCTCTTGAATCATCCCATACATTATAGTATCTATATACGTAATTCCCGCTTTTGGCAACTAAGAATCCCTGACCGCCATTGTTGGTGAAAAAGTGCGGCACTTGCTTCAGGATAGATGCCGACCAGTTCATCAACGGGAGCACTTTGTGTTTACCGGCTTCACCGACGCCTCCGCCATAGCCGGTGTAGCGGGTAATGCCTATAATATCCATGAATTCTTTGTCTGCCTCGTTTTCGGTGTACTCCCAACTCGTGTTGTCTGAACTGGGGATTACCTTATAGGGAGGAGCTACTGTCTCAAGCAGGCGGAAGTCACGATTACGGAATGTGGAATTCATCGTTTTATCCGTTACTCCCCACTCATACTTGTCGCTGGTAGAGACCGGTTTTCCATCTGAGCACAGATAGAGGTCGACAATATGTTGAGGCATTTCCACATTGTGTGTAGAGGTTCTTTCTACATGAGTCAGCACATAGTTTGTCATTTCTTTAGCCACATATTCTTTATAGAGAATCACTCCTTCCACTCCTTTAAGGTCTGATGTCAGCATTTCGCCGAAATCACCATGTAATGTGGGGAAAGACTTCATCAGCTTTTCAGAGTAAATGATACAGGCATCGAAATATTTATCATAATCGCCCAGATTGTGGTATTTCCTCCAACTTCCCTCGAACAGGCAGAAACGAGACAACAATGCGCGGACAGCATGTACGTTAATTGTATTTTCACCGTCTCCACCCTCCTTGATGTGTTCTTCGGCGTACATCAAGTCATTCAATACATTGTCGGCCACTGTTTTACGGGGAGTACGCGGCCCGTATGCAATTTCTTTATCCGTGTCGCCAATGACCTTGTTTACCCAGGGGACGTCACCGAACCGGGCTATCAGTTCTGAATAATAGTACGCACGGAAGAAATAACCGACCGACCGCCAGTGTTCCTTTTCCGTGTCTGTCATCGTGGAATTGTCTATATTGTTTAGCATAACATTGACACTGCGGACATAGTCAAAATTCCAACCATTGCCCGATGAAGTACTTGATATATTCTGAAAGGCATAGGAATTTCCTCCTCCTTCTCTGCGCATCAGATAACCTGCGCTGATATCTCCTTGATAGGAGAGTGCACTGGCATAACTACCTCCGGTTCCCGGACGACGGAGTAAATTTCCATTGGTAAAGACTGAATAGAGCCCCCATGAGTATGTCTTAAACGTATTATAACTGCCGAAAACGGTTGTTTCGGTCAGGGAAGTCGTTGGATAGCGTTCCATGAAACTGTCGTTGCAGGAAGAAAATGCTATCGTAGTGAGTGTCAGGGAGGTAAATATTATTTTTTTC
>OKWR01002260.1_pt1 | contig 10693 bp, 14 predicted proteins | sample 1607101 | NCBI WGS metagenome assembly OKWR01 (sample SAMN04414076, study PRJEB24778) | human gut metagenome | material: faecal | host: Homo sapiens
TAGAGGTGGACTTTCACCACCATTTTTTCACTTCACGCTATTAAAAAACACTATGGTTTACTTCATAGCTGTTTCATGCACTTTTAAAAATGACCGACTTATTAATACCTATTACAAGGACGTTAGAGGTGGACTTTCACCACCATTTTTTCACTTCACGCTATTAAAAAACACTATGGTTTACTTCATAGCTGTTTCATGCACTTTTAAAAATGACCGACTTATTAATACCTATTACAAGGACGTTAGAGGTGGACTTTCACCACCATTTTTTCACTTCACGCTATTAAAAAACACTATGATCTACTTCATAGTTACAGCGTGGTTTTAAAAACTGGTCGATTTGTTACTATCTATTACAAGCCCGTTAAAGAGGGATTTTCACCTCTAAATTCTATAAATTGTAGTATTCAAAACGACGACTTGTTAATACCGATTACGAGGTAAGCTAGAGGGCTTCCCCTCCTAATTTTCTGCTTTTGAGTAGCAATCACAGCTTCACTACTTTACAAATTAATTTCAATAACTATGAAAAGACAGTAAACATAGTTACAAAACACTTACTCTTTATTGGAGTCGTGGGAGTAAGACCACCTTAAAATACCCTATTTGGTGAGTGACGAGGGTAAATCGCCATTAATACGTTACTCTTTTATATCATAAACGGGAGTAACACCATTGGTAGAAAAGATTTTTGTCAGAGAATAAAAAGAAATTTACGAAGTAGAGAGTGCTTTTAGTATAGCATACGCTTTTTTTATTTTCAATCCAAAAAAGTTAAAAAGACACTCGCTAATTACCAGTGTCTTTTTGTCTAGCTCTTATAACATTGCTTTGCTTTTACGTTCTTGCATACGTCTAATAAGTGTTGTTTTACTAATCCCAAAGATTTCAGACGCTTTTTTATAGCTATTTCCCGCTTCAACATAATTCAATGCCTCTTCAACTTTTTTAGGATTGAACTTTCTAGGTCGCCCCTCTTTGAAATCTTCACGCTGTCTTGCTATCGCTTTTCCCTCTTGGGTACGCTCATAGATCATATCTCTTTCAAATTCGGCAAACGAAAAGAAAATATTTCGTATCAATTTAGAGTTAGGCGTATTATCCAACATTCCAATATTAAGAATATTCACCCTGATACCACGCTCCAACAAACAATTAACTGTATCATTTCCCTGTGATAGACTCCTTGCAAATCGGTCTAATTTAGTTACAACCAACATGTCACCACTTTGTAACTGGTTTAATAGCTCGTTAAACTTTGGTCTATCAGCTTTAGCACCACTTATCTGTTCTTCCACAATAACAGCACTAGGATAATCTCGTAAAATTTGTTCACGTTGATTATCTAATGAATTTCCGTCTAATTGTCCTCTAGTTGACACCCTACAATATCCAAAAACAGCCACTAAAAACACCTCATTTTAAAAGTTACTTTTGAACCGAGTTTTGAACCTCATACACCCATTGTATAGCGTACGCTAAACAATTTCAAGAGAAAAAGTCCAAAACTTTAGAGAATTGGACTTACATACCTTTTATTTTTTATTCAGTGGTATTTGCTACATAGAAATAAAATCGGCACTCTTTTTTTAGGGGTGCCGAAAGTGCCGAAATTTAATAGCAAACTAAATTACCACGCTCCCCTTGTTCTTCTTGGATTTTACCAAAGAACATCATAGATCAGCGTAAATAAAAAATCGGCACTCTATACTTAGAAGTATCATAAGTGCCGAAAAAATTTTTTCTAGAAATATTTTAAGCAAAAAAGTCAAAAGTACCCCGTGTGTGAAACGGCTCTACCCCGTCAAGGATACCCTACACTCAAAAAATATAGTGATCTAGGGGGGAGCATATTGCTATCAAACGCATTAAATAATTGATTTTTAGATTATTTTTATACCGTTTTATCCTCTTCTAAAGCTAAAAAACCAATCCAACAATCACTTATCAAATATGATAGTAACAACGTCTAAGCCTATTACCACACTCACCAAACTATTAATCTATCTCAATTTTTTCATTGGGGAGTTTTTTCTACGGAACAGTAGGCGTCGGCTGATACAATATATTTACTAAACTAAAAACTATCCCCCTCCACTCTAGGCTATTAAAGTAGTTACAGACTTTTTGAGCCATTACTTCTAAAAACTAAATCGCTATCCATGATTTTGATTAATTTTGCATATCCTCGTTCGGATAATAAGTAGATGTTTTTAGCGTTACCCCATTGTGCATTAGTAAATCCTAATCGTAAAACAAGTTCTTTAGGTGAACCTGTTTTTAAATCCATAACATCTATCCCATCTTTGAAACGATTTTGATTATTGTTAATTAATTTATTTATATATTTGGTCTCTACCTCATGAATTTCAGCAATTGTTTTTGCTAAAACTACTTTTTGATTAACTTTGCATATCCTCGTTCGGATAGTAAGTAAATATTGTTAGAGTTAGCTATCGTTTGTTTGCTAAACCCTAGTTCTAAAAGTGAGTCAATTGGATTGACCGACTTTAAGTCAATTAAATCAATTCCCTCTTTAAATCTTTTTCTATTCATGTTGCTGCGTTGATTAGTAACTTTTAACTCCTCTCCATGAATTTCAGCAACAGTCTTTGCTATAACTCCCGCTACTATTCCAAAACAAAAGAGTAACGCATTATTTACGTTACCCTTACTATTTATAACTATTTAATTGCCTTTTCTTCTAATGCTTTTCGATATCCTGAAATTATAAAATAAATATATCTAATTAATCTACCATCTTCACTTTCTGAAATTATGTTAATTAATTCGGTTTTCATTCGCTTCATTTCTATATTTCCTCCTTTTAGAAGTACCACTAACGGAGGTCTATATGCTATAATCATGATGTTAAGTTATTTTCTATTAATGGTACTACTTAATTTCTTGAAGATTGTTCCCGCAATCTTCTATAAGACATCAGTTTCTAACTGATTATCTTTCTTTCTAAAGGCTATCAGCTTGCAACTGGTAGTCTTTTTTTATTTCCTCTTCATCTTCTAGATCATTCATCCAATCATAATAGAAGTGGTTAGGAACAGTAACACCACTACTTGGAACAGTATTGTCCGTTTTAACTTTAGATTTTCGTTTGCTCTTGTATTTATCATCAAATGCTTTTGCCTGTGCAACTGTTTGAATATCATTTTGTAAATAGTTCTTAATGATTGCCTTTAAATATGCTATCGGCTTATCTACGTCCTGTAGCTTTCCGATAGAATACAACAGCAAATCTTTATTCGCTACTTCAAATAACTCCTTTAATGTTTGACGAATTATTGGGGTTATTTTTTTTGAGTAATATTTTTTAAATTCATTTTCGATTTCTGCAAGTTCGCGCGCGTACGTATCATCATCTTCATCTAATATATTATTAAAATTGTTTATATTGATATTGTTTATATTACTATCCTCGTTTTGAGTATCCTCGTTTTGAGTATCCTCGTTTTGAGTATCCTCGTTTTGAGGACACGACACCGTTTCCTTATTTTGAGGATACGGGAAATCATTTAACACATAAACGTTATTAGAAAATTTATTATTGCTCTTACAATCCTCTACTGTTATATATCCATAATCAACTAACAACTTAAAATGCTTGTAATACCTTGTTTTACTAACTTTTAAATCATGAATGACTTTCGAAACACTCGGAAAAGCTGTATCGCCACCACCCGCATATGATGAAAAGTAGTTATAAATCGCCTTTGCTTCGATAGTTAATCTATCATCAAGCATTAGCGACTTAGGAACAACTCCAAATCCCATAGCTAGAATCCCTTTAACCCTTAAAATATCAGCAAACTTTGATTTTTCATTCTTACTCACCTATAAACCTCCTTTAAGACGCTCTATGAACGTCTTTTTCATTTCAATTTGCGATACTTAGTTTGATTTTGATGATTTTTACCCTCATTCTTTATTAGATCGCTACCCTCTCCAAGTTCAAAAGCATTCATCAAGGTACCTAACTTTATGCGTTTCCCCCTATCAATTCTGTTCCACTCGATACCACGAAATAAATCACGAATTAAAAATATTTCATCTTTTCTAACATCTGAAATTGATTTTTTAGCATATTGGAACAATTCGGGAAGAGTTGCTTTCTCCACGTCAATCATTCTCTCACCTCTTTCACGTTTTTAATTAGGCATATTTATATGCCATACGATTATACTAATACACTGTTTAAAATTAATCAATACTTTTATTTCAAAAAATGTATTTTTTAGGCATTTTATCTGAAAAAACAACAAAAAAGACTAGATTATCTAGTCTTTCCCCCACTAAAATAAGCCCCCCCCTCCTATAAAAAACTCGTATGTGTTACACAGAGGTCCCTCTCCGACGGTCTCCTTAAATCAACAGCCGAAAAATTTAAGGGGGGAATCCGCAAAATCACAGCAAATCATTTAAACCATTTTTTACATTTCCCCTCTCTTAGATCGCCTTATTTTGAAACTTTAAAACCACCGAATTTTAATTTATAATCCCTTTCAAAATGACTAACAATCCGAAATATAACACTTTTTTATACAACTCACAGCCGTTTTCAGCTTTTAATTTTTCTTAAAAACATTAAAAATCGTAATAAAAACACCACTTTTTTAACAAAAAAACTCTAAAAAATCATATGAAAAAGCAAATTTATAACCTGGTAATCTTATCGACCATTAACCTACCTTAAATACGGTAATAACAATCATTTCCCTCTACTCGGAGATACAAAGATTCAAACTAAAATTTCAACTAAAAATAAACATAAACGCTAAAAAACTCGTTTCGGGAAAAAAATGCACACACGGCAGGCCCTTTAACTGTTCATCATTCATCATAAAAAAAACACCCCTGGGGGTCCGTCTTAGATCATCACGTTTTGAAATTTTAAAGGGCTTGGGATTTCCCAAAATTAAAAATAAATGACGTTAGCAAATTTTATTTTTTGAAAAGTGTATACACACTTTCAATTCTCGCTATTCTACTAAAACCTCTATATTTTCTATCCCGCTTCTCACTGTTTTTCATTGCTCTAGGCTCTAAAAAAACAAAAAAGCACCTAAAATTAGGTACTTCCTTAAAATATTTTTAAATAAATCCTCTCATGCCGTTAAATAATTTCTGACTACAAAAATCTTCGGCGTCAATCCAATAATAACCTACATCTTTACTATGCTCTATTCTTCCCGGAAACTCTTCATCTTCATCATCAGGAGCATAAATAAACGGATTACCACACGTTAAAGTTTGAAGGTATTCATCTTCCATGACGCTATAACAATCATATCTTCCTGTTTCGTTGTTTAATTTCAAATATACTGCTGTCATAACCTAAAACTCCTTTATAGGGTAGGGGGGCTTATGCGCGACCCGTGTGTTTTACAACGGCTCCCTACCGACGGTTCCCATAACCCACACTATAACAAAAAACTAGGGGGGCTACATAATTCCTTTGAAAACATCTTCTAATTTTAATGATTTACCATTCCAAATAATCTCACTTTCGACACCGTAAATAAGTCTATATTTAAAATTTCCCCTTACATTATGCTTATAAACAGTAATCTCTTGCTTGTTTATATCAACTATCCAGTATTCCTCTACACCGCAGCGTTCATAAACATCTAACTTTATCCCTAAATCTCTCTCTTCTGTCGCCTTACTTAACACCTCAATCACTAATTTAGGAACTCCAGTGTAAATAGATCCAGTAAATTTATCATCACAAACCACCATTACATCTGGCTCAAACTGATATTTTTCTTCATCTACTTCAAATTTGACCGCTACATCAGACGTATAAACATCACATTTCCCGCAATCTAACAAACTTCTTAACTGGAAATATAACTCATTCTGAACTTTATTATGCTTAGGGTGAGTAGGTGACATACAAACAATTTCACCATTAAAATACTCCATACTCAAATTATTGTCTTTGCTATAAATCAAAAACTCTTCATAAGACACATAATCATACGCAACAGCTAACATAGAAAAACCTCCCTCATAACACTTAAATATACTCTTAATATACCGCAAATCATTTAAAACACTCAATAAATTAAAATATCCCGCTACTTTAAATCTAAATCATAAGCTAAAACGCACAGAAGTATGTCTAAAATCAATTTTAAACAGCTAGACAATAAAATATACTACCCAAACCCTAAAACCCCTCAAAACGAAAAAAAGCTACTGCAAAATGCAGTAACCTTAAACACATAATGAGTATTGCTCTTAGTTCTAACAAAAACAACATTATCAAAAATCACAAATACATCACATAAAACTATCTATATGCACACGCGATTGTTCACTAACAAAAGTAGAAAAATCAAAATCAACCGTAGAACCATTAAAAATAATACGGTTTGCCTTATCCTCGGTAGAATAAACAAAACAATCATCTACTACTGGAAAAACTAACTCAAAACAGACATTCGAAACATAACGAACAACAGCAGAAGAAATAGGTTGAAAACATCTAGCAACAATAATTTGTCTAGGTAAAAAAGAAAAAGAAGAAACCGAAAGATCAGTAACAAGATCAACCTCTAAACGCATACGAGTAGCATGCAAATCATCCCAAGACTCATACATACAAATCACCTCCTCTCAAAAAACAGTAACACTGTTTAAAAAGCCATTTCAGTACACTATGGGTATTAGACCTTAGGCATATATCTTTCTAAAACCCGTAAGACAGGAGCATGACGTTCATCTCCAGCATAATGAAAAACTTCCATGACTAAAATTCTAGAATAAGTGAACTTTCTACTAAACTTACTTCTACGCCCCCTAACTAAAACAACATCACCCGGCTTAATAGGCTCATCTAAAGAGGTTCTAAACGACTTGTTCAAATACCAAGTATACAATTTATTCGTTTTAACAACCTCTTTACCAGTCTTATCAACTTTCAAATGAAACCCTTTAATAGCATTACACTCCATCAAACAACACTCCTTAACATTCAATACCCAATCCAAACCCACCCGACACACATAAAAACAGCCCGGAGAACACACACACTGTTTAAAGAGCCATTTCAGTTTACACTTTGCTGTTAATCAATCTTGAAACATATACCCTGCTAACAGCTAACTCCTTAGCTATCTGTGTATTATTCAATCCCCGTGCTTTTCGAGTCTTTATTGCCTCTATTAAATCTGCTTTATCTTGCTCACGCTTAGTCAATCCCGCTTCATTACGTCTTTTATTTCTACGTTTTTCGTTATTTCTATCGTATTTCTCACGCTTTGCGATAATCGTAGACATATATTTTTGTTCATCTTCTGTAATTTCTAATTTTTTTATGATGGTATCATTTCGGAAAATATACGTGTCAAAATGTTCGTAGAACTGTTTAGGTTTCTCCTTTTTAAGCACCTTGCTACTGTACTTATCGTAAATATGCCTTGCCTTATAACGTATCTCTTTATCGCTTAAAGGCTCTTTAAATAAGACGTTTATTGCCTCTAATTCACGTACAAACCGCTCCTTTTGGCACGTCTTACTTACCACAGTCCACCCGTAAATAAATAACAATTCATCACGTTTCCCTTTCATATCGCCGTCCCGCAATTCTATCAGCTTGATTAAGTCGTCAGCCCTTGCACATCTTAGCATTAAAGCCGTATGTAGTCTCATGACATTAGCTGGAGCAACTTCACGCTCTTTAGTTACCTTTTTGCGGCCATGAGTTTTTACCCCTAAATCGGGATAATAATTTTCTCTAATTTCACTCATGGTATAGCGATAATCGTAATGATCTACGACAGTAGCAACAGTGTTTGTATGAGTGTTTTTAGTTCCCACCATTCTAAACACACGACTTACATCATCTACGACCACTGTATCGACTTTCATTCCCGCTACAAATTCACTAATTGGGGCTAATTCTTTCGCTATACGGGTTTGCAATAGCAACCATAGGTCTACCGCTTGTCTTGGAGCCGTTTCAATAGACCAATATAACTGCAATCCTCGCCCCGTAAACACTGTGAATGTTGGGGTTGGTACTTTAACCTCATAAAACTCTTCTTTGAGCCAGTATAGGGCTTGTTGGTAGTCAAAATCGTGCATACGACAATCTAAGTCCATATACAGCGCATTAAGGTTATACAACGTAGCCTGTCCTCGCTTTGGCATATAAAAACTGTTATTCGAGTGGTATACATTCAAATCTTGCCCGTTTAGATCAGCTAATCTTCCCAACGCTTGCTGTTTCCCCTTAAAATGATACTGCGACCATCTACTCATTTTTGTTTTAGTTGCTATCGTGACATAGCTTGTTTCATTGTCTTGGTGTATTACTTCATAAAATTCATTTTGTTTTACTGTATTCATAAAAAAATGCACCTTTCTATCGTTGAAAAGGTGCTTTCATCACTTTGTTTCGCATAAATTAAACTATCTTTTCTCATAATAAATTTACAGATAGTGTCATCTTATACTTGAATGACTACCAATCTTCAAGTATAATGACGTTACGAAAGCTTTGAAAGCCCGAAAACTTTAAAAGCTGGAAACAAAATAATGAAATCTCGAACCCTCGTATCTGATTGCGACCAAACAACAAAGATACGGGGGTTTTCTCATTTCAACGACTATTTTTGTATAACAAGCATATCACAGACTACCAAATTATAGGTAGTTTTTTTTATTTTCCTGTCACTTTCTACGTTTTATTTAAAACTTTTGACTGAAACATAGCATTTTTCATTGATTTTCGCCCCGTAGCGAGGTTTTAACCACTTATCACGATAAATTACACTACCAAAACACTAAAAGCCTTTAGATGGCTTAAAAATACCAAATAAAAAAGTCACTAAACTTTTAACAGTTCAATGACTTTTATTTTTTATGCACCTTTTACGACTGGAATTAAAAATTTCTTGAAAAAATACTCTTGCCCTTTAGGGGTTACCATAGCTGTCCGACTAATCACACGCTCACCACTCGGTTTAATATATGGTTTTTCAATGAGTTTAAAAATTCCTAATTCAATAGATCGTTGAGTGGGTAAATTTCTAGCTTGTCCTGGACGTTTAATTAGATAACCATTATCCCTTAACCATTCAAACAAGCGTCTCTCACCAATATCTACTCCATTTTGCTTTAAAATCTTTCCTAACTCCGAAATATAAATCAGAGTTTCGCTATTCCCAATAGCATTTGCAAACGCAACTTTAGGAGCTTGTTCTTCTATTTTTGCTATCAATGGCGCTTTTTCCATCTCTAAAAGCATTTTATGTGCATTTGCAACTTGCATTTTATCATCACTGAATAACTGCAACTGCAAACGTTCCTTATCGCTTATATAATTCCCCGTCTTTCTAATCGAGGGTAACACCTCGGAAGTCACCCAACGCTTAAACTTCTTAGCATTAGGTAAGTTGCTTCCCATAATAGCACTATATAATCCACTTTCATTTATTAAAATTGATTTCATATTCATACCCGTCAATTTGTCGGACATGACATCTTCACTATCTAAACGTCTAGTCATAGCATTTGTTTCAGAATAACCTAGAGCCACTGAAACATCTTTAGCAACAAACCAATATTCATCATCTAATATCAAAATTCTAATACTTCCAAAATCGTTATTTTCAAATAGTTTTAAATTTAATTCTTCATTCATTATTCTTCCCTCCTTTTTCTCTCAAACTTTAACAAATCTACTTAGCTTCTTTTAAAGCTTTTCTTACTTTTTGCTTATACAAACGTTGATACTCTCTTACTTTCGCTTTTTGTTCTTCACTGGCTTTTCGCCTACGTTCACGTTCTTGTTCACGTTTAACGAATTTATACACTTCTAAACGTTCTTCATCTGTTAATTTATCGATAACACTCATACAATTTTCTCCTTTCTTTGAGAAAACTAGACTAAATTCGATAGTTCAATTACCTATATTATACCATATAGCGTACGCTATGCGTACCGTATGTTCTTATATAACCCAATAAAAAAAAGAGGTCTAACCTCTTTAATTTCATTTATTCTTTCCTTTGCTCATACAATTCCATTAAACCCTTATACAGAACACTATTCACTAAATCTTTAACAGTAATATGAGGGTTCATTTTATGGACTTTATTCAGCAATTCATAAACCTCTGGATATAAGGGGTAATTTTTATTTTTAGGTACTGAATTAAACGTTACTAACTCCGACATACCAATCTGTATCAAAATCTTTTCGTTTTTTGGTAATTGGGATTTCTCTTTTTCATTTTTTTCAATAGCCGTCAAACGACGCTCAAAATCCTTTAATATCTTAACGATCTCTACCGCCTCAATATTTTCTGTCAGAAGCGGGATTTTTTTCTCGCCATTTCTAACAGATACATAACGATTTATCGAACGGTCGAATAAATAACCACTTCTTTTTAATCGAGCTATTACCGTTTGCCTCCTAATACCCTTATGATAACTCAAACTAGATAACGTATAACCATTAGATAACATATAATTTACATATTCAGCTAACCTATCTCCAGTTAAAGACATAATATTTACACTATTAAAATCTTCATAACTCACAACAAAACCCCCTATATAAACTATCTCGTAGTATACCAAACACCGAGATTTTTTTAAATACTTATGGAAAAATGAAATTTTGCACACTTTTTATAGAGGGTTGCACCTATCTAAATCAGCT
>OKWR01002261.1_pt1 | contig 10688 bp, 7 predicted proteins | sample 1607101 | NCBI WGS metagenome assembly OKWR01 (sample SAMN04414076, study PRJEB24778) | human gut metagenome | material: faecal | host: Homo sapiens
TCCGCGGAGAACACCACCAGGGCCAGCCCCGGCACATCCGTCACCAGCGCGTCGCAGTCCGGCAGCCGCGGCGCAAAGAGCCCCGCCCCTCGGTCCTTCTCCTCTGCCCGGTAGACAATATCCGAGTGGACCTGCCGGGCAAGCACCGCATTCCCCGGGTCAAAGCCCAGGGCTTGTCCCAGAATTTCGTAGTTTTTCACCACGTTTTCCGGGTCATCTCCCCGGGTGGGGGCCAGATTCAGGGAGCTGAGATAGTCCGTGCTGACTCCGCCGAAGCGGGTGGTGAAGGCATGGGGCACAGAAATTCCCTCCGCCGCCAGATATTCCAGACTTCCCTTATGAATCGTTTGTATCATTCTGTTTCTCCTGAAGGTTTACTGCTGCATCTCCGCTTCCTTGTCCTTCTGCATGCAGCACTTTTTATACTTCTTGCCGCTGCCGCAGGGGCAGGGGTCATTGGGGCCTACCTTCTTGGCGGCGGTGCGGACGGGGGCTTTTTTCACGACGCTGCCGTCGTCGGCGCCGGCAGCGCCGGTCTCCTTGGCCACCTTCTCCCGCTTGACCTCCTGCTGAGGCTGAATGCGCACCAGGAACATCCGGCGGACGGTCTCCTCCTTGATGGACTGGATCATGGACTCGAACATCTGGTAGCCCTCTTCCTTATAGGCAATGACAGGGTCATGCTGGCCATAGGCCCGCAGACCAATGCCTTGCTTCAGGTCGTCCATGGCGTCGATGTTGTCCATCCAGTATTCGTCCACCACCCGCAGCATGACCACCCGCTCCAGCTCCCGCATGAGCTTGTCACCGTAGGCGGCTTCCTTGGCCTGGTAGGTGTTCAGGGCGATGTCGTAAACAATATCCGTGAGCTTCTGGGCATCCATGCCCTCCAGCTCGGTCTTGCGGCTCTGGAGCGTGCCCTTGACGAAGTAAATACCCTCCAGCTGAACGGACAGCTCCTTCAGAGCCTCCTCATTGGCAATGCCGCCGTGCTGGCTCAGGGCAGAGGAAACCGTGGTTTCCAGGACGGAGCGCAGCATGGTCAGGATATTCTCCTGCAGGTCCTCACCGTCCAGCACCTTCTGGCGCTGGGCATAGATGACCTCACGCTGGGTATTCATCACATCGTCATATTCCAGGACGCTCTTTCTGGCCTTGAAGTTCCGGCTTTCCACGTTCTTCTGGGCGTTCTCCACAGCACCGGAGAGGATCTTCGCATCAATGGGGGTATCCTCGTCCAGGCCCAGAGAATCCATCATGCCCATGATCCGGTCAGAGGAGAACAGGCGCATCAGGTCATCCTGGAGGCTCAGGTAGAACCGGCTCTCGCCGGGGTCTCCCTGACGGCCGGAACGGCCCCGCAGCTGATTGTCAATCCGGCGGGACTCATGGCGCTCGGTGCCGATGATGAACAGGCCGCCGGCTGCACGGACCTTCTCGGCCTCTTCCTTAATATGGCCCTTGTATTGCTTCAGAAGGTCATTGTATTCCTGCCGAATGGCGAGAATTTCGGGGTCTGTGGTCTCGGCGAAGGAATCCGCCTCGGCAATGAGCTCTTCGGGCTTTCCCTGCTTGCGCAGGTCCGCCTTGGCCAGGAACTCCGCGTTGCCGCCCAGCATGATGTCCGTACCACGTCCGGCCATGTTGGTGGCAATGGTCACAGCCCCAAGCTTACCGGCCTGGGCCACGATCTGGGCCTCCATCTCGTGGTACTTGGCGTTCAGCACATTGTGGGGGATGCCCTCCCGTTTGAGCATCTTGCTGAGGATTTCGCTCTTTTCGATGGAGATGGTGCCCACCAGCACAGGCTGACCCTTAGCATGGCACTGTTTCACCTGCTCCACAATGGCCCGGAACTTGCCTGCCTCGGTCTTGTAGACCACATCAGGATGGTCAATTCGAATAACAGGACGGTTGGTGGGAATCTCCACCACATCCAGATTATAAATGGCTTCAAATTCCTCCTGCTCCGTCAGGGCGGTGCCGGTCATGCCGGAGAGCTTGTCATAGAGCCGGAAGAAATTCTGGAAGGTGACGGTGGCCAGGGTCTTGCTCTCACTGGCGACGGTGACGCCTTCCTTGGCCTCGATTGCCTGGTGCAGGCCCTCATTGTACCGGCGGCCGTACATCAGTCGTCCGGTGAATTCATCCACGATGATGATCTCGCCGTCCTTGACCACATAGTCGATGTCCTTCTTCATCAGGCCCCGGGCCTTCATGGCCTGGTTGATGTGGTGGGAAAGGGTGGTGTTCTCCGCATCCGCCAGATTCTCCACGCCGAAGAACTTCTCCGCCTTGGCAATACCCTCAGCGGTCAGGGAGACGGTGCGGGACTTCTCGTCCACATAGTAGTCGCAGTCCAGGTCGTCCTTCTCCTCTTTGTCCTCGGTTTTGGCGAAGACCTGCTTGCGCAGGGTGGAGACGAACTTGTCCGCCATCTGGTAGAGCTGAGAGGAATCCTCGCCCTTGCCGGAGATAATCAGAGGGGTACGGGCTTCATCGATGAGGATGGAGTCCACCTCGTCCACAATGGCAAAGGCATGGCCCCGCTGGACCAGCTCCTGCTTGTAGATAGCCATATTGTCCCGGAGGTAGTCAAAGCCCAGCTCGTTGTTGGTGCAGTAGGTGATGTCCGCGGCATAGGCCACCTTCCGCTCGGGAGGGGTCATGCCGGGGATCACCAGACCCACGGTCAGGCCCATGTACTTATAAACCTTGCCCATCCACTCGCTCTGGTACTTGGCCAGATAGTCATTGACGGTGACGATGTGCACGCCCCGGCCCGTCAGGGCATTCAGAAAGGCCGGCAGAATGGCCACCAGGGTCTTGCCCTCGCCGGTTTTCATCTCGGCGATACGGCCCTGATGCAGGACAATGCCGCCGATGAGCTGCACGGGATAGGGCCGCAGGCCGATGACCCGGTCCGCCGCCTCCCGGATGGCCGCAAAGGCCTCGGGCAGCAGTGCGTCCAGACTTTCGCCGTTTTGATAGCGCTGCTTGAATTCCTCGGTCTTGGCCTTCAGAGCCTCTTCGCTCATAGCTTTATATTCGGATTCCAGTGCCAGAATGGCATCCACCGTAGGCTGAATCTTCTTCAGCTCACGCTGGGAACGGGTTCCAAAGAGCTTGGTAATCAGTCCCATTGGACATCTCTCCTTTCAAATTCCGGGGGATGCGCCCCGAAGCTTCTTCCATATTCTTATAATTCAATGCATTATAACATATGGCAGCCAAAAAATATAGAGTATTTTGTGAACAAACGCGGCAAATCTCAGCAAGAAAGCTTCCCCTCCGGGCGGTGCGTCGCGCAGCGAATCTAATTCAAAATAGCTGCCGGTGGCAGCTATACCATAAAAAGTGGAGCTGGCAGGGCGCAGCCCTGATTGAGGAGGGGCGTTATGGGAGAGAGTGGTAAGAAAGGGCAACTCAAGTCACGCACTGCCCTCTCCCACAACACCCCTCATCCATAAATTATAGCATAGCTGCCACCGGCAGCTATAGGAGATTAGATTCGCTGCGGCGGTTCCCCTTCCCTGTAGGGGAAGATTAGGGTCAGATTTTCCCCTTTTTAAAGCCCTTTCCCTCAAAAAACGCCTGAATTTCGCGCTCCCCTGCCTTCACGCTGCCCTGCTGGAAATTGGGCTTGCCGCCGCCGCGGCCATTCAGGGCGGCGGTCAGCTCCTTGTTCAGCCCCCGCAAATCGCCGCCGGGCAGGGCCAGCACATAGTGGAAGCCGTTTTCATTCTTGGAAAATCCCGCCGCAATGCCGCCGGTTTTGGCGGAAGCCTGGTCTGTCAGATTCCGCAAGCCCTCGGGATTCAAGCCGTCCGCAAAGAAGAAGCAGTCCCCCATTCCTTCCATAGCTGCCGCCTGATAAGCAAAGAGCTGCCGCTCCAGAGCCCCTGAGCGGTATTTCCAGCCATTCAGGGTGTCCAGCAGCTGCTCTGTCCCCTGAGCCGTCTGAGTCAGCTGGGCAGAGAGGAGCCGGGAAACCTGCCGATTCTGGTCGAACACCGCATTCATCAGATCAAAGGCCGCCCGGCCTGCCGCCATTTCGATGCGGGTGCCGCCCCGGCAGGGAATGGCAGAGAGAAGCTTGATGAGCCCAATCTCTCCCGTCGCCGCCACATGGACGCCGCAGCAGGCGCAGATATCATAGCCGGGCACCTCCACAATCCGCACCGGCCAGGGCAGCGCCCGCTTGGTCCGGTAGGGGACCTTCTCCAACTCCTCGGGACCGGGGGTCCAGATGTGCAGGGGGATGTTTTTCCAGATGGACTCATTGGCCTCTCGCTCGATTTCCGGCAGCTTTTCCACCGGGATCACGGTGTCAAAATCAATGACAATGCCGGTCTGATTCATGTGGAAGCCTGTATTGTGGCAGCCGTACAGCCTGTGGAGGATGCCGGAGACGATGTGCTCCCCCGTGTGCTGCTGCATCCGGACAAACCGTGCCTCATAATCGATTTCTCCATCCACGGTTCTGTCCACGGTCAAGGGGCCGTCGCACAGGTGGACGATTTTCTCCCCCTCCTCCCGGGTATCCAGCACCCGGACGCCGCCTAAGGTGCCCGTATCCGCTGCCTGACCGCCGCCCAGGGGATAAAAGGCGGTTCTGTCCAATGTAACGGCAAAGCCTCCCTCCGTCTCGCTGCATTCCAGCACCCGGGCCCGGAAGGTCGCGCAATGGCAATCGGCATAGTATATTTTTTCAGTTTCCATAACTTTCTTCATTCCCTTTCATTTTCTTCCTTTTTCCCGGGAAGATTCTGAAAATTTCCTGTTTTTCCATTATATCACATTTCCATTTTCTTTGCAATGCGGCAAATACGGGATTTGCGTAAATGGAATTTTACAAAAATAAAGCTGGTTTTTCCGCCAAAAACGCGCTACAATGGAAAAAGAAAAACGAATGAGGTGATACAATGCCCTCTGCCTATGCCCATCTTCGCTTCGGCTGGGAGGTCCTGTCCGCCATCCCTACGCCCTACCGGGCCGCAGCCAAAAATCTGACCCAACTCTATAACGTCGGCACCCAGGGGCCGGACCCCCTGTTCTACTACAATCCCCTGGTGGAAAATCCCGTAGATAAGCAGGGCCATCACTGCCACGCCATGACCGGAAAAGCCTTTTTCGAGGCAGCCCTGGTGCGCTACCGCGCCGCCCCCTCGGAAGGGGCCGCCGCCTATCTCTTCGGCGTTTTGGCCCACTACTGCCTGGACTCCCACTGCCATCCCCTGATCAATGCCGCCACAGAGGAGGCTGACCTGGACCACATGGAGCTGGAGACGGAATTTGACCGATTCCTGCTGCAAAAGGACGGGAAACTGCCGCCCCACCTGCAGGACTACTACAAATCTCTGCGCATGACCCGGGGCGAGCGGGCCACGGCTGCGGCGCTGTATGAGAATCTCTCCCCCCGGGCCTTCGGCTGGTGCGTCCGGAATCTGGCCAATGTGCACCATGTGGCCACATCCCGGAACCGCCGGTTTGCCAAGCGGCTTCTGGGACTGGGCGGCAGACGGGGGCGGGCCTTTCTCATGACCGTTGGCCCCAATCCCATGTATGCCCACCTGGACGAACCCATTTTTGAAGCCTACTCCGCAGCTCTGGCGGATTTTCCCGCCCTGGCAGCCCAGCTGGCCGATGCTCTGAAAGACGGGGCCCCTCTGGGTCCGGAATTTGACCCCACCTTCGGATAAGAAAGGAAGTCTCTATGGAGAAAAAATTTAAGCTCACGACCCTGGAACGAAACTGGATTCTCTACGATGTGGGCAACTCCGCCTTCATCCTGCTGGTATCCACCCTGATTCCCATTTACTTTAATTCCCTGGCCGGCGCAGGCGGGCTGAACGAAAGCCAGTATCTGGCCTTCTGGGGCTATGCAGGCTCCATATCTACACTGATGGTGGCCTTCATCGCCCCCATCTGCGGCACACTGGCAGACCAGAAGGGCTTTAAAAAGAAGCTGTTCGTAGCCATGATGCTGCTGGGCGTTATCGGCTGCGCCGCCCTGGGCGCCGCCTGGAGCTGGCTGTCCTTTCTGGTGATCTATGTTCTGGCCAAGGTGGGCTATTCCTCCAGCCTGGTGTTCTACGACGCCATGCTGCCGGAAGTCACCACCGATGCACGCATGGACAACGTCTCCTCCCAGGGCTACGCCTATGGCTACATCGGCTCCGTCATTCCCTTCATTCTCTGCTTGGTGCTGGTGCTGCTGGGGGACAAAATTGGCCTGTCCACCGGCACGGCTATGACTGTCTCCTTCCTGCTGGTTGCCGTCTGGTGGCTGGGCAGCACATTGCCGCTGCTGAAGAGCTACCGTCAAAAGGCCTATGTGGAGCGGGCGCAGCATCCCATCAAGGATACCTTCCGGCAGCTGGGCCGCACCTTCCGGGACGCCAGCAAGGAAAAGCACATTCTGCTCTATCTCATCGCCTTTTTCTTCTTCATTGACGGCGTTTACACCATCATCGACATGGCAACCGCCTATGGCACGGCCTTAGGCCTGGACAGCACGGGGCTGCTGCTGGCTCTGCTCGTCACCCAGTTTGTGGCCTTTCCCTTCGCCATTCTCTTCGGCCGTCTCTCCGCTGCGAAGGACACCGGCAAGCTGATCAAGCTGTGTATTCTGGCCTATACAGGCATTACCCTCTTTGCGGTCTTCCTGAAAAGTCAGTGGCAGTTCTGGGTTCTGGCCGTCCTCGTGGGCATGTTCCAGGGCGGCATTCAGGCCCTGAGCCGGTCTTATCTCGGCAAAATCATCCCGCCGGAGCGCAGTGGCGAATACTTCGGCCTGATGGACATCTGCGGCAAGGGCGCGGCCTTCCTGGGCACCACCCTGATTGCCGTCATCAGCCAGCTCACCGCCGGAACCACCGTCCATATTTTCGGCCAGGAACTGCAAAACGAAAGCATCGCCGTGGGCACTCTGGTAATCCTGTTTGCCATCGGCTATGTGCTGTTCTGCAAAGCGGACAAGCTGAATAAGGCAAGAGGTTAAGCTTGCCTTCTCTCCCCGGAAGCGCTGCTTCCGGGGAATTTTCTGTTTTCATTGACACGGTCAAATGGGCTGTGGTATAATTTATTATGTAAAGATATACTGAGTTTCCCGTTTTCGGCGGGGAGAAAGAGGGACTTGCCTGTGGAAGACAGTCAGAAAATGCGTATTTTGTTTTTGGCCAATGTGCCGTCGCCCTACCGGGTGGCTTTTTTCAATACACTGAGCCGGGGCTGCCGTCTTACCGTGCTCTATCAGCTCCACGCCTCCACCGAACGGGACGAAAAATGGACCGCCGCCCAGGAAGGGGAATACGAAACCGTATTCTTAAAGGGCAAGGCCACGGATGTGGACAAGGCCCTGTGCCCCGGAGTAATCCCCTGGCTGGAAAAGGGCTGGGATGCCATCGTCGTCTGCGGCAATTCCTCGCCTACGGAGCTTCTGGCCATTTCCTGGTGTAAGCTGCGCCGGATTCCCTACTGTCTGGAAGGAGACGGTGCCTTCGCCAAAAGCGGAGATGGGCTGAAAGAGCGCATCAAGTCCCAGAGCATCCGGGGCGCGACGCTGTACCTCTCCACCTGCCAGGAGCTGGACAAATACTACCTGCACTATGGCGCAAAGGCCGACGCCCTGCGGCGCTATCACTTCTCCTCTTTGCAGGAAGGTGACATTCTCGCCGCCCCCGTCAGCCGGGAGCGGAAGCTGGCGCTGCGCAAAAGCTTGGGCATTCCGGAGGAAAAAATGCTGCTCTCCGTGGGGCAGTTCATTCCGAGAAAAGGCTTTGACCTTCTTTTACAGGCCGTCAACACCCTGGACAAGCACATCGGCGTCTACATTGTGGGCGGCACGCCCACCGAAGAATATCTGACCTACGCCCGGGAAAACGACCTGACAAACGTGCATTTCGTAGGTTTCAAAACCAAGCAGGAGCTGGAGAGCTATTACCTGGCGGCGGACCTTTTCGTGCTGCCCACCCGGGAAGATATCTGGGGGCTGGTGGTAGGCGAGGCCATGTCCTGCGGCCTGGGGGTCATCACCACCACCATGTGCAATGCCGGTCTGACATTGATTGAAAACGGAAAGAACGGCTTTCTGGTGCCGCCGGAGGATGTCCGGGCCCTGCGGATGGCCATTACGGACGCCATTGTCCACAGTGCCGCCTTTGGGGCCGCCGCTCTGGAAACCATAAGGCCCTACACCATAGAAACCATGGCCGCCGATCATCTGCGCATTCTGGCGGGCCTTCCGAAAAGAGGATGAGCCATGGACAAGCAGAAATTCACGGAATTGGCCCAAAAGCACCGTGGCCTTTTCCGATTCCTTTTCGCTGTACACAACCGTTTTCCCTTTGTCAACCGCTGGCAGGGCAAGCCGCAAATCGGCCTTGCCTGGCTGCGGGGCTGCCGCGTCACCGGCGGCAGGGGGAACACCCTGATCATCGGCGACTTTGCCCGGCTCAAGAACTGCCATTTTCACTTTGAGGGCACCGGCAATACCGTCTCCATCGGCCCCTGGTGCAGCTGCGAGGAGGCGGAATTCTGGATTGAGGACAGCGGGTGCACCATTTCGCTGGGGGCCCACACCGCCCTGTGCGGGGATATTCAGCTGGCTGCCATGGAGGGCACCGATATCACCGTCGGCGAAGGCTGCCTGTTTGCCAATGCCGTCCGGCTCCGTACCGGAGACTCCCACAGTCTGCTGAAAAAAAGCACCGGGGCGCGGATCAATCCCTCCAAATCCATCACCGTTGGAAATCATGTCTGGGTTGGCACAGGCGTGACCATTCTGAAAGGCGTCCAGGTGGCCGATGGCTGCGTGGTGGGCGCCGGTTCCCTGCTGGCAAAGGCCTATTCCCAGCCAAACTGCGTCCTGGCCGGTGTTCCCGCCCGGGAGGTAAAGCAGGATGTGGACTGGACCCCAGAGCGAATTCCGGTACAGGAGATACTATGAAAACACTTTATCTGGATCTTGGCATGGGCGCTGCCGGGGATATGCTCACCGCCGCCCTTTATGAGCTGATGCCGGACCGGGCCCGGGCTCTGGAGCAGCTGAACGGCCTGGGGCTGCCGGGGGTGGTTTTCCAGCCGGAGGACAGTACCAAATGCGGCATCCGCGGCACCCATATGCGGGTGCTGATTCACGGCGAGGAAGAGGGCGACGCGCATCACCACGACCACCATGAACATCGCGACCACCACGGGCACCACCACAGCTCTATGGCGGACATTCAGGCCCTGGTTGATGGATTGCACGTTTCCCAGAGCGTGAAAGAAAACGTCATGGCCGTCTACGAAAAAATCGCTCAGGCGGAAAGCCATGTCCACGGCGTTCCCGTGACGGAAATTCACTTCCACGAGGTCGGCACCATGGACGCTTTGGCAGATATTACCGCCGTGTGCTTCCTGCTGGAGCAGCTGGGAGCGGAAAAAATCATTGCCTCCCCCGTTCAGGTTGGCTTTGGAAAGACCCGCTGCGCCCATGGGCTGCTGCCCGTGCCCGCCCCCGCCACGGCAGAGCTGCTGCTGGGGGTACCCATCCGGGCCGGAAACATCGAAGGGGAACTGTGCACCCCCACCGGTGCGGCTCTGATTCGGCAGTTCGTGTCCGGCTTTGGCCCCATGCCTCTGATGACCGTGGAGCGCATGGGCTACGGCCTGGGTCAAAAGGATTTCCCCGCCGCCAACTGCCTGCGCGCCATGCTTGGGCAGGGCTGATCTGCCGACACGGAATATTCACGGTTTATCCCCAAATTGTTTCGTTTTCCGTTAAATTCCTTTCACAGCCGGAAGATATGATAAAGGCACGAAAGCGGAACACAAGAAATAAACTTCCCTTTCGTTTTACGGATAGACCTCTCTCTTCTCTCTTCTCTTTCTATTTCCAACAGCAAAAGCCCCGGGGCCGAACGTCCCGGGGCTTTTGCTGTTATGCTCCAAAAACGGCGGTAAACAGGCAGCACAGGGCAATGCCCAGAACCGTGGGCAGCAGGAAGGCAAGGGCCGTCCATTTGCGGCTGCCGGTCTCCCGGCGGATGGTCAGCAGGGTGGTGGAGCAGGGCCAGTGGAGCAGGGTAAACAGCAGCATACTCACCGCCCTTTGCCAGGTCCAGCCGTTGGATTGCAAAACGGTCAGCAGACTTCCACTGTCCACTGCGGTGAGACTTCCCTGGGCCCGATAGCCCATAATGGCAATGGGCAGCACAATCTCATTGGCGGGGAAACCCAGAATGAATGCCAGCAGCAGCATTCCATCCAGCCCCATGGCCCGGCCCAGAGGCTCCAGCAGGGCGGCGGCACTGCTCAGAAGAGTCCCCTCCCCTGCCCGGACATTGGCCAAAACCCACAGCAGCATCCCCGCCGGACAGGCCACAGCCAGAGCCCTGCCCAGAACGAACAGCGTCCGGTCCAGCACCGAGCGGACAATAACGGCCCCTACCTGGGGCTTCCGGTAAGGGGGCAGCTCCAGAGCAAAGGCCGATGGCTCTCCCCGCAGCACCGTGTGGCTCAGGCCCCAGGTGGCCGCCAGGGTCACCGCCACAGCGAACACCACCACCAGCGTCAGCAGCCCCGCCTGCTGCCAGACCCGGTTTCCGAAAAAGGCAGCCAGCAGGGTAATGATCAGGGGAAAGCGTCCGTTGCAGGGAACCATGCTGTTGGTGAGCATGGCCAGCAGCCGCTCCCGTGGGGAA
>OKWR01002262.1_pt1 | contig 10683 bp, 8 predicted proteins | sample 1607101 | NCBI WGS metagenome assembly OKWR01 (sample SAMN04414076, study PRJEB24778) | human gut metagenome | material: faecal | host: Homo sapiens
CCTGCTCCCAACAGATTACTTACCAATGAGCCGGTAGTTGCTGCCAGTGAATTGACAATGACGAAAAAAAAGGTGGATATACTGCGTATGACATTTGTTGCTGCCAGTTCTAATTCTCCCAAATGCTCAATGGCTACGAAGAAGGCGAACCATGAGGCTACTCCAATAAATGGATTGAACATACTCCAGATAGAAACACAACAGACATGATGGAATATGTTTTTATCAAATTTCCAGTTCAGACCATAAACCTTTCTATCCATTTTTCGTAAAACATGGATAGACAATATTATCAATGAGCATAATTCAGCAAAAGATGACGCTATTGCAGCACCGGCTATTCCCATATCGAAATAAAATATGAGAAGCCAATTACAAGGTATATTCACCAATACGGCAGTAAAGGCAGCTTTGCTAAGAGGTTTTGTAAGTGTGATACCGACCAGGAAAGATCGCAATGCAAGAAAAGGAAAAGAAAACATTAATCCCCAAATGCGCCAGTCCAGATAATCAATAACAGCAAAATATACTTTCTCAGATGCAATCAGATTGCTCAGAATCATGGGAGATATTGTTTTCGAAATACTGCATAGTAGAACTGCTAAACCCGACAGAAAAAGTAATCCCTGAAAGAATGTCTTACCTGTTTCTGAATATTGCTGCTCGCCATTACGCCGTTCAATGACAACCTGTAAACCTATACTGAATCCGAAACCGAGCATATAAATGGCAAGATACCAGATTCCGGCGAGTGCGGATGCTCCTAATTCTATTTCACCAACATGACCTAAGAAGATAGCATCAGTTATATTAATAAGTTGTTCGATAAGGATGCTCATCAAATTAGTATTTACAACTAATTATTTCTCAATATTTTATAAGCAATAAGTCAGGAATATGGTCGTTGTCTTTAATTGTACATTCTAAAGGATGAAGATTTAACATTTTTATTATTTCTTAGCTTATTTGACTTATTATCACCTATTCGTACAGTCAGAGTACTTCTTCCGAAAGTTGTTCGGGCTCCTCGTCCGTCACCTTATGTTGGTTTACACCGGGAAAGTAGTGACGCGCGTAAATCATCTGTTGCCGGATGTTGCTGGTCGTCACGTACCGCCCAACATTCTATTAATTTATGAGCGTGCTCTGGCGGGTGATAATAAGTCGGTGAGTTGTCCCATCAAGCCGAAGAGGAACCGGAAATTATTATTTACCAGTTCGTGGTCACCTTCGATGAAGCAGTCCTTGACAAGCGTTCTCATAGCCGATACCTCGTCTTTCTTGGATACGGGCATGAACTTGGAGAACTGCGAAAAAGTTGGTTCTGCCATGAGGGCTACATACATCTCCTTTTTACCGCAAAAGGTTTTTCGAACTCCACCATCAAATAAACCTTGCGCAACTTCTTTTCTTCCATAAACGTATTTTTTATTTTCCGATAGATATAGGACGGAAAAAAGAAAGAATGTGGAAAAACGGAAAGGAAAGTGCAGGAACCCCGTGATGTTTTCCGCCATGCGTATATGAAAAAGGGAGTGCGTTATATTTCTTTAACAATACAGAATAGTGAATTTTGCCTTATTTTGTGTCTTTTTGTGTAAGCACACAGAATAATAAGCCTATTTGTATGCATAAATTAACAATAGACATAGACGAAACATTTAAATACCATTATCGTTCGTTATGCTTGTACGTGCTGCACTATGTCCATGATACGGATATTGCAGAAGACGTCGTACAAGATAGTTTTTCTGCCTTGTGGGAGAAATTAAGCATCAGTGGAGCCAAAATAGAAAATGTCAGAGCCTACCTTTATACGACTGCCCGCAACCGCAGTCTGGACTATCTGAAGAAGGAGGAAATTTATGATCCAAATCTTTCTCCTTCTGACTTTGAAGATACGTTGAGCGATGAGGAAGCGGAGGAACGTTCGTTCAGGGAAGCGCAGATGTGGACTGCCATTGATGCCTTGCCCGAACGTTGCCGTGAGATATTTTTACTGAATAAACGCGACGGCATGAAATATAGGGAGATAGCTGCCAAATTCCAGATTTCCGTTAATACGGTGGATAACCACATCAGCAAGGCACTCCGACTGATACGGGAAGGGGCACAGAAAGTTTACGCATTTTTATTTAACTAACATTCACAAATCCTGCATAGTGAATTTGCCTGCAATCCCAGTCATTAATATGAAGACTAAAACAAAAGAGTATGAGAACCCCGGATGAAAAATGCCTTCACTTTGTCTTGCGCCACTATCAGAAGAACAAGTTGGATACGCAAAAAGCATTGAAGGCTTTTAAAGAGAAATACCAGATAACGGAACAGACACGAAAATCCTTCCGCCTGTGGTGGATACTTCCCGGTATGGTGGCAGCCATTCTGGTCGTAGCTCTTATTTATCCCCGCTTCCGGGAAAACGGAGCATGGAAGGAGGTAACGGCTTACTCGCACCCTGTGGATTATATGCTTCCGGACAGTTCCTCCATAACCCTATTCCCGCATTCCTCCGTCCGTTTCCACGCAAAAGACTACCAGAGTTCCAGCCGCAGGGTTCACATGGAAGGTAAAGTCGCATTTTCTGTCAAGCATGACAATGCCCGCCCGTTTACGGTAGGAGGAAAATTGTCCCAAGTCAGGGTATTGGGTACTGTCTTTACCGTCGATGAGAGCCGTGCAGACACAGCTATCGTGCAAGTCACATCGGGAAAGGTGCAGTTCTCAGCAATCGGGCAATCGGACACCGTGATACTAACCGGAGGCATGACAGCGCAAGTGACGGGAGAGCGAAAAGACATACAGATAATCAAAGAAGGGAAAACGGGCAGCTTCATTTTTGACAATACCCCGCTGCCTAAAGTGCTTGAAGAACTGTCGAAGTTCTACAAGGTGAAGTTGGTTGTCAATAAGACAGACAGGCGGCTGACAGCCAGTTTTAAGGACAAAAGCCTTGATGAGATTATTGAGATTATAGAAAAAGTGTTGAATGTAAGAATTGAAAAGAAGAAACAATGAGAATCGTACTGACCCTGTTCCTATTCTGTGTATGTGTGAGCATCAAAGCTCAACAACAGAATATGACGGAAATGAAAAAAGCTATCGACCTGATGCAGAGGATGTACGACATAACTTTTGTATATGATTCATCCTTGGTGACTGCCAAGCCCCAAGCTTTCCCCTCGGCAGGAAATTCTTTAAAGGAAAACTTGGAAAGGATTTTTGGCGGCACCGACATAAAATGGGAAATCCGCGACGAATACGTCCTGCTGTTCCGTCCGAACAACTATACCTTTTCTGGATATGTGTGTGAAGACAGCGGAGAAACGCTTATCAATGTGACTGTCCTTGACCTGAATACCCTGAAAGGCACACTGAGTAACGAACATGGCTTTTTCAGCATCACGCTGCCGGAAGGGAAACACAAATTTCGTTTTTCTTATATAGGTTATCAGGATGTGGTGAAGGAGGTGGATTTGAGTTCCAATTACAACGGTGTTATCTACTTGAAAGAAAGAAGTACCTCGCTGAAAGAAGTTGTAGTGGTTGCAGACATGAACGCTCCCCTCCGCACGACACAGACCGGCAAAGTGTCTCTGACCTCGGAACAGTTGAATACGGAGTTTTCGCTACTTAGTTCACCAGACTTGGTAAAGACCCTCCAGAACCTTCCCGGTGTGGCTTCCGGAACGGAGCTACTTTCCGGTATGTATGTGCACGGGGGCAAGAACGATGAGAACCTTTTTCTGCTGGACGGAACACCGCTTTACCAGATCAACCATTTGGGCGGGCTGTTTTCCGCTTTCAATACGGATATTATCAAAAACGTGGATTTCTATAAAAGCGGTTTCCCGGCACGTTACGGCGGCAGACTTTCTTCCGTAGTGGATGTACGCACCAAAGAGGGGAGCATGAAGGAGTTTCACGGAACTTTCTCTTTGGGGCTGCTCGACGGTAGAGTCCAGTTTGAAGGACCGATTATAAAAGACAAGACCTCGTTCAACATAGCCATGCGAAGAAGTTGGGCGGATCTTTTCACAGCCCCGGTATTCTTCCTGCTCAACCGTTCTAATCCCGATGACAAAAAGAACGTGCGCTATGCCTTTTACGACATCAACGGGAAAATCACCCACCATTTTTCGGACAATAACAAACTGTCCCTTAGCGTGTATTCCGGAAATGACTTGCTGAAGGCAAAAGCCCAACAGGTGTTCGATAAAGGGGAACATTACGACTCTGATTTCAAGGCCAAATGGGGCAACCTGACTACGGCTTTGACATGGAACTGTCAAATCGCCCCAAAGTTGTCAGGTAGTTTTACTGGAGCCTATTCACGCAATATCTCCATGTATGATTATGTGGAAGTTAGCCGTTTCTTTTCCGATGGGGAACAAACTTCCATGACGGGGGTGGAACGGTCCAACCATTCCACGATTGATGATATGGGATACCGCATGGAATTCGACTACCGTCCCGGCACGAATCATCATATACGCTTTGGCAGCAATTATCTGCATCACATATATCATCCGCAAAACACAGCTTCCAGAAACCAGACGGACAGGGATACCTTATCGGCAGAAAGCGCAAGCAGTTATAAGGGTAACGAGGTTGCTTTTTATGCGGAAGATGAAATGCGGCTGTCCTCTAAAGCGAAATTAAACACGGGACTGCATTACACCCTTTATCAGACAGACGGAAAGATATACCATTCTTTGGAGCCAAGACTGGCCATGAGTTACCAATGTTCGAAAAAAGCCACGATGAAAGTGTCCTATACGGAAATGAGCCAGTTTGCGCACCAACTGTCAAACACCTATCTGAATCTGCCGACAGACAGTTGGGTTCCTTCCACACGCAAAGTCCGTCCCATGCGTTCAAGGCAAGTGGCAGCCGGGATATATACGGAGTTGCCCCGGCATATCCGCTTGAACGTGGAAGGATATTACCGTACTACAAGCCAACTATTGGAATACGACGGGGGGAACAGCCTGATGCTTCCTGCCGATAACTGGGACAATCTGGTTAAAACTGGCAAAGGGAAGTCTTACGGCGTGGAATTGTCACTGGTATACAAAGACTGTTACAATGTCATTGAAGCAGGATATACACTTTCATGGAGCTTGCAAAAGTTTACTGATTTTTATCCCGACTGGTATTCCAGCAAGTTCGACAACCGACATAAACTGAACATTGCTTTCCGGCATAAGTTCGATGACCATATAGATGCCTACGCCGCATGGGTTTACCGTAGCGGCGACCGTGCCACCGTCCCGACCCAGTATGTAAACGGACCGTCTTTCCCCGGCACACCGGATTCCAGCGAACCTGAACTGATTTACGAGAAGCCGAATAACATCACGCTCCCGGCATACCATCGGCTCGATTTGGGAGTCAACTTCCGGCGTATTACCAAAAGGGGATTCGAACGTATCTGGAACATCAGTGTCTATAACGCCTATTGCCGCATGAATGCGTTTTATACCCGGATAGAACGTCTGCCCGATGGCGGTTTTAGGGGTAAGGGATTTGGCATTTTCCCGATTATACCCTCGTTTTGTTATACCCTCAAATTTTAAGAGTATGAAACATTTACCTCATATATTACTGCCCGTGTTTATCGGTTTGCTTTCGTCCTGTACCTATCATTTTGAACTGGACGATGTGGGAGCTTCCCAAAAACTGGTGCTATACAGCTATCCGGGAAGCGGCGACACAACGGTAGTCCACCTTTCACGCAGCCTTCCCGTCAGTCAGAAAGGCGAACTCGGTCGGGGACTAAAGGGAGCGGACGTCCGTTTCTCCGTAAACGGTGAAGCGGTATCCCTTGCATGGACGGATGATTCCATACCGGGAGTTCCCGCCCAGAGCTATTACGCGGTGAAGACGTATGAAGACGGCGACAAGGTCAACATAACCGCAGCGGCAGAAGGTATGAAAGCGGTTTCGTCCGCTACGGTTGTTCCGTCCCGATTCCCTTTGACATCAATCAATTTTGTTCTCAAAGGCGGTGAACCGAACCAGCTTCAGTTTTGGATACACTTTACAGACAATGCGCAGACAAAAGACTATTATGCGTTGAAAGTGGAGCGTAAACGACAGTTCTGGAACGATAGCAAATATTCGGTAGAAAACAGTTCACTCACATTAAATTTGGATGACGAACCTCTGCTGAATACTTCTTCGGGACTGGACGATATCCTGATGATTGAAAACGAGTTTTACCGGAATTTGTATTATTGGGATGATACAAAAATTCAAGGGAAAAGCTACAAGGTTCGTCTGAATACCAATTATGAGGCAGATTATGAAGATGACTTCATAACCCCTGACGGGGTCGAGCATATCAAATGCCAAGTGAAATACAGAATTAGCCTGTACAGCCTTTCGGAAGAGTTTTACAGGTATCTGAAATCACTGAACGACCAGAAAAACAACGGACTTGGAAATTCTGAACTGGCTCCCATACGCTCTACTTATACCAATGTCATAAACGGGATAGGTGTTGTGGGAGGATGCAGGATGTTCCAGACGGAATGGATAGACAATTTATAGGAAAACTAAATAATAAAGAAAATGAAAAAGACAATTTTATCAATGCTTTTCCTGCTGGCAGGAATAGGATGCTTTGCACAAAAATCCGGCATTATCATCGGTGTGACGGACGGACATTTGGGAAAATATTCGGGATATGCTTACATGAGTACGGGAACGGCGAACAACTCTTCCTACCCTGAAACCCGATGGACACCCGGAGTAGGCTTTAATTTGGGCTACCAGTTTGGCTTCGATCTTTCCAACCGTTTCTGGATTGATGCTTCCATATTGGGAAAAGCCGTTCAGGGAAAAGCAGAGTCCTTCGATTTGAATGGAAACAACGTTGTTCCCTGGTCTGACAAGGCATGGATATGGGGACTTGCTTTGAACGGCTCAATCAATTACCGCATCTGTTCCGGACTGTATGCCGGTATTGGCATTGAACCCACCGGTTATTTCAAAACCGATAAATTGAAGGAAAACTTGGAAGGGCAGGTTTTCGATTTTCCGATAGTCCTCACCTTAGGCTATGAGTTTAAGAACGGCATGAAATTGTCCGCTTCCTACAAGCATGGTTTCAAGCCATTGTATGACAATGCTTTTGCCTCCAATACAAAGAATAACAAAGAGTTCGGCATATCATTATATGTGCCCATGTTTAAATAATAACCAATTATTAAATTTTTTCAATTATGAGAAAAACGCTTTTTAGTCTTGCTTTGGCAATGGCTGTCTTATCATCATGTAGTTCTGATGACATAGTGAATAATCCGATGAATGAGGAGAACCATTCTTTCCCAGCCTCCAGAAGTTTGCATGAAAATATTCTTTCCTTTTCCAGTGAGGAGGAATACAATGCCTTGCTCGATTCCTTGGGCACGTTGTCCGATGAGGAACTTCTGCAATGGGAATCCGGACAGAAAGGCTTCACCTCCATGTACAGGATACACAGCGAAGCCTTGGGACAGATATTAAACGCCACATGCAAGGAAGAATATGAATCCATTAAGACTGCTTACCAGACTGATTTTATATTCAACGACAAGGACAGCACCGATTTGTCGATATATATGCCGGTGTTGAATGTAAGCAAGGCAATCACATTGACCCCCGAAGGGTTCGTATGTATCGCCGGTGAGAGAAAGAACATGAAGGAGTTTGAAAATTATGACGGATATAAAAAAGAACTTTCTTTACTTTATCCTGTCCCGCTGGGTGTAACGATCGAAAATGGTATAAACAGGGTTCACGTGAAAACGAAGAAAAGAAAGTTCACCGCACAGATTGGTATGCGAGGAAACCAACAGGCTATCCGTGTAAATGCGTCTAAAAAAGTTTTATGGGGCTGGGTGGAATATACGACTGCGTACTATTGGAAATACACGCCTAACGGCCCTGTACAATTTGGCAAAGAAGTAAAAAGCGGGCATGACATTATGATTTTAGGCAATCCTTTCCCAAATGGAACGAAATTGTATATGTGGACTCGCGGTACTGGTGAAGAAAACTGCGGAATAATGACCGTGCAATTGTAATCCTTCTTGAACCGGATTATTCACCAATCATTCGGGACGAATCTCTGATATAGCCAAATGTTCGTCCCGAATATTAAAATTATCATTTTATGAGCAGGAAAGTATTTACTTGTTTTATTGTGATTTCCCTTTTTCTTAATAAAGCCGCTTCTTACGGTCAGGAAATTCAAGTGTCGCGTGACACCGTCAAGGTTTCCGTTCAGGAAGGAAATACTTCGCCTCATAACGAAAGAAGCATTGCCCTAAAGCCTTTGGATATACGGAAAGCGGTTGAGCTTTCTTCCGGCAGTTGCCCGTCCCGGATAACATTTGACGTGCAGAACCCTTATAATCCGACATTCCCTACCGACAAATCGCCTTTGCATGAGGGGGAATATTCTACCTCCGGTATCATTAAAAGCTATCCTTCCGGCTATTTTTACGGCATGGGCAGGCAGGAAAACTTCATCGGCTTGGGCACAATGAACTATGCAGGTATCGGATATGTGTATTCTCCCGGTTGCTGGTCATTCAACTTGCAGGCATATACCGTAAAATGGAGTGTTCCCAGACGCGAGAGTCAGCTATTGGGATTGTCCGGGCTGTTGACATATCCCGTCAACGAGAAAATCCGTCTAAACACATTTGCCTCATATTCCTTCATTCTTTCTTTTCCTTTCAGTTCCTCGAATTACGGGGGATTCGTTTCTTATGACATCATTCCCAACTGGGGGATGGATTTCGGAGTCAGAAGCCATACCGATTTTCCGTTGCATAAAACGAAAACACTTCCGATAGTAGCTCCGTATTTTCAGTATAAAGGCAACAAATTGGGTATTGATATCGGTGGCGGATTATTTAATTTGCTATTCAAATAACCTGCACTGATTTCTATCGTTACTCCTGAAGCGAGGATTATAAGATAAAGGTATTATCTTCTCATCGAAAAAACTCTTTTCTGCTGCTGGTCATAATTCCCTTCCACCACATTATCGACCTCCCGTCTGGCTTTGATTTGCTCCCGGTTGTCAAATTCACCTTTTTGTCTGGCAGTGAAGTACAGGAAATCCCCTGCCGCCTGATGTGATTGTCTGTCATCCCCGAACAGGTTTAGGGCGTTCTTGATATCAGATACCTGTTCCGTGTCAAAATGTGGCTTGTAATAATCACGGGCGAAACGGATGACACTGTGTACCGCCTTACGGAAGATGCCGCTCGTTTTGAGCAGCAGGAAGCTGAGACAACCGATGATATGGCTTTGCCATGCAATCCGGTTCTTGAGTCTCGTAGTTTCCTGTGCATGTTCCGTTTCCTTGCGGTTCAGTTCGGACCGGTGTTTGGCCTCCAGTTGCATCAGCTCAAGGCTGTGGTCGTTCTGTATGGTCTGGATTTTATCCTGCAACCGTTCGATGGTTTCCTCGTGCGTGGAAATCTCACAGCGCAAATCCTCTATTTCATTTTTCAGGGCTTTCGATTTTCCGGTAGCCCAACCGACAGCGGCGTTCAGAAGCTCGCTTCCTTTTTCCTTGTTCAGTCTGGAGCGTTTCTCGCAGATAGCCCTGTCAAGGTCTTCACTCTGCCGTTCATTTTCATTTGCCTTTTCGATAAGGGTGTTGGTAATGCTTTCCGTTGCATCTTTTTGTTCGCCATTTCCAGCTGATGTTCCCGGTATTGCCTCGTGGCATCAAGCCGCTTCATTTCCTCCTTCTGTTTCCCAATGATAAAGTCGTTACGTTCCTGATGTTCCTTGCCCGTAACAGCCTTTGACTGCCCACGCTCCATAAGGAGTATGTCGGATGCCAGATCCTGCATTTCTGTCATATCCTCGTCATTGAGCTTGCGGCTCTTGCCTGTGTCATGGTTCATCCAGTCGAAAACGATATGGGCATGGTAATTCGGCTTGAACCATCTTTCGCCGACTTTGAAACTCTCCCTATCCCCGGCTTCGGGCTGTCCGCTAAGCCAGTGCCCCTCATCCTTGTGCAGGAAGATCTGGAGCGGAGTGATGCCCCAGCGTCTCTGGCACTCCTCGCCAAACTTGCGTACATCTGCCAATGTCGTGCCCGGTCTGATGAGCAACACGCCCTCACGGATTGGCGAGCATCCCGCCAGCTTGGTGATTTTTCCGTTCCTGCCTTTGCGTTCACGCTCCTTCTCCTGCATCGCACGTCCTGTCTTTTCCTTGACCATCCGCTTGATGTAGTCATAGTGCGCCTGCAGGTCGGGATTGCCGAAGCCTGGGTTTATCCACTGTTCGTTATAAGGGGGGAAAAACGAAACGTATCAATATGTGGCCGGCCTGAAAATGGCTGATTGCTTTGGCATTCAAAATGTTATGGTTGAATAGGACAGAACGGGCTGGAAAAACCAAACGTTACATTGCTTTACATTGGGCTTACATTTGAGCCTTGTTTGAACGCCGTTCAAATGAATTACTTTACATTTATAGACTTTGTAAAGTGAATAAGCACACGTTGTAAAAACACCAAACGTTTTTTTATTCATAAAGCAGGCAGTCTGTTTCGTGTAAAAATGAAACAGACCGGTCTATTTTGTGCCGTAGTATCAAATAGACCACATGCACTCTTGTCCTCACAGTTGCTATAATGTAAATTTACAGCATCGTTAGATA
>OKWR01002263.1_pt1 | contig 10673 bp, 9 predicted proteins | sample 1607101 | NCBI WGS metagenome assembly OKWR01 (sample SAMN04414076, study PRJEB24778) | human gut metagenome | material: faecal | host: Homo sapiens
AACACGCCGCGCGGGAAGAACAGAAAAAGCAACAGCATGAGCAAACGATGGGAGGGCTATGACAGCAGACATCAGGTATAAAGTCTTGAAAGCAGAGGAAACTATTGGAAAAGGAGCGTGATGCGTTTGGAAATCAATGTCCATGATGACCGTAAGATCGTAGAGATATGGCTCAGCCATTCGGAACAGGCAGATGCCGCTTTGCGTGAACAGCTCCGTCCAATCTATCAGGAATACAACGGCAAAAAATACACCGTGGCAGTCTTTCAGTCCGGCACGGAAGATCTGTATGAGCAGACCCATCAGCTCCTGCTCTACAATCGAAACCGTGCGGCAGAGCTGGAAGCGAAACAGCAGGCACCGGTGATGGAATAAAAAGCGCAAGCGGTATCGGTACTGACCGATGCCGCTTAGTCAAACCGATGAAACGAAATGCGATTTGCGGTTGCTTTTATAAAAAAACCGTGATACAATATTATCTGCAAAGCGAAATCAACAGACAGAACAATCTTGATAGAAAGGCGGTGTGCCTATGAGTGGACTCCTTCCACAACACGGCGAAATTCTACTGTACGACAACGGTACTGACAAGCAGTTCGTCAGCGTGGTGTTCAAGGACGAAACCTTTTGGCTGACACAGAGCGGCATGGCAGAATTGTTCGACTGCTCCGCTGACAACATCTCTCTGCACTTGAAAAACATCTATGCGGACGGTGAATTGGAGCAGGCGGCAACTACCGAGAAATTCTCGGTAGTTCGCAAGGAGGGCAGCCGCGAAGTGCGGCGCAGCATTGACCATTACGATCTCGACGCCATCATCGCCGTAGGCTACCGGGTCAACTCCAAAAAGGCCACCCACTTCCGCCAATGGGCCACCAAGACCCTGAAAGAGTACATCCAGAAGGGCTTTGTCCTCAACGATGAACTGATGAAGAACGGCCGTCTATTTGGCAAAGATTACTTTGATGAACTGCTGGAACGCATCCGGGAGATCCGGGCCAGCGAGCGCCGGGCTTACCAGAAAATTGCCGATGTGTTTGAGCAGTGCAGCTACGACTATGATAAAAACAGCGAGACCACGAAAGCGTTCTACGCCTTCGTGCAGAACAAGCTCCACTTTGCTGTCACCGGTAAGACAGCGGCGGAACTGATTTCCGAACGAGCTACCCTGGACAGTCCCACCATGGGTCTGACTAACTGGAAGGGCGCGCCGGACGGAAAAATTCTGAAAAGCGACACGCTGGTGGCCAAAAACTACCTGAACGAAAAAGAATTGAGCCGCTTGAATCGTCTTGTGACCATGTTCATCGATTACGCCGAGTTGATGGCGGAGGACGAGCAGCTCATGAGTATGCAGGACTGGCTGGAGGAGACAGACCGGTTCCTCACCAACAACCGCCGCAAGGTGCTGGAGGGCAAGGGCCGCATCTCCCACGAGGCGGCAGTGAAAAAAGTAGGTACTATTTACGAGGAATTCCGCAAAAAGCAGGATGCCGACTACATCTCTGAATTTGACCGGCAGATCGCTGCATATCTGAAAGGTGACAAGCTATGATCGAACGCTTTGCCATCGCGGGCTACGCACGCATTTCGGTGGACGAGGAACTGGATCGCGACAATGTGTCTATCGAGAACCAAAAGGCTATCATCGAAGATTTCGTGAAGCACCGCTTCCCCGACAGCACGCTGACCTTCTACGAGGATCGTGACCGCTCCGGCTACACCTTCGAGCAGCGTGAGGGTTATCAGGAAATGCGGCGAGGGCTGATGAGCCACAAGTACGACATTCTTATTGTCAAAGACTTCTCCCGTTTCTCCCGCCGCAATTCCCGCGGGTTGGTGGAGTTGGAAGACCTGCGGGACGCCGGCGTGCGTATCATCTCCATCGGGGACAACATTGACTTCCCAAACGACGATGACTGGCTGAAAATCCAGTTCCAATTTCTCATCAACGAAATGCCGGTGACGGACACCAGCAAGAAGGTAAAGTCCGTCATCCGCCGCCGTCAGGCAGACGGCGCATGGCTGTGCGCCGCGCCCTATGGCTATCTTCTCAACAAACAAAAGCAGTTTGAGATCGTCCCCACGGAGGCGGAGATCGTGCGGGAAATCTTCCGGCTCTATCTGGACGGCTGGGGATATAAGAAAATCGCCAACCACCTGACAGATACTGGTGTGCCCACCCCTCGGATGTCAGAGCAGCTTCGCAAAGAGGCAGAGGGGGAGGAATCCCGCCGCACAGTGAAAAAGGACTGGGCTATTGTCACGGTGCAGGGTATTCTGGACAATGATTTTTACATCGGAACCCTGCGGCAGGGCAAGTACACCCGTGCCAAAATCAACGGTAAGGATGTCAAGAGGGGTGAGTTGGAACACATTGTTATTGAACACCACCATCAGGCCATCATCGACTACCGCACCTTTGCCACCGTCCGCGCCCTGCGGGAACAGCGCTCTACCAACCACTACCGCGGGAAGAAAATCAATGACAATGTGTACTCAGGTTTTCTGGAATGCGGTGACTGCGGCAGTCCCATGTTTGCTATGAGCCGCCGGGATCTGCGCCCTGCCTACACCTGCGGCACCTATCACCGCCGGGGACTGTCCGGCTGCACCAGCCACCACATCCGGGTGGACAAGCTGGACGAGTTGATGAAGCTGTATCTCAAAAAGGTAAAGGACAACTCCGCCAATATGCTGGAGCGTCTCAACGCCGACCTTGCCCACGAGCAGGAGGACATAAGTGAAACGGAACGCACTGCGGAGAATCTGGAAACCCTGCTGCTGGACGCACAGGAGGAACTGAAAGCCACCAAGCGCCAGCGTATCCGGGATATGGCGCGGCACCCGGAGCAGGAGGCCATTTTGGAGGAGACCTATGACGAGCTGGAGCATGACCTGATTCAGCGCATCAACGGCTTGCAAAATCAGCTTCAAATGGCGGCGGACAAACGCAATACCATTATCCAAGTGAACCGTGCGGCGAAAACCGCCATGGAGGTCTTTGATGACCTGCTAAGCAAGGAACATCTTGACCGCAAGGATCTACAGCTTATCATTGAGAAAATCAAGGTCTATGAGGATCATCTGGAAATTCGGCTGAAAGCCGACATTGACTGTCTGCTCCGCTGCGGAGAGCTGCCGCATGAGGAGGACTTCGTTGCCGCCATGGCCCGTCAGGGGGGCAACGTAAATTTTCCTGACGGCACGGGAGATATCTCAACCATTACCATCGTCCAAAGCGCAAAAATGCGTCCGGACAAGGTCTTTCGTGCCAATGTTATCAGTAACGGCGACCCGCTGGAGATCTATACCAGCCGGGATGGCGAGGTCATCTTCAAAAAGTATTCCCTCATGGGCGGGTTGGATGATTTTGCGGCCCAGCTTTGCGAGACTATGAGCCGTTCCACCGGGGCCATCTGTGCCGTGACAGACCGGGACAGCGTCATTGCCGTGGCCGGCGGCGCCAAGCGGGAGCTGCTGGGCAAGGGCATTACCGCCCAACTGGAGCAGGTTATGGAGAACCGCCGCATCTACCAATATGACGGTCAAGGGCCCCAGATCCCGGTATCCGACAGCAGTGACCGCCTGATGGCCATTGTGGCCGCGCCGATCCTTTCGGAGGGAGATCTGCTGGGACTGGTGCTGTTCATCAGCGACAGCCCCGCTGCTGCCGGGGACGCGGAGTATAAGCTGGCCCAGACCGTCGCTGCCTTTTTGGGCCGGCACATGGAAAACTGAAGAGGTCGACAGCGGCAGGCGGCCATGGGTTGATCCATGGCCGCCTGCTATATTGGCTCTTGAAAGCGGGCGATTACTGGGCGAGGCTGCTGCATTTTTCCAAAATGCAATCGCTTACATAGGCGGCTTTGTGAATTATCGAATAGAACCGGTGACGCAAGGAGCGCTGCATTCAAAGAAAAATATCTGAATTTGTAAATGCTGCACAATGCAGAAAGATGTTGTTTTTGATATCTGTAGAAAATGGCGATTTTCTATTGCAATCCAAATTTTGCCATGATATCATATGCACAAATCACAGCACTTGGCGCTTTATCTTTATTGTGCATGAATGTAAGCGCTTTCTTGCACTGGAAAGGAGAACCGGTTTTATGGATACCCCAACGATTTATGATGTATCCCGCCTGTCCGGCGTCTCCACCGCCACGGTCTCCCGGACCTTTACGACACCGGACCGGGTGCGGGAATCCACCCGCCGCCGGGTTTACGCCGCGGCGGAGGCGCTGCACTACCAACCCAGCGCCATTGCCCGGGCCATGGCCCGGCAGCAGACCGACAAGATCGCCTTCCTGATCTGTAAAGAGGGCGCGACCATCCTGGATGAATTTTACGCCAGCATTTGCGAGGGCGTCATGCGCCGCGCCAACGGCACCAACTACCAGCTTCTGATCTCCACAGCGGAGGAATGGACCCGCACGGCCCAGAGCAAGCAGATCGAGGGTGTCATCCTGGCAGGCAATGCCCAGGCCGACCTGATTTCCGAATTTCAGCGGCAGAACATCCCCGTGGTCCTGGTAAACAACCGGGCGGCGGGCTTCGATCTGCCCTGCATTGTGGCGGATGAAGCCGGCGGTGTGCGTCAGGTAGTCAGCCATCTGATCTCTGCCGGACATCAGCGAATCGCCATGCTGATGGGCCGCTTCTCCCCTTATGTCACCAGTGCCCGTTACAATGCGTTTCTCTCCGTTATGCGGGAAAACGGCCTTTCGGTGGATGAATCCGGCGCGTTGATGTGCGACCGGGATATCCAGAGCGCCACAGAGGCAGCCCTCCGTCTGCTGAGCCGCCCGGATCGGCCCTCCGCCGTATTCGCCTTTAACGATGTGTTGGCCGCCGGCGTCATGAAAGCCGCCCGGCGTCTGGGGCTCCGCCTGCCGGAGGATCTGGCGGTGGTGGGCTTCGACGATTCCTCTGTCTGCCCCATGATGGAGCCGGAGCTCAGCTCCATCCATGTGGATTGCCGACGGATGGGCGAGCTGTGCATGGAGCACATGGCTGCATTGCTGGACGGTGCGCAGGATGTTCCCCGGCTGACGGTGGTGCCGGTGAATCTCAAGATCCGGGCATCCTCCCGCACCGCGATCTGACAGAAATTTTACACAGGCTTCACCTGAGTTTGATTGTTTCAGCACTATATAAAATGTATACTCTTCGGTGGAAAACGTTTTTCACTCAATAAGGAGGCGTTCTTGTGAAACGGAAAAAGAGAATTGGAACGGTTGGAAAGGCCATAGGCTGTCTGTTTTTTCTGATGGTCTCGCTGTTTCCCATCTACTGGCTGGTGGCAATGGCAATCCGGCCTACGGATGAAATGAGGGGCCATATCGCGTTGATCCCTCAAAGTCTGACAGGCATCCATTTCGCGGAGCTGTTTTCGGCCAAGAATTTCGGCACCGCCATCATCAACAGCTTGCAGACTACGTTCGGTTCTCTGTTTGTCTCGCTGGTTGTCGGTATCTGCGCGGCCTATATCATCGCCCGCCGCCGGTTCCGGTTCGGCCTGAAAAAGCCCATGACATACTGGGTCCTGCTGGTGCGCGTGCTGCCGCCGGTGGCCTTCACCATCCCGCTGTACATTATGTTCAATAAGCTCGGTATTCTGAACACCAAGCTGCCGGTACTGCTGGCCTGCGTGCTGATCAACGTGCCGCTGATCATCTGGTTCCTGATCAGCTTCTTCCAGGATCTGCCGGAAGAGGTGGAGGAAAGTGCCAAGGTGGACGGCGCGACCGAGTGGCAGCTGTTCTGCCGGATCGTGCTGCCGCTGGTGGCCCCCGGCATCGCGGCAGTGGCCATGCTCTCCTTTATGTATGCCTGGAACGAGTACACCTACACCGTCATTTTCACCCGGACCGCCGCCAACAACACCGTTCCTCTGGCGCTGGCCCTGCTGAACACGGAGGATAACCTCACCAACTTCGGCCTGGTGGCCGCAGGCGGCGTGGTCTCCGTCATCCCCATCACCCTGTTTGTGATCTTTGCGCAGAACTACTTGATCTCCGGACTTTCAAGCGGTGCTGTCAAAGAGTAACAAAATAAAATCCAACAATTTCAGATTAGGAGGAAAACAAGATGAAAAAAGCGTTGTCCCTGATTCTGGCGCTGGTTATGGCCCTGTCTCTGGCCGCCTGCGGCGGCGGTAAGACCGAGACTCCCTCTGACAGCAATACTCCCGCTGATAATACCTCCGCAGAACCCACCAAGCTGTCCCTGATCCTGCGCGGCGGCACCTATGCCGACGTGATCAAGGAGTGCCTGCCCGCTTTCGAGGCTGAGCACAATGTTGTCTGCGAGGTGCAGGAGCTCTCTGAGGGCGACCTGTACTCCGGCATCGCTCTGGACGCCATCAATGACAAGGGCTCCTATGACCTGTGCATGGTGGACGGCTCCTGGATGGCTGACTTCACCGAGAACGGCGTTCTGGCCAACCTCACCGAGCTGGGCTACTCTCTGGATGAGGACGTGATCCCCGCTACCACCGCCATCTGCTATGTGGGCGATGACCTGTATCTGGCTCCCTACTACGGCAACGTGACCGTCCTGCTGTACAACAAGGCCAACGTGGAAGCCGCCGGTTACACCGGTGACACCATCCTGTCTCTGGAGGATATGCTGGCGATCTGCGAAAAGGCCAAGGCCGACGGTAAGCTGGGCTTCATCTATCGTGGCGACAGCCAGAACAACCTGGTCGTCGACTTCCTGCCCATCCTGCTGTCCTACGGCGGCTGGGTCATCGACAGCAACAATCAGCCCACCGTCAATACTCCCGAGTTTAAGGACGCTATGAACTTCTATCTGAAGCTCATCGCTACCGGTTCCGCCCAGGTCAAGGATGACATGATCGCTTCCTGCGATACCGGCGCCGGCACCATGGGTGTGGGCTGGCCCGGCTGGTACACTCCCACTGCTGATACCGCTGCTGATTACTGCGCCATCACCGGTGCTGTCGCCAAGGGCGGCGAGACCCACAACGCCAACGTCTACGGCGTTTGGACCATCGGTATCCCCAGCAACAGCCAGAACAAGGAACTGGCCACCGAGCTGCTGAGTTACCTGATGGACAAGGATGTCCAGAAATCCACTGTTCCCTCCGGCGGCGTGCCCTGCCGTTACTCCAGCCTGCAGGATGCCGAGATCCTCAAGACCTATCCTCAGTTTGAGGTCGTCTGCAAGGCTCTGGAAGGCGGTATGTATCGTCCCGTGATCGCTGAGTGGACTCAGTTCTACACCATCCTGGGCGCTGAGATGGACAACATCGTCAACGGTGTCAAGACGGTCGATCAGGGCCTGGCCGATGCCCAGACTCAGTTGGAAGCTCTGATGAAGTAAGCATTCCGCTTACATCCCCATTTAGCATGTAATGAAACGTGCGGCCGGGCGAAAAGCCCGGCCGCACAACAAAAAAGAATGTTTCCCCCATTCCTTTTAATGATTACGATCCGTAACGCTTCTGAAATGTGAGGCCGCTGTCATGAAAAGAAACGTAAATACCAAACTCCGCTCCGCAGATGCCCAGACCAAACGGTTTGGTTTGGGAATGCTGTCCCCTACCGTTGTGATCCTGCTGATCATGACGGCGTATCCTTTGTTCTTTACGCTGGTTTACAGCTTTACCGACTACAACCTTCTCCGCAGCCTGAAGAACGGGTCTCATTTTATCGCCCTTCAAAACTATACAAAGCTGCTGAGCGACCCGTATTTCCAGCAATCCATTCTCAACACCGTCAAGTTCACTATTCTTGCTGTGATCTTTGAGATGTTCATCGGTCTTGTGATGGCGCTGTTTGTCAACAGTCTGAAACGGGGCCAGAAAACCATGCGCACCCTGCTGCTCCTGCCGTATCTGCTGCCTACCGTCACTGTGGCTCTGAGCTGGCGCATGATGCTCTCTCCTAACTACGGCATTGTCAACCAGGTTTTGCAGGCTCTGCACCTGCCGGTCTACAACTGGTTTTCCGATATCCACACCGCCTTTGGCATGTTAGTGCTCATCGACGTGTGGCAAAGCGCTCCCTTTGTCTTCCTGCTGCTGTACGCTGCCCTGCAATCCGTGCCGCAGAGCCAGTACGAGGCTGCACGGATCGACGGCGCGAACCGCTTCAAGATCCTCTTTTATGTGACCCTTCCCAACATCAAGAACAGCCTGGCCCTGTGCGCCCTGCTGCGTACCATCGACAGCTTCCGGCTGTTCGACAAGGTGAACCTGCTGACCGGCGGCGGTCCCGCCAACAGCACCTCCACCATCACCCAGTACCTCTACAACTACGGTATCAAGTCCCTGGACTTCGGCTTCGGCAGCGCGGGCGCCATCGTGATGACCGTTCTGGTCCTGCTGCTTTCCAGTGTGTACATCAAACGTGCGATTTCGTAAGTGCTTATGGAAGAGAAGAAGTTAACAGTTACTTTTGTAAATGTGGGCTACGGCGAGGCTATTTTACTGGAAAGCCCGGATCCCTCCAAGCCTGACGGCGTATTCACCGCTCTGATCGACGGCGGCAGCGCCGAGGACAGCGAATTCGCGGACCGCTCCTCCGGTCGGGTCCGCATTGAGGAATATCTGGAAAAACGGGGGACCCGCCGTCTGGATCTGGCCGTCAGCACCCACATCCATGAGGATCATCTCTGCGGTCTCCTGCGGGCAGCCCGGATTACCCCCCCGGCGGTGCTGTGGCAAACGCTGCCGCCGGATCTTTACCGATCCCTCCGGCCTCTGGACGGCTCCGTGGCGAGAAACCTCTCTGAAAGCAAATTCATGCAGGCCCTGAATGACTACGGCACCCTCTGCGCTCTGGTAGAGGACCACGGCGGAACCATTCTTACGCCGAAAAGTGGTCAGGAATTGGTGATTGCGCCAGATTTGACCGTTCAGATCCTGTCACCCTCTACAAAAAAACAGTTGGCCCTTGCGGACGAAATAAATGCGTTGTATAATAGTGCAAACGTTTGCAGTACGTTCCTCCAACGGTTGGACGCGCTGGATGCCCGCATGAACAACTACAGTCTCATCCTGCGGCTGAATTACCGGGGCACCCGGATTTTGCTGCCGGGGGACACCAATGTGACGGGCTATGACGGCATTGATCCCGCGGACCTGCGGGCGGACCTGTTCAAAGTGGGACACCACGGACAAAAAGACGGCGTCGACGAAGCGCTGGCCGAATTGATCCGTCCCACCGCAGTGGTCTGCTGCGCGTCCAGCGACCGCCGCTACAACAGCGCCCATCCGGACACCATGAAGCTGCTGGCAGATCATGGGGCAGCCCTGTATTTTTCCGACTGTCCCCCGGTCCCCGGTATGCAGATCCCGCCCCATGAGGCTCTGCGGTTTACCGTCGGCCCCAACGGCGCCTTGGACGTCCGGTATCTTCCGGCATCCGAAAACGAATAGGAGGAACACACCATGGCAGAAGTCATTTTAAAGAATATCAAGAAGATCTATCCTCATCAGGAGCCCAAGAAAAAGAAGAAAGGCGAGCCGGAGAAAAAGACCAACCTCCAGATCACGGAGGAGGGCGTTCTGGCCGTTGATAACTTCAACCTGCACATTCAGGACAAGGAATTCATCGTGCTGGTTGGCCCCTCCGGCTGCGGCAAGTCCACCACCCTGCGGATGGTGGCCGGTCTGGAGGAGATCTCCGGCGGCGAGCTGTACATTGGCGGCCAGCTGATGAACGATGTGGCCCCCAAGGACCGGGACATCTCCATGGTGTTCCAGAACTACGCCCTGTACCCCCACATGACCGTTCGGGAGAACATTGCCTTCCCTCTGAAGCTGCGGAAAATGGACAAGGCTGAGATCGATCAGCGGGTGGAACAGGCGGCGGAGATCCTGGACATCACGGAGTATCTGGACCGCAAGCCCAAGGCCCTTTCCGGCGGCCAGCGTCAGCGCGTGGCTATCGGCCGTGCCATCGTCCGGGAGCCGAAGGTCCTGCTGATGGACGAGCCTTTGTCCAACCTGGACGCCAAGCTCCGCAACCAGATGCGGGCAGAGCTGATCAAGCTGCGCCAGCGCATCAACACCACCTTTATCTATGTGACCCACGACCAGACGGAGGCCATGACTCTGGGCGACCGTATCGTCATCATGAAAGACGGCGTCATTCAGCAGATCGGCACGCCGCAGGAGGTCTTTAACCACCCCGCCAACCTGTTTGTGGCCGGCTTCATCGGCATGCCTCAGATGAACTTCTACGACGCCGAGCTGGTGCTGGAGGACGGGCAGTATGCCGTGGTGCTGGATGGCGCCAAGGTGACCCTGCCGGAGGAGAAGCAGGCCAAGCTGAAGGCCAACGGCGCGGCAGCCGGCCCCATCACATTGGGCGTCCGGCCTGAGCACCTGATCCTCAGCGGCGACGAAGGCTCCATGATCCACGGCACCGTGGACGTCAGCGAGATGATGGGCAGCGCAGTCCATCTCCACGTCAGCGCCTGCGGCAGCGACACCATTATGATCGTTCCCACCACGGAGCTGGAAAGCACCTCCGCATTCACCATCGGCAGCCCTATCGCCTTTACCTTCAACGGCGTTATGGCCCATCTTTTCGACCGGAATACCCAGAAAAATCTGGAAGTATAAAAAGAATTGAGACTGTCGATAAAGTGGTAAATTCTCCGCGACGGTAAGGAAGGGTGTGCGCGGGAAACCCAAG
>OKWR01002265.1_pt1 | contig 10670 bp, 12 predicted proteins | sample 1607101 | NCBI WGS metagenome assembly OKWR01 (sample SAMN04414076, study PRJEB24778) | human gut metagenome | material: faecal | host: Homo sapiens
TCCCTTGCCAGTGGGATATTTACTAAGCAGCCTGTACGGGCGCACATAAGCCTTTCCGTATGCTCCCATATATTCCTTTATCTGTCGTATGATTGTCGTTGTATTCATTGTTCCTCCTTTCCGCTAAAAGATGTTCCACACCAGGGTGACACCCGCCGAGACGGGGCCCCACCAGTTCTTTGTTTCGCTGCCGCGCCTTACCCTCACGCCGTTGATGACCACATACTTGTCATAGTCGGCATGGATATAGCCCAACCCTAAGGAGAAGTCCATCGAGAGGGCATTGTTCAATTTCAGTTGGTAGCCTCCGGTGATGCCTCCACCCGTAAGGTCTCCCTGTTTGCCTGTCGCGGAGAGCTTATAATTGAACTGCCCGGTCTTGAACATTACACCAAGGTAGCCACGCTTCTCCTTACCTATATAATGGCGGAATTCGGGAGCCACTTCCCAAAGGGCGTATCTTCTGTCCTTTTCATTCCACGACCACGAAGTCCACGATCCGTTCACGGATATTCCCCATGACGGGTTGATGCGCCACTCGATGCCGAGGTCGGGCGTGAACGTCGCCCAACGCAGCAGGTTGGCACGCAGTGATAATCCCAAAGTTGTGGATGATGCCGGCAGTACGGATTCAGGCTGATTTTCCTGTCCGGAGGATGCCTTTGTCTCCTCTGCGTCTTGGATTGTTTCTGTAGCCTTGTCGTTTTCACGGAGTGACTGTTCCTTTTCTTCCTCGTAACCGGGATGTGTATCCTCCACAATAGCCGGCACTTTCTCTTTCGGCAGTATGATACGCACCGTCACGAAGTCGCCATCCGAGGCATGGTTACGGGTGATGAAGTTGTTTTCACGCAGTCCTTTCCGGGTGATCAACTCTGATTTCACACGGTTGGAACGTATCTTCGCAATGGCAAGGCTTGCCCGTTCCGACTTGCCGGAGTTACAGTATCCGTCCACGTAAAGAGGCAGCCGTCCCTCCACTATGTCCGGTTTGTTACTTTCGATGCACTCTAGAAGGCGCGTAAGTTCCTGACCATTACCGTTCCATGGCACATAGAACATGTCCTTCTGCGGCACGAAGCGGAAGGTGTAAACTGTGTCTGTTTTCTGCTGCGCAAAAGCCGGAAAAGCTGCCGATGCCAGCCACGAAAACAAAATGAAGAATAGGATTCTTTTGCTCATTTTTTATATGCTTTTTAAATTTCCAATCCAGACTTGACATACAAAATAAGCGAAAAGATTTAAATTCAGCCCGATTCTTGCCTATAAAAAATGTCTCAATTGTCAGAATCGCACATCTTTGTGATTTAGAACGTTTTGGATTTTGTCGTTTAGGCTATTTTTTGTCGCTTGGGCTATTTTCCCCATCCACACACACCGTATTATTCCGCCTCTGTTTTCCTCCATTTGACAGGGGTACAGCCTGCATTTTCCTTGAACAGCCTTATAAAATGGCTTGGTGACAAAAAACCGGATTTCTCGGAGATGTCGGCTATCGTCAACCTCGGATATCGCGCAAGCAGACGTTTCGCATATTCTATACGAAGTCCGGTAATCCAATCGCGGAACGACATGTCATACGTAGTTTTGATGTACCCGGACAGGTAGGTGCGGTTGGTATGAAGCACATCTGAAAGCTCCTTTATGGTAAGGCCGGGCCGGATATAACCGTCCGCATCGATCCAACCTTTGATTTTTTTCGCCATTTCGGCATGGAAAAAAGGAGTATCCTGCCTCTGTGCCTGTTCCCGGTTTGTGGTGTCACACAGGTCTTCCTCTTCAGAAGTCATGCCATCCTCCATCGCGTTTTCCACCTGTTCGTAAAACAGCAGATAGTTCAGATAGCAAAGGAAGAGATAAATGTAGAACGGTACCGATGACAGAATCCAGATATAGATGTATTCATCAGGCAGGAATGTCAGCAGTCCGCATCCCACCCCGAATGTGACAGCCCAGTAGGTGAAAATGGAGAGCCATTTGATATAGGCACCGATGTCGTCCGCACGGGTGTCATCGAAAATGCGGATGACCCTGTGATAGGCCCGGAGAAGCCTACGGGTCAGGAACAGCCCATAGATAACCAACCATGCGGCCAAGGCAAACATCACCGTTGTCTGTAAACCACCTTTTGGTAACAACAGCAGAACGATGCCGGAAAGGATGGAAAACAGTATCCATAGACAGATATGCGTCCGTAACCGACATTTGGTGATATAAAAGCGGTCAAGCAGAGTGGTGAGGGCCGAACTGAACAACCAGTAGCACAAAAAATAGGTGGACAGGTTCATCAGGATGGCGGCATCGGTATTCTTGAACCTGATTCCAAAAAAGAAATGTACCGAATAGTTGGCGGCAAGTAACAGTATGGCTACCCCCATAATTCGCCGGGAACGCAGATAATTATTGAAAATGGCTTTTTCCGGGGTTGGAGCCAACAAAAAATAAAAGCCGAAGAACAACATCAACGGTAGCGCAATACAAAGTGAATAACTGTATATAGATGGTTCCATTTTTTATGCCTAACTATTTTATTGCAAAATTAGCAAAAATACTGAAAATATGGCGGATTTGCCGTGACGATTTACTTTCAACACCCTATTTTGATATAATCGAGGGCTTGTTGTATGGTATCCTTGCCATTATGTCATATTGATGGAAAAAGGCAGGAAAAGGAATGGTATGTTCCCAATCCTGCCATATATATCCGCACACTCGTTCACATTTTTATACCTTTCGGTTTGCACTCGTCACGGACGTTGAATCCCGGCCGCCCGATGATGATATGGTCGGCAATAAAATTGCCAGACGGACTGCGTTCATTCACCGGGCTGCGTATCTGCGGCACATCTTCGGTGTGTTGTGGAGCTACGTTTCGTACACCTTCCGCATCCGGTTTGACCTCCTGTCCGTCATTCTCCTTTTCGGCGACTTCGGGCGTAGGCGGCTCAAGCTCCAACTGTATCTTTCGGTCGAGTGCTGCAAGTTCGGACTTCAACTGTTTCAGTTCGTCCTCCTTCTTCCATACCTTCCCGGCTATCTCCTACAACTGTGGGACCTCCTTTTCCTGCACCTCGTTCTTCGCCTTGTACTGGTCAATGATGGACGGAATCCTCTCCTATGCGTTCAGGAAATTGCGTGCGGTGGCTACCGGGTCAGCCATCGCCAACATGCAGCCTATGTCATACAAGGATACTGATACTACGGGAGAACCTGTCGAGCATGTGACAGAACCGGACAAGCAAATTGCGCATTCGGCTCTCGGTGACTACGGACCATTCAGTGTGAAATACGCCACGAAGGACTTTCTCAGCTACGGGAACAAAAAGTTCCGCATATAGATTCTGATTTTGCTTGTTACAGATGGAAGCAACGGCAATATGCCAGAGGAGGCCGGGCTATACAAAAAAATAAGGGGCTGTACAATGAAAGTGTGGACGAAAAAGATGACAGAGAGTAATATCAAGGGACCTATTATATATAATAAGGTATTGAAGAGGATTGCTACGGGCAGGAGTCCAGCAGCAAAGTATAGCTGAATGATGCTGGCTTGCGAATAGCGCACGTATGGAATCAAGTCGCTTCCGAAATTTTCCATGAGCTTCTGCCTTCGGGCTTTTGTTTCTTTGCGAATGATAAAAATAAAATATGCCATGCTAGCCACAAAAAGACCGAGCATCACATAGAGCATATTGCCAATGTGTAAACTTTGACTTTTGAACATGCCAATGACGAAAACTATGGCGATGAGTATGTATGCCATCATACCACGTAAACAATACCGTCGCACTTTGTTGCCTGTGCTCTCTATGTTGATTATGGAGAGAGTGATGGCAAATGCCACTGGGGTATAGAACAATATGTTGAATGCTGCGCCCACATCGGTACCTTGTGCACGGAGTCCATGAAGCATCTGTAAGAGGTAGTGGACGGAGAAGAATAGCATGGATGCAACGAGAATCCATCTTGATATTTCGTAGCGCCACACCTTCCATCTCACCTGCAAACTTGCCATGGCTAATTGCAATGCCAGCATGGCTGTAATGACGCAACATACAAGTTGTAATATGAATAACGATTTCATAGTATTGTTATTACCTTAATTCCACAACACTATTGTAAATTAAACCTTTTAAGTACCTGAGCAACAAAAAGTTCTTGGACAAGCCAAGCGGCAGAGCCGAGCGGCTCAGGATTTTGCCATGTCGAAGAATTCACTTATCTTAGTGTTGTAAAAATAAACAAGAGAATCCGACGATAGACATGGTGAAAATACAAATTAAACGAGATATACTCCCTATATTCGCGTAGTAATCCCCTGTTGTCCCTGTCGCAAGACAAACTCCAGGGTTTTGTTTTTATATACTCCCCCCTATACGGTAGCGTATGGATCTTTTTCCTGAATCACCTTTTTAATCTTGAACAGCCGTTCTTTGGTTAGCGGCTTTATAGTTTCCGGATCCTCACCGTCGAATGTTTCCCCGAAGATCAGATCGTCCACCTCCAGGCCATGATTAAAATTCTCCCTGATACAGTCCCTTAGCAACCAAAGGTTTTTGAGGTTCACCCAATCGGCCGTTATGTTCCTGATCCTTCTAAACATGATTATCGCAGTACGAAAATAATGCCCCACATGATCGTAATCATGGCAAACCCGTTTATCCAGATAATAAACATCTATTTCCTGGTTTTCTTCATCTTCCGCGATCCGGCAAAGGCAGAACGGGATCTGCTCCAGTTTATCCCATTCGATATATTCCGTTGATTTCATATTGTCATTATTATAAATATCATTACTTGACCAGCGAGGCTATCACTTTGGCAAATTCGGAAATATCCCCCTCCACGCTGGCCTTTTCCAACGCTTTCATATATTCTTTTCTACGCTCCACCGGAACAACCGTCCAGTTATAGCCTCCAGACGCAAGCATGGCGTTCAAGACGAACCGTCCCATTCTCCCGTTCCCGTCCATATAGGGGTGAATATACACGAAAAAGAAGTGTCCCAGGACAGCCCTTACCGCCGGGTGCGGCTCATTCTTCAAGAGATCGAAAAGGACGGGCATAGCGTCCCTGACCGCTTTCGGGTTCAACGGGATATGTTGCGATCCCCGTATATAGACCTGCCCGGTACGATAACCCACAAGATCCTCCCTTTGCAAGATCCCCACCGTAACGAACGGCATCCACATCTGCATATACCAGAGGGGATGATCCGCCCTTACCGCTTCCCCTGCGTTCTTTCCTTTCAGTATATCGGAGATCGTCCCCCTGACAGCCTGGAACGCCTGGTAATACCCACGTGCCACCAGTGCGTTTTTATGCTCCTTATCTTCTTTCTCCGGCTTCCAGTTCCCGACACGCACTTTCTCGATCAGTTCCGGGGAAACCCTATATCCCTCGATCGAGAGAGAATGATAAGCGTCCTCCGAATACTTTTCATCGACGGATCTCAAATACCCCTCCACGTCATCAATCTTTCCAGGGGCTTCGGGAAACAGTTCTACAACCTTATCCCTCATGTTCTCCCACATCAGGCGCAAGCGTGTGACGTAAGGCGACACCTCATAAACAAGGGGCGTTCGTGGCTGATCCTCGAACGGATCTTCTTCTCTCACGTCATACCCGAACCCCCGCATCGTGGAAACGATGCTGTCGGCGATTTCGCTGTTCCCGATGTTCCGGAACGCCCCGGCTATTCTTCCGGCACGAAGCGAAGCCCCGTTTTTCGTCAGTACCTTTAATATATCGGCAGCGTCCCGTATCATGGCCAGGCAGGTGCGGGCTGCGATCTTCTCCACCTGGAAATATCTCGGCGTGGCATATACCAGGGCTTCGGCAAGCGGATAGAGATTAAGGCCGTATTCCGGCTCTTTATATACCTGATCCGGGATCTCGCTTTGAAACACCAAAAGCGAGGTATCATACATCAGCTTTTGCGTGTTGTTATGGCCTTTCGGCGACTTGATAACCACCTGCACGGGCACGGTCGTTTTCCCCGAATACAGATCCAGCGACTGGTCGGCCGTCAAACACCACCGTTCCCCCAGCCGGACGGCCGCATATTTCGCAATAAAATACCAGAATGAGGTGTACCAGACCGTCGTATCCCCCTCTGTTCCCGGCCTGGCCGCAATATACCAGCCTTTCATTACTTCCTGCAACCAGCCGTTATCCAACAGCCGGGTTAAATGCGTCCTCCCTATCTCGGCCGTCCCTTGTAGAACGACACAGCGGTCTTTCTCCTGGAGCTTTCTTAATTCCTCCAGTGAAGCCGCCATTTTCTCCGCCATTGTTGCCATACTACCGTTTTTATTTAGATTCTGATTATTTTCGTGCAAATACTCGTTTTTAGACATGTGCAAATACTCGTTTTTAATTTCGCGCATTTACTCGTATTTGTTGCAAAAATACAATATTTGTTCCGATAATCAGCTATTAATGAAGTCTTTTTTTACTTGTTGTATCGTCGAAACGGCCTTTCCCGTGAGCTTCGCCACGTTCCGGATCGAGTAGCCTTTCTTTAACAAGGCGATCGCCTCCCGGTATTCCTCTTTCCTCTGTTCGGCCGTTTTCCGGCTTCCCGGCTTCCGTCCCAGCCTGCCCCCTTTCTGGATGTACAACTCCCGTCCGCTATTAAGGCGGTCGATGATCCCCTGGCGTTCGATTGCGGCCAGTTCCCCCAACAGGGTAGTAATCAGAGAGGACAAGGGGTTTACCGTCTTGTCCGGCCGTAATGTTTCCAGGTTCAGGTTTTGGATATACACGCATATTTTATGCGTGTGCAGCGTATCGAGTGCCTTTAGTATCTCCAGGGTGGAACGCCCCAGGCGTGAGATCTCGGTCAGCAACAGCATATCCACCCGGTTCTGCGGATCTGTGCAGTATTCCAGGCAACGGCTTAAAACCGGGCGTTCGATATTGGCCTTTGGTCCGCTTATCTTTTCCTCAAAGACCGCCGTCACCTCGTACCCCCGTCCGGCTGCGAACCTCTCCAGATCGACAACCTGCCGTTCGGTCGATTGCCTGGCCGACTGCGAGCTTACACGTGAATAGATAACCACATTCATAAGACAAAGGATATTATAACAGGTCAGTAATCACAGCCGCCGGAATATCCAGCTTTGAGAAAGCGAACATCTTTTTCCCCAGATCCTTTAACGAGGCTCCGATATGGTACACGTCCGTTTCATCAACGATCAGGAAACGGTCGTGACTGTCCCGGTACGTCCTGATGTCGATAGGTGGGTACTGGCTGTTATGCCTGTCAAGATCAAGTTGGAGTTGCTGCGTGATACGCTGTGTGTAAATGGTGGCCGAGACACCGACGCTGCGTTTACTCAACATGAGCAAGACCGTTTCGTCCACATAGTTGTCGATAAGCACGATCGAACGCCTGGCCGACTTTACCAGATCGGTAGCGAACTTGTACGCATCGAAAATCTGGCCGTTATAAAAAATGCCTTCGACCGGGGGCAAGGCAGTACGCACAAAAAAATCTATCTTCTCGGTATGTTGAGCGACAGTCCTTTCAAGTTCTGACAAACGTTTATTAATGGAATACCCTTTTAAAAGATAGTCCTTTAAAACCTTATTCGCCCATTGCCTAAATAAAATACCTCTTTTACTATTGACACGAAACCCAATGGATATGATCGCATCCAAATTGTAATAAGTCAGATTGCGCATCACTTGCCGTTTGCCTTCCTGTCGAACTGTTCGGAAATCCCGAACAGTTGAACTTTCCTCTAATTCTTTCTGATCATATATGTTTTTTATATGCTCGCTTATATTTGCTTTGCTGGATTGAAAAAGATCCACAATTTGCGCCTGTGTCAGCCAAACGGTTTCATCTTCCAGCCTCACTTCCAACCTGACCGCTTCATCCGGCTGGTATAATATGATTTCTCCCTGTTCCATTACTTATTTACCTTTTCTTAATTCATCAAGCCTCTGCATCGCACCGCTGAACTTCTCACCAAACATCATATCATCGGGCAAAACAAACCAGGTGGGAATACCTCTCGACTGTGGATTACCTATACATTCATCTTGCCCGTTCTGTTTGCGGTAATCGTCCCATTCACTATAAGCGATGTTCCAACGAATACCTAATTTATAGGTATTTTCCCATTTAATAATAGCCAGTGAATAGGCCGGATCATCTTTGCCGTCATAAATCACTTCTACAACTTCAACCACCCCTTTAGGGGAATTTATAAACTTCGGATTTTTATACGAATAAGTGCTCATGTCTTTTATTTTTTATTTATAGCACACAAAGATACTCAAAAACAAATATATACATATATACATACGTATGATTAACGTATAAAAACATTTATGGTTATTCTAATCTTTGATTAATTCCGGTACAGAAACAAAACGTACCGAAAGGTGGAAACCGGATTTATTTCGGTACGCTTCCCCGATCGGCACAAAAAACACGCAAAAAACGAAAAATACTACTTTTAGTATTTTAGTATATTAGTATTTTAACTATATTTGCGGACATGACAACCATTTAAAAAACTGAATTTATGAGCAAAGCAAAAGTAATCTCCGTATTGAATCACAAGGGGGGAGTAGGAAAGACCACAACCACGATCAACCTGGGCGGCGCGTTACGTCAAAAAGGGTACAAGGTTCTTTTGATCGACCTTGACGGGCAGGCCAACCTGACCGAATCGCTGGGCTTCTCTGCGGAGCTTCCCCAAACGATCTACGGCGCGATGAAAGGCGAATACGACCTGCCGATCTACGAGCATAAGGACGGTCTTAGCGTCGTTCCCTCCTGCCTGGATCTCTCGGCCGTTGAAACGGAGTTAATCAACGAGGCCGGGCGGGAACTTATCTTAGCCCACCTTATCAAGGGCCAAAAGGAAAAATTCGATTATATCCTGATCGACTGCCCCCCCCCTCGCTGTCGCTGCTCACGCTTAACGCACTGACGGCCTCGGATCGGTTGATTATCCCGGTTCAGGCTCAATTCCTGGCAATGCGTGGAATGGCCAAACTTATGCAGGTCGTCCACAAGGTGCAGCAACGTTTGAACTCGGATCTTTCGATCGCCGGGGTCCTGATAACCCAGTACGACGGAAGAAAGAACCTGAACAAGAGCGTTTCGGAACTGGTACAGGAAACATTCCAGGGCAAAGTGTTCAGCACCCATATACGCAACGCCATTACGCTGGCCGAAGCCCCGACACAAGGGCAGGATATTTTTCACTATGCCCCAAAATCTGCCGGGGCAGAGGACTACGAGAAGGTATGTAACGAACTGCTAACAGAAATAAAGTAACCATATGGCAAAGAAGAACGATTTAAAAAACAGTATGTCGGCCGGGCTGACCGGGGGATTAGACAGCCTGACCCAATCCACGGCCGGGCAAAAAGAGGCTCAAAAGCCGAAGAAAGCGAAAACCGTGCATTGTAATTTTGTCATGGACGAAACCTATCACCAGAACTTAAAGCTGATCGCGATCCGCAAAGGCGATTCGCTAAAATCGGTATTGCAAGAGGCTATATCTGACTACTTGGATAAAAACAGTTCCCTGCTATAACAGCGTATCGGGAATATACAGGGCAAACACTCCACAAAAGAAATTCTCCAGGAAAAAGGTACGCAAAAAGCACCCCTACACATCAAAAAGTATATTGAAAATGCGATTCCCTATAAAAAACCCGTTGGCAGGGTTAATCTTGCGTATGTTTAACCTGCCAACGGGTACGATATTAATAAACGTTTGGTTTAAGGTTTAACGTTTACGTCGCTATTTGCTGCTTCACCCCAGCCTGTTGTCTCTGCATCAAACTGGATCGGATTCAACACAGCCTCTCCCTGATCATTATAACCACCACCGAAAATCAACGTGTAGATATGACGCTTGCCCGCTACCCATGTATCTCCGAACGGAACATAAATTGTTTTGTATTCACTTGCTGAACCCAACAGATAAACTCCGGACTGCTGGATTTTGCAGGAGATCTCCAGATAACATTGCTTCGCATCGTCGGCACCCTTCTTGGTTTTGCTGGCTCCGGAAACAGTCCAAGCAGTCAGCTCCTGTGGTATATTCAGCATAGGAGAACTTGTGGAAATATCGGTAGCTATGGTATTACCTTCGACCGTGATGGATTTGTCTTTCACTACGGTAAATGCGTGTGGAAATGCTAAATCAGACGAACTCCAACTTCCCGTTCCATCGGCTGCCGCAGGCAATGTGAAGGCGCCGGCAAATTTGAAATTATGAATCTTGATCACGTCGATGTCCACCTGCATGTTATCGTATTGGGTCTTTGCTTTGAATACGACCTGTGACAGAATATGTTTGAAATTAAATTTCACTATTCCGTTGTTCATGTCTTTTGTCTGGCCTTTGGCCATGGCATACATCACGTCGTAGTTTGCATGAGTAGTACCGCTTCCATACTCATCCATGCAGGTATAACTTATCTTTTGAGAAGTCCCGGAGGCTTCCCACCTATAAAACGCCGACATGTCTTCACTAACCGTTCCGGGATTGAACGCGTAAAAGTCCAAAGCCTCGGAAGGCCAATAACGAAGGTCGTTCGCATTTTTATAATCCCACTTATTATCTTTGTACACGATATTCACTCCGTCATGTCCAAATTCCGTGTCGGCCTTTCCCATGAAGGCAGTACCATCCGCC
>OKWR01002278.1_pt1 | contig 10587 bp, 8 predicted proteins | sample 1607101 | NCBI WGS metagenome assembly OKWR01 (sample SAMN04414076, study PRJEB24778) | human gut metagenome | material: faecal | host: Homo sapiens
GGACGCGAGGGTCAGAGCCATGAAGGAGGGGTGGTCGCCCTTGCCGCTGCCGCCAACCATGACTTCAGCGTCCATGCGGCCGCCGGCGGGAGCAGCGGTGATCTTGCCGTCAGCGACAGTGTAGCCGGCAGCCTCGAAGTAGCCGAGAGCGGCCTGCTTGGCGGCGGCGTACTTGTCGTCGGCGCTCATGCCTTCGGTGTAGATGTCGTTGCCGTTGACGTCAACGGAGAAGGCGACCTTGTAGCCCTCATCGGTAACGCGCGGAGCGGCCCAGGAGGTGTCGGAGATGGGGTAGTTGATGACGTTGGCGAACTCACCGTAGTAGGAGTCGACAGCGACATCGCGGTAAACGGCGATAACCGTGGCGATGGCCTTACGCAGATCCTTGGAGGCCTCATCACCGCCGTTGCCGTCGCCGACCTTCACGCGGTTGGCGTTGAAGCCGACATAGCCGTAGCCGAGGTTGGCAACGAGGTCGGTCTGGATGGTATCGCCGGAGATCTCGCCGTTAGAGTTGGCTTCCTTGATCTGCTCGGCAGCTTCCTTGGAGTAGGAGGGGTCGGTCACGTCGATCGTGCCGGAGACAACACCGGGGATCTTATCTTCGTCCTGCATCTCGCGCCAGATGACGGTGTCGATCTTGGGCTCGCCCTTCCAGTAGGTCGGGTTCTTCTGCAGGGTGACAGCGCCGTTGGACCAGCCCTCGAAGGTGTACGGGCCGGAGCCGATAGGCGTGGAGGTCACGGACTTGACGTGGGACAGATCGCCCTTGACAAAGCCGAACATGTTGTTGTCGTAGTCATACTTGTCAGTCTCGCCATAGTAGTGCATGGGGCACACGGTGACGGGGAGCTGATAGATGGCGGTGGCGTTGACCTCGGTGAGGGTGACGGTCATGGAGTAGTCACCGGTCTTGACGATACCGGCAACGTTGGGAGCGGACTCGCCGGTCTGGACGGCGACGGTATAGTCGTTGTAGGCGTCGCCCAGCTCGGCCTCGAGGAAGGAGGAGATGCTGGTGCCGGCGGTCTCAGCGTTGATACCGTCATCGGAGATGTCGTAGCCGTACTTAGCAACGATGGCAGCCCAGAAGTCGTCGACAGTCGCGTCATCGGCGAGATCGAAGCCCCAGTTGCCAGCCTGCGCGGCGACGGAGTCGTCAGCGGTGGCGGAACCGGCGGCGACCACGTAGTCAAGGATCTCCTGGGCGAACTTCACGCCGGCGGCCTTGAAGGCGGTCCAGTAAGCGTTGTACTGCTCTTCGGTGTAGAAGTCGTTGGCGGCGTAGGCGTCAGGACCGGCGGCGAGAATCAGGTTTTGCACAGTGTCCATACCGCTGCGATAGGCTTCCAGACCCTTGATGGGCAGGGAGTACAGCGTGGAAACGCCGTCATAAGCGGGGTCAAGCAGGACATAGTAAGAGAAGATGACATCGTCGATGGTCATTTCCTCACCGTCGGAGAACTTGACGCCCTCTTTCAGGGTGATGTTGTAGTCGACCGTGCCGTCGCTGTTTTCAACGATGTCGCAGTCGGCAATGCCCTTGTAAGTATAGTCGGTGCCGTTGTAGGGACGGACGTCGCCCTCGATGCCCTTGAGGACGACAGAGCCCTCGCGGTCGACGAGAAACAGAACGTCGAAGACCATACCCATGACCTGGTTTTCATAGTCATTGGTATAGAAGAAGGGGGAGAACTTACCGTCGAAGTTCTGCGTGCCGACAACAAGCGTCTTGCCGTCGGTCTGGCCGTCGTCCGTCTTCTTGTCGCCGCAGCCGGCCAGAAGACCAAGACACATGACCAGAGAAAGGATCAGTGCAAGTGTTCTTTTCATTGAATCTACTCCTTTATAAATTTTTGCTAAAACGGGTCGCCCCGTGCAGCACAAAGTAAGGCACCCGCGCGGATACACGCGCGGAAAGGGAGTGCGCCCCCTATGGACATCTGTGCGCCGAAAAACAGCGCATAGAATTTTTTTAATTATAGCATGAAAAGATGAAGATTGTACAGAGTAAAATCTTAGAAGTTATCTTTTTTAGGCAATTTGTCCCATTCTGCCTGCATAATTTCGGCGCGCAGAACAAGGGCGCTCAGCAGCGCTGTCAGCTTCAGCAGGACATAGAGCAGCGCGAAAAAAGTCTGTCCTGCGTGGTCATTGACGAAAAAGAAGATCAATTCGCACACGATGCCAAGGCCCGAAAAGACCGCCGTGACCGCCGTTCGCACGGGCAGAACGGCCACGCTTTTTTTGTAGTTGTACTCGCGCACCGTGCCCCAATCCATGCCAAGCTTTGCAAGCGCCCAGATGACGCTTCCCGCCGCCAGAAACTCGCCGAGGTAGGGGAGCAGAACGTAAAAACAGTTCTGCATCCCCGGCGCGGGAATGCACCCGCCCGCAATGACCGCGACGATCAAAATGGCCGCCATTCCCCACACGGCGCGCTTGAGTCTGCGCTGCTTTGCATCATCGCTTTGGCAGGCGTAGAGCGCCCCGTCGTAAACATATTCGCCCGCGACGTTCAGATGAAAGTCGTTCAGGTGCTCGCGGCGGTTGTGCTTTTTGTGCTGTTCACCCATTATTCGATGCCCGTGAGGTCAAAGTCCGCGAGCGCCTTCTCCGCCTCGGCGCACACGCCGCGAAGGCACGCTTCGTCAAACGGACTCTCAAGGCCGGCGTTTTTGAGAAGGTCGGTGAACGTCCGGCTGCCGCCCTGCACGGTGTAGGCCATGTAGTGCTGCCAGGCATTCCCCACGTCCTTGCGGATCATCGCCCAGAATTCGAGCGCCACGGTCTGGGCAAGGCAGTAGTCAATATAATAGAAGGGGCTCGAATAGATGTGGTGCTGGCGCTGCCAGCCCATGCCCTCGGAGTAGAACGGGATCTCGCCGTCGAGCTTCATCCACGGCATGTAGACGCCGAGCAGTTCCTTCCAAACGGCGTGGCGCTCGGCGGGCGTCATTTCGGGCTTTTCATACACGATGTGCTGGAAGTGGTCGACCATCGTGCCGTAGGGAATGAACGTCAGCGCGCCGGAGAGGTGGCTGTAGAGGAACTTCTTCGCGTCGGGACCGAAAAAGCCGTCCGCCCACGGCTCGGCGAAAAACTCCATGGACATCGAGTGGACCTCGCAGGCCTCCATGCTCGGCCAGATGTAGTCGATGGGGATGCGCTTGCGGTTCGTCCAGGCCTCGAAAGCGTGACCGGCCTCGTGCGTCACGACCTCGACGTCGTGCTGCGTGCCGTTGAAGTTGGCGAAGATGAAGGGAACCTCATAGTCCATGATGCTCGTGCAGTAGCCGCCCGCCTGCTTGCCCTCGGTCGAGAGCACGTCGAGCAGCTCGTCGCGCAGCATCGTTTCGAAGAACTCCTTCGTCTCGGGCGAGAGCTCGCTGTAGAACTTCATGCCCTGGGCGAGGATGTCGTCCGGCGTGCCTGCGGGGCGGGGATTGCCGGAACGGAATTCGAGCGCGTTGTCGGCAAAGCTCATCGGATACTGCTTGCCCAGGCGCTTGGCCTGCTCGCGGTACACCTTGTCAGCCACGGGGACGAGATACTTGACGACCGCCTCGCGGAACTTCTCGACATCGTCCTTCGTATAGCAGTTGCGGCCCATGCGGTAGTAGCCGAGCATGGTGTAGCCCTCGTAGCCGAGCTTTTTGCCCATCGCGTCGCGGAGTTTTACGAGCTTGTCGTAGAGCTCGTCGAATTTTGCCTGATTGTCCTTGTACCACTGGCCCTCGGCCTTCCACGCGGCAAGGCGGCGCTTATCATCCGCGTCGGTCTTGCAGGGCGAGAGCTGTGAGAGCGTGTAGACCTTGCCCTCAAACGGGATCTGCGCCGAGGCGAGCAGCTTTTCATACTCCTGCGTCAGGTCGTTTTCCTGCTGCAATTCAGGAATGATGGCGGGGGAGAAGGTCTTGAGCGCGATCTCGGCATTGACGAACATCAGATCGCCATATTCCTTCTCAAAGTCCGCGCGGAAGGCGCTTTCGAGCATCGCCGCTGTCCACGCCTGATTGTATTCCTCAAGCTCGGGGTTGAAGTTGTTCCAGAATTTTTCTTCGCCGTCGTAGAATTCGTCGCGTGTGTCGATCGAGTGGCGGATGCTCGCGAGCGTCGCGGCGGTGGAGATGTGGCTCATCAGCTCCTGCTGCGAAAGGAACACCTTGCGCGCTTCCTCATAGCTCTTGGCGGCCTTGAGCTCCGCCGTCAGCGCGGAAAGGCGCTGCTTGCTCGCCGCGGGATCGGGGCGGGTGTAGGTCATTTCGGAAAATTTCATGTTGTTTCCTCCATCAAATTTTTATTCTTACATTTCTTATTCTTGCCGGTTATAGATCGCGGACACGTCCCTGCGTCCGCCGCCGATGACGACGATCGCCGCGGCCGCCGTGACGAGCATAAAGCCCGTCAGCACGCCGCGCACGGGGAGAAACGCCACCAGCGCGCCCGCGAGCAGATTGCCCGTGAAGCTGCCGACGGTGTTGAGCATGTTGAACGCGCCGTTGAAGCGGCCCTTTTTCTCGTCGGGCACGTAGCTCTGCGTGGCGGAGATGCGGATGGTGTAGCTCGTCACGCCGAGGATGCCCGTTAAAAAGCACGAGACCATCATCACCGGCAGCGGGCAGTAGAGATAGAAGCCCTCACACAGCGAGATGACGACATAAACCATCAGGGCAATGGAATACTTATGCTGCACAGGCAGCTTGATTTTATAATGAATGCCGCCGCCGATGGCGCGGCCGAAGATCGCCATGCCCCAGACGAGCATATAGATGTATTCACCGTTATCGAATGTCGACTTGAAGTACGGCAGCGTGATGACCTGTGACGCGCCCGAGGCCAGCATGCTGAATGTGAAATAGATGGCCACGCGCAGAAGCCCCTTTTCACTCATCAGATAGCGAAAGCCCTCTTTGATGTCGCGCAGGAGCTGGCGGCCCGAGGAATGCTGCTCTTCGAGCGCGAGCGCGGCACGCTGCTTTTCGATGTAGTGTTCCTCGGCGCGGATCTGCGTCTCCGCCGTCGCGGCGATGAAGAAGCACAGCGCGTTGATGCCGAGCAGCGGCGCAATGCCGAAGAGATTATAAAAGTACGTTGCGATCGGGATGATGAGCGCCGAGAGCGTCTCCAGCACGCTCGCGATGGAGTAGGCCTTGGAGTAGTTCCCCTCAGAGATCAGCAGGGGATAGAAGCTGTCGTAGGCGACATAGTAGATGCTGTTGATCGAGCCGATGATAAAGCAGAAGAGCGCGAGCATCGGAAAGCTGAACCAGCCGCGGCTCAGGATCAGCGCAGCGACAAGGTAGACCCCGGAGGAAAGGAAGTCCAGCGTGTAGATCGTCTTCTTGCGCGAAAAGCGGTCGAGGATCGCGCCCGAGAAGATCGGCATGACGATCTGCGGCAGCGTAAATGTCGCAATATAGATGGCATAGAGCAGGTTCGAGCCCGTGTAGTCCAGCACGAGCAGGCTCAGCGCGAAGCCGGACATCGAATTGCCCAGCATCGAGATCACGCTGCCCAGTGTGATGATAGTGAAATCCCGCGTCCACAGCGGTGAGACCGGAGCTGGCGCGGGAGAAGAGGATTCGTTCATAGAAATAGCCTCCTTCCGGCTTAAGAGCGCAAACAAAAGCCCGCTCGATGCGGGAGGGGGGACGGAAATCAACTGTATTATAAAGGATTTCGATAAAAGAATCAACTATAATTCCACCAAATATGGACAAATGCACAAATGCCGCCCCCGTTTTGTGCGGCGCAGAGGGAGTGTCCGCTTGCCGAGAAGCATGACGTGTGCTATAATACCGCCAAACAAAAATAAACTGTGGAGGACATCACCATGCAACATGCACCGGCAAGAGAACTGCTGCATTTTATCAAAAATAGCCCCACCTGCTACCATGTGACCGAGAACATCCGCCAAAAGCTCCTCGCAAACGGCTATACCGAGCTTTCCGAACGCGAACGCTGGGAGGTAGCCCCCGGCGGGAAGTATTTCGTCTGCCGCAACGGCTCGAGCACCATCGCCTTCCGCGTGCCGGAGATGATCGACGGCGGCTTCGCCATGGCTGCGGCGCACTCCGACTCGCCAGCGTTCCGTTTAAAAGAGCATCCCGACCGCCGCAGCGCGCATTATGTCCAGCTCTCGACCGAAAAATACGGCGGCATGCTGATGTCCACGTGGTTCGACCGCCCACTCTCCGTCGCGGGCCGCGTCTTCGTGCGCGCAAACGGCGAGATCGTCGAAAAACTCGTGAGCGTCGACCGCGACCTGCTCGTCATTCCCAATGTCGCCATCCACATGAACCGCACGGCGAACGACGGTATGAAGTACCTCGCGAATATCGACACGCTGCCGCTGCTCAGCGGCAAAGACAGCGGCGGCATCCTGCCCATCGTCGCCAAAGCCGCGGACGTTGCAGAAAACGACATCCTCGGCAGCGACCTGTTTCTCTACTGCCGCGGCGAGGGGACGCTGCTTGGCGAGAACGAGGAGTACATCCTTTCTCCCAAGCTCGACGATCTCGAGTGCGCCTGCGGCTGCCTTGAGGGCTTCCTTGCGGCGAAGGAGAGCGGAAATATCGCTGTCTGCTGCATTTTCGACAATGAAGAGGTCGGCTCGTCCACTAAGCAGGGTGCGGGTTCGACGTTCCTGCGCGACACGCTGCGCCGCATCGCCCTGTGCCTCGGAAAGGACGAGCAGGAGCTCCAGATGATGCTCGCGTGCAGCTTCCTCGTCTCGGCGGACAACGCGCACGCCCAGCACCCCAACCACGGTGAATACGCCGACCCCGACAACTGCCCGTATATGAACGAGGGCGTCGTCATCAAGTTCAACGCCAACCAGCGCTACGCGACCGATGGCCGCTCCTGCGCTATTTTCCGCGCCGTGTGCGAAAACGCGGGCGTTCCCACGCAGGTCATGTCCAACCGCTCCGATCTTCCCGGCGGCTCGACGCTCGGCTCGATCTCCGATACGCTCGTGCCGGTCAGCACGGTGGACATCGGCCTGCCCCAGCTCGCGATGCACTCTTCGTGGGAGACCGCGGGCGTGCAGGACTATGAATTCCTGATCCGCGCGATGACGGAGTATTTCGGCAGCGCACTGTAAGAGACCTGCCGAAACGGTAGACAAAAGCGCGGAAACATGCTAAAATAAAACGATTTTTGATCAAATACGCTTTCAACGACAGAAAGGAAATATATCATGGACGTTAAGGAAATTCTCAAGCATGTTGACCATACCCTCCTCAAGCAGACTGCCACCTGGGAGGATATCAAGCAGATCTGTGACGACGGCATCAAATACGGCTGCGCGAGCGTCTGCATCCCGCAGACCTATGTGAATCACGCCGCGCACTACGTCGCCGAGCAGCAGCACTATGGCTTCGGCCAGCTGCCCATCTGCACGGTCATCGGCTTCCCCAACGGCTACACGCCCAGCGGCATCAAGTGCATGGAGGCCGAGTCCGCCGTCGCCGACGGTGCGACCGAGATCGACATGGTCATCAACCTCGGCTGGGTCAAGGAGGGCCAGTACGACAAGATCCTCCAGGAGATCAACTCTGTGAAAATCTCCTGCCACGGCAACATCTTAAAGGTCATCATCGAGACCTGCCTGCTCACCGACGAAGAGAAGATCAAGCTCTGCGAGGTCGTCTCTGCCTCCCACGCCGACTATATCAAGACCTCCACGGGCTTTGCCGGCGGCGGCGCGACCCGCGAGGATGTCGCCCTCATGGCCGCCCACATGACCAATGGCAAGAAGATCAAGGCCGCCGGCGGCATTGCGAGTCTGCAGGATGCCGAGGACTTCCTCAAGCTCGGCGCCGACCGCCTCGGCACGTCCCGCATCGTCAAGGCCGTCAAGGAGCTCGAGGCCAAGGGCGAACTTTAAGAAAGGGGAGGGCTCAATATGCCGACTCCGCATAACAGCGCGAAAAAGGGCGACTTCGCCAAGACCGTTCTGATGCCCGGCGACCCGCTGCGCGCGAAGTTCATCGCCGAAACATTTTTAGATGAACCAAAGCTCGTCAACAACGTCCGCGGCGTGCAGGGCTACACGGGTACCTATAAAGGCGTTCCCGTCAGCGTGATGGCCAGCGGCATGGGGATGCCGTCCATCGGTATCTACTCCTATGAGCTGTTCACGCAGTACGATGTCGAGAGCATCATCCGCGTCGGCTCGGCGGGCGCGCTGCAAAAGGACTTGAAGCTCGGCGACGTGGTCGCGGGCATGGGTGCGTGCACCAACTCGAATTACGCCGTGCAGTACGGCCTTGGCGGCACATTTGCCCCCATCGCGGACTTTCAGCTGCTCTCCGCCGCCGTTGAATCGGCGAAGGAGCTCGGCGTCCGCATGGACGTCGGCAACCTCTACTCGTCCGACACGTTCTACGACGCGTCGAACCCGTCGCTCAAGTGGGCGGACATGGGCGTGCTCGCCATCGAGATGGAGGCCGCCGCCCTCTACTGCAACGCCGCCTATACGAAAAAGCGCGGACTTTCCCTCTGCTCGATCTCCGACAATATCCTCACCGACGAGGAGCTTTCGCCCGAGGCGCGGCAGACGAGCTTCACCGCCATGATGAAAATCGCGCTCGAAACAGCCGTAAAGATGGCGGCAGAATCCCAAAAGTAAGGAGATTATCATGCCATGCGCGTGATCGACATTGAAAACATTGTGACCAACATGAAGGACGACACCCGCTTCGTCCTGCGCTGCGAGGAGGTCTTCCACGACAAGATCAGCTCCGCCGCGGCGAGTATTTTAATGAACAAGGGGCAAAAGCCCATCGTCTGCCTGACGGGCCCGAGCGGCTCGGGTAAGACGACGACGGCGATGCGCCTGCGCGAATACCTCGAAAACCTCGGCGTCAAGGTCTGCATGCTCAGCATGGATAACTTTTTCCTGCCGCTTGATCAGCGTCCGCCCGAGGCGAGCGACTGGGAGTCGCCCTACTGCGTGAACCGCGATTTACTCATCGAGGATATCCACCGCCTGATGGACGGCGAGCTCGTGGAGCTGCCGGTCTACGACTTCAAAGCAGGCGGCGTCGGCGGCTACAAGCCCATGCAGGGCGACAAGGACGCCGTCATCATCGCCGAGGGCATCCACATGCTCAACCCGCTGATTTTCGACCAGCTCAGAAGCGAGGCCACGGGCGTTTACGTTGCCCCACGTACGCGTATCATCACGCACAAGGACCGCATCGTGCGCCCAGAGCAGCTGCGCGTGGCACGCCGCATGATCCGCGACTATCAGGGTCGCGGCCATTCGCTGCGTCAGACCGTCGAGCGCGCCGAGAGTGTCGACCGCGGCGAGCTCAACTACATCATGCCGAACAAGCCGAACGCGAGCATCCACATCGACACGTTCCACGACTACGAGCCGTGCATCCTCGCGCGGTACTTGAAGGAAATTCCGGAGTTCTACAGCCAGCTCGACGATCAGTTTATCGCCGAGCACGGGCTGAGCGACCTGATGGACGTTGTCAACTCCGTGCCGTCGCTGCGCACGGACTATGTCCCGCGCGACTCCATCGTGCGAGAGTTCGTCGGCGGCAGCTGCTTTGAGTATTAAATCGGCAAAATCCGACAACAAACTGTAATTTCTGATTTTGATAATACAAAACGTAATCGAAATTTGGCGCTTTTGCGCGAAAAGGGGAGGAAGAGCGAATGCATTCTGACGAGCGGCGAAAGGCCATTGCCGACGTGCTGCGCGCGGCGGATGCGCCGGTCAGCGCCTCCGCGCTGGCGGAAAAATTCTCCGTCTCGCGCCAGATCATCGTGGGCGATATCGCGCTGCTGCGCTCCTCGGGCGAGGAAATCCTCGCCACTCCGCGCGGCTATGTGACGCCGAAGGAGGCGCGCGGCATCGTCCGCCGCGTTGCCGTGAAGCACACGCCGCAGGAGATGGAAGCCGAGCTCAACACCATCGTCGACAACGGCTGTACGGTCATCGACGTCATCGTCGACCATCCTATTTACGGCCAGCTCACCGGCCCGCTGCAAATTTCGAACCGCTACGAGGTCAGCCAGTTCATTGAGCGCTGCAAAAAGGCGGAGCCGCTGTCCAGTCTCACCGACGGCATCCACCTGCACACGCTCTCCTGTCCCGACGAGGCGGCGTTCGAGCGCACGAAGAGTGCGCTGCGCGCACTGCGCGTCCTGCTGGAGGAAAACGGAAATTAAGGGTTGACAATCCTCACACAAGCGATTATAGTGTCATATGCATGTGTCAAGACACATGCATATGACACTATTTTATTTTTAGGCTGTGAGGATATCATGGAAAAATTCAAAGCGTTCTGCAAACGCAAAAACATTGAAGTTTCGGCCAAGCGCTACGGCATCGATGCGCTCGGCGCAATGGCGCAGGGGCTTTTCTGCTCGCTGCTCATCGGCACGATCATCAAGACGCTCGGCGCGCAGCTGGGCGTTACGTTTCTGACGGACATCGGCACCTATGCGATGTCCGTCTCCGGTCCTGCGATGGCCATTGCCATCGGCTACGCGCTGCAGGCACCCCCGATGGTGCTCTTCTCCCTCGCGGCGGTGGGCTATGCGGCCAACGCCGAGGGCGGC
>OKWR01002285.1_pt1 | contig 10547 bp, 10 predicted proteins | sample 1607101 | NCBI WGS metagenome assembly OKWR01 (sample SAMN04414076, study PRJEB24778) | human gut metagenome | material: faecal | host: Homo sapiens
ACAACTCTACGACACCCTATATAAAAAAGAGACCAACCCTTTTGGGTCAGCCTCTCTATGCTTTTTTCTTGTAGAGTCGTGACCAGGTGATGAGCGACCAGATTCCGTTCACGAGATAGAGGCCGCAGACAATCGGCATAAACACATGGCCCACAGAGATATGCATCGCCAGCTGGAAGACATTGACCAGAAGCCAGGCAATCCAGCAGTCCCATTTCTTGAGGGCTGACAGGAATTGCGCCACGAGGATGAGCACGGTCACGCAGGCATCGAGATACGGTATAGGGTCAGACGGGATCTTGCCGGGGAAAATGGCATTGCCCGCAAGACTGATGAACCAACCCCATCCGGCAGCAATGACGAATACTGATGCGATGGCAAGGATGCGCTGTTTCCATCCGAGCATGGTCACTTTCAGGACGCTGCTGTCTTCCGAACTCTGCTCTTCCTTACGCGGATGAGTCCACCTGTAATGCCCCAGAACATTGATTCCCAGAGATATAGGCTGGAGAAGTAGATTCGCGTAAAGGTTCTTGTTCCAGAACATGAGGAGCAAGAGGAGGGAATACAGATAGCCTACCCAGAAATTATATTTACTGTTGCGGCCGGCAAGGAATACGCATGTAAGACCGACCACGGATGTGAGCAAATCAATAAGAAGGACAGGAGTGTCTCCCCCTATCGTGAACAAAGTGTAGTTTATAATGTCCATTGTCTGTTATTCAATTGTTTATCTCCGCTAACCCACTGAGCCTTCGAGTGATACCTGGAGGAGTTTCTGCGCCTCGACGGCGAATTCCATAGGGAGTTTGCTCAACACTTCACGAGCATAGCCATTGACAATGAGTCCTACCGCGTCCTCGGGGCCGATTCCGCGCTGGTTGCAGTAGAAGAGCTGGTCCTCATTGATCTTGGATGTGGTGGCCTCGTGCTCCACGACTGCGGTGGCATTGTCACTACGCACGTCAGGGAAGGTGTGGGCTCCGCAGAGCGAACCGATGAGAAGGCTGTCGCATTGAGAGAAGTTGCGCGCGCCTGCGGCTCCCGGCAGCATTCTGACGAGACCGCGATAGCTGTTCTGGCTGTGACCGGCGGAGATTCCCTTGCTGACGATTCGGCTTCGCGTGCCTTTTCCGACATGTATCATCTTGGTACCCGTGTCGGCCTGCTGATAGTTGTTCGTGACGGCTACGGAATAGAACTCGGATGAGGAGTAGTCGCCCTTGAGTATGGTGCTCGGATATTTCCAAGTGATGGCTGAACCTGTCTCGACCTGTGTCCAGGAAAGATGCGCGCCTTCCATACATATTCCCCTCTTGGTCACGAGGTTAAGGATTCCTCCACGACCGTTTTCATCGCCAGGATACCAATTCTGCACCGTGCTGTATTTGACGTCGGCGTCTTTGAGCGCCACGATTTCCACGACTGCCGCATGGAGCTGGTTTTCATCGCGCATCGGCGCCGTGCAGCCTTCCATGTAGCTTACCTTCGAGCCTTCGTCGGCCACGATGAGCGTCCTCTCGAACTGTCCCGTTCCCTTGGCATTGATACGGAAATAGCTGGAAAGTTCCATCGGGCAACGTACGCCTTTCGGGATGTAACAGAATGATCCGTCGCTGAATACGGCGGAGTTCAATGCTGCGAAATAGTTGTCGCCGGACGGCACCACGGTCGCAAGATATTTGCGTACCAGGTCAGGGTGCTCCTTCACGGCTTCGCTGAATGAGCAGAAGATGATTCCGCGCTCGGCGAGTTCCTTACGGAAGGTGGTAGCCACTGATACGGAGTCGAATACGGCATCTACTGCCGCTACGCCCGCGAGGATTTCGCGTTCCTTCAGAGGAATCCCCAGCTTGTCGAAGGTTTCCGCAAGTTTAGGGTCGATTTCCTTAGGCCTGTCGGAGTCCTTCTTCGGGGCAGCATAGTATATAATGTCTTGATAGTCAATGTGCGGCATATCCAGATGTCCCCAGTCGGGCATCTCCATCTTCTGCCATTTGCGGAATGCGTCCAGGCGGAAGTCCAGCAGCCATTGAGGCTCGCCTTTCCTCTCGGATATCATCCGGACAATGTCTTCGTTCAGGCCTTTGGGTATAAAGTCCTGGTCCACGTCCGTGACGAAGCCTTCCTTATATTCTTTCTTCGTTATGTCTTGGAGAAGTTTCTTCTCTTCATTTATATCCATATAATCTCCTTCTGAAATTATTGCCGCTCAAATTTACAACTTTTCTGCCGATATCGTTACTAAAGCGACATGAGGTCAGCCAGAACGATGGCGGTCATCGCCTCGACAACCGGCGGAGTACGCAGGGCGAAACATGCGTCATGCCGTCCCGGAATCTCCAGTTCTGTCATCTGTCCGGTAGCGAAATTGAATGTCTTCTGTGCTTTTCCGATGCTGGATGTCGGCTTGAATGCCACCCTGAAAACCAGCGGATTACCGTTCGTTATGCCGCCATTGACCCCTCCCGCACCGTTCTTGGACGGGTGACAGACAACAGGGTCCTTCATCCAGCATGCAATGACATTGTCCCCTCCGATGCTGTCGAACGGGTCATTGTGCTCGGAGCCTTTCATGCGCGCCGACGCGAATCCGTCGCCGAATTCGATACCGCGGACGCCTGGTATTGAGAAGATTGCGTGGGAGACGAGGGCTTCGACCGAATCGAAGAACGGTTCGCCGATGCCTGCAGGCAATCCCGTGGTGACGCATTCCACGATACCTCCGACGGAGTCTTTCTCCCGAATGGCCTCGTCGAGAACGTCACGCCAGATTTCAGAATCTGCAACAGGTTCATTGACAGCGGTTTTCAATGCTTCTTCCCTGGTGACGCCGCCGACCTCGACCAGCTGCGCCTGAATGTCGCAGGAGCACATTTTCTTCGCCACGACACCGGCTGCCACTATCGGCAATGTGAGTCTGCCGGAGAAGTGTCCGCCGCCCCGAGGGTCATTGAAATCCAGCCACTTGACGCTGGCGGTATAATCTGCGTGGCCCGGACGCGGGACGTCATTGAAAAGCTTGTAGTCGCCGGATCTGGTGTTCCGGTTCCTGAAGATTATCGCCATGGGCGCACCTGTGGTGTAGCCGTTGTACACTCCGCTAAGTATCTCAGGTTCATCAGTTTCCACACGTGGAGTGGTTCCTTTCGGACCGCTCTTTCGGCGCAGAATGTCCGGCATGAAGTCTTCTGCCGTGATATGCAGTCCAGGACGTACGCCATCCAGCACGACACCGATGGCTTCGCCGTGTGATTCTCCGAAGATGGAGATTCTGAATTTTCTACCGAACGTATCCATTTTTCAGTAATTTTTCGAAAAGTTCCATGAATGTCGGACATGATTTCGCCACGCACTCGACGTCGTCGATTTCTATCGGACTGTCCGCTCCGAGTTCCGCCACTTTCAGAGCCATGACCATCCTGTGATCGTGGCTGGAGGTATAGTTTCCGCCTTTCAGCATGTGCCCGGTAAGACATCTCTGCGCCAGAGAGTGACCTTCAATAATCATCTTGTCGCCTGCTATCCTGGCTTTTACGCCAAGCTGCAGAAGCATTGACAATATCGCCTTGCCCCTGTCGCTTTCTTTGTTGGCGAGTCGTCCGGCGCCCGCAATCCGGCTGGTCCCCTGGCAGAATGCCGCGAGCACTGAAATTATCGGGAACAGGTCCGGGCAGTTGTTGGCGTCCACTTCGAATGCATTGAGCGGGGCTTTCTGGACGTGGATCGGGCCGCGGGATTCGTCCTCCCCCATCTGGGAGAGGCTCGCGCCGGCTTCCATGAGGATGTCCATTATGGAGAGGTCGGCCTGCAGGGATTTGGTGTCCAGTCCGGACACCTCGGCCTTGCCGAATACGGCTCCCGCTACCAGGAAGTTGGCCGCGGTGCTCCAATCCCCTTCGATATCCATGTCGGCAGCCGTGTATTTCTGCCCGCCTTTTATGTGGAGCACGATTTCCGTGCAGTCGTTCCAGTCTTGCGATTCGGCGAAGTCCTGCCCGCCTTCCATGTCACACCAGATTATCACGCCGAAGGCTTTAAGCACATCCATCGTTATGAAAAGATATGGGATGCTTTTCGGCTCGGTAAGCCGCACGACAGAGTCTTCTTCCAGCAGCGGCAATGCCATGAGCAGTCCGGAGATAATTTGCGAACCTCCTGAACCTGAGACGGTTATCTTCCCGCCAGAGAGTTTCCCCGAGATTTTGAGCGGGACGAAAACTTCTTCCGGTTTCTCTTCCTGCGGGAGGTTCTCCAGCTTCACCCCGAAGGCCGCCATGATTTCGCGCGCGCCTTTCAAAGGTCTGCGGGTCAATGTCTTTTCGCCGGTCACTGCAATTTCGCCTCGGCCCAATGCTGCCAGAACCGGTATCATCAGTCGCGTGAGGAGTCCGGATTCGCCGGTATGGAGGCTGTCCAGGTCCAATGCTGCCGTCCCCCGGCCTTTTATGGTCAATGCTGATGTGTCTTTGAGGACTTTACCGTCCTTATATGTCAGTCCCACAGTGACTTCCGCTCCAAGTGAGCGTGCCACGGAGATGGCTGCTTCGTTGTCGCCACATGGCGAATATCCTTTCAATGTGGTGGTTCCGTCTGCCAATGCAGCTGCAATTATTGCCCGCTGTGCAAAGCTTTTCGATGATGGCATCGGGATGATTTCCATGCCGTCGGATTCCGCTGCATGGCCATCGGCACATCCTGCCGCATGTCCTGCGTAGACTTGGCGCATCATTTCCGCCGTAGACATCTGTCCTGGTGCGGCTGCTTCACTCTCATCCAGTGCGGCATAAGTATATGGAGCACCTTTGGCAAGGCATTGGATACGAGAGCATTGACCTTGCTCACCCATTGCGAAAGCGATGAGTTTTGCGGGATCGAACGAGTCATACAGCGACAGGACTCTGGCGACGGAAGCATTGTCCTGACTGTCGTCGAGTACCGCGGTGGTGACGATTTTGGCGATGTCGGCCCCGATGGCGAAGCATTTCTCTGTCAGCGCTTTAAGTGCTTCGATAGAGTCCGTGCCCCGGAAGTCGTGATATGAGCGGACGAATACCGTTCCGTTCTCGCGAGTCTCACGGCGCAACCGCTTGGACATCATCGGCGGCGCTTCTATTTCCAAGTCCGCGAATGCTGCTCCGGAGTGAATTGCCGTGATGAGCCTGGCTTCGGCTTCCTGAACGGCTTTCGTGTCGAGCTTCCTGTCTTCCGAGTGCTGCTTTTCTTCCGTATCAGCCTCATTGACAAGCTTTTCCCTCATCTCACTTATCCGGCATGTGGCCACCAGCGGCACGTCCGATGTGGAGAAGAGTTCGGCGATTTCGTCCGTAGTCAGCTGGCACCGGTCCAGCCGGATTTCGGCCATTTCCACGTTCCCGCTTTCCAGAATCGCATATATTTCCTCAAGTGTCTTGTTCTGTATTGTCGTACAAATCATTATCTGCTTGTTTTGCTTACCCGGCCATCATCAAAAACAACCTGCATTATCTTGTTTTTAGTGATTACCCAACTTACAAATATAATGATTTTTTCACCGATATTTTATTCGTCACACCTGGCCGCAGGAATTCGTGGCCGAACGGGGCTTGCGATGTTCAAATTTTGATATATCAAAATTTGAACATTACTTATTAATCGCGAGTTCTACCGCCAGATCCTCGATGCGGACGTCGCCCAGGGTGCGGATCAGAACGAAATGCACAATGCCGTTTTCGGCTTTCTTGTCTTTCCGCATTGCCCCGGACAGGGATTCCAGCGGGAACGGGCACTCGGTAGGCAGGCCGCAGCGGCTGAAATCACGCGTCAACATTGCGCTTAGAGACTGGTCTGTAACTTCCTGTCCATAGTACCGCTCGGATGCCTTCGCTGCCAGGATGATTCCCATCGCAACAGCCTCGCCGTGAGAAATGTCTTTCTTCGCGGCCCGGGCCTCCCACTCTATCGCATGCGCGAAAGTATGCCCGAGATTCAGCTTCCGCCTCTCGCCCTGCTCGAATTCATCCCGCTCGACCACACCGGCCTTGATTCTCGCAGCCGCGCCCGCAAGTTCTTCGAGCTCAGCCAAATGCAAGGCTATCGCCTGTTTTCGGTCAATGCTTTCGTGTATTTCGGAAAGGACTTCGACCGCCTTTTCGTAGTTGTTACCGGCATTGTCAATGATGAAGGTCTTGATGAGTTCCGCAGCGCCTGAAAGAAAATCTCTATATGGCAATGTTTCAAGCACTTCCGGACAGATATATGTAAATTCCGGCTGTCGGATTACGCCCAGGATATTCTTGTAGTTTTCGAAATTCACTCCCGTTTTTCCGCCGATTGCGGCATCGACTTGCGAGAGGAACGTGGTAGGGATATATGCAAACCGGATTCCTCTCTTATATATGGATGCCGCGAATCCCGCCATGTCCGTAGTTATCCCGCCGCCGATGGCCAGCAACAGGGCATTCCTGTCGGCTCCGTTATCCAACAGCCATTTGCATATCTCCATTACGGTCTGCATTGACTTGTCTTCTTCCGAGGTATCAAGCAGAAGCAGCTCTGGTGAGATCGGATCTTCACATTTACAATCCGCTTTTCCGCCAGTCAACGATTTCACGACTTTCTCAGCAAAATGTGCCACATGTCTATCTGCAACGATGTAAATGACAGGATACCTTTCCAGATACCCTGCCACGTCCGTAATCGTTTGTCCGTTAAATATATTGCATTTCATGATCATTTTTATGTGCACGTTACCCTCACCCTAAATCCCTCCCCTCTCCATGCGAATTTAGCAAAATATCATAATTTCCGGAAAAATCGACGTTACATTATGCCGACACTTGCCGAAATATTTGGTAATTCGCCAAAAATACCTAACTTTGCCATTCCGATTCCCGGAAATGCCCGAATGGCGGAATTGGTAGACGCGTTGGACTCAAAATCCAATGTCCTTTAAAAGACGTGCCGGTTCGATCCCGGCTTTGGGCACAGAAAAAGCCTCTCCGAAACCCGGGGAGGCTTTTTTGTCTGGAGGAAATGCCCCGAACAAGGAAAATCGGGTCAACATCTTATTAGTCAATCATATCAATCAATTACAGAATACAGAAATAATACATTTTCAGCATTGCGAAATCAAAATAATTCGTATCTTCGCGATATCATTGTTGGTAAAACAACATTGTTGAGAAAGCAAGGCAGGTATCTATCCCTTAAATGGGTACCTGCCTTTCCCTTTTAAGAAGAACTAGAACGACCACTCTACTCTATCCCCTCTTTTGATATTGTAAACAAGTAAAAATGTGCAATTTTCCACTTTAAAATTACTCTAAAAGAACACCAATTTCACTAGGAAAATAGATATAATCCACAAATGTACGGTCCAGATCGAATGATATGCGTGCAACGTCAGTAACACTTGGGGTATATGCAAAATTGAAAGTTAAATTATGATACAATCCTGAAACCTCAATGTCGTTTGGCGTATTACTCCAATTTACGGACATCTTCCATCTGTCTTCATGATAGAAATTATCTGTATTAGTCATTGAGGAGAACTGAATTGTGGATCCGTCCTCGTTAAATTGGTATTTGCCGAAAGCGTTAACGTAGTAACTTGACTTAAAGGAGTCCTCTGATGAAACAAAGATAGCGGCCCCAACATGATAATCCTCACGAGTTGCTTTTAGGAGGAGATATATTTGACCATTACTGTCGTACCTGTTAGATTGAAATGCCATCCAGCCATCATTGCCGCATAAAACACATTCCATAGGAATCCCCGGGTCTCCAGTTTCGTTATAATTGAAGACCTCCAAAAGCTCTTTTGTCTTGCGGTCAAATTTTTTCACTAACTTTTCTTTTCCATTTTGCCAATATTCAGTCTCTTGAACAATATCGTCTGAAATCGTCACGACCTTAGAGAGTGATCCTGTTTCTGAGTACAACTTTAAATAGCCATTTAGGGGTTCGTAATGATAAATCCAACCGCGCATTAAATAATCTGTTACACCATCTCTTGGTTCCTTTAAGCAATAATCAATCTCTGAGTCCTTTAGATCCGTATCTGTAGTTATCTCGAAACTGATAGAACAATCTAAATAACAATTCCCATCTGTGTTATAGGCACTGAATGAGGATTTATAAATGCCTCCTGTGTATTCTTCGATTTCCCTCTTATAAACTAATTTATTGTCAGTTGTATCAAACACCTCAATGGATTGAGGCCTTTCGTATTTCTTTTTATCAAGGTGAAGTTTAATCAAAAAAGAGCTGTCTCTTCCTTCTCTCAGGAAGGATGGCATGAACTTACTTGGAGCGGCATAGTACATCAATTCATAGGCCCATATGAAATCTGCTGTCGCCGAATATATGGGATCGTGGTTAACATTAAAACAGCTATTTTTTAAAACTATTTTATTGCCAGAACAAGAGATAAGAATAAATGACACGAATATGAAAATAAACTTACTTTCCTTCATAATAAATAGACATTTTGAATTATTCTAACTCCCATAAATATGATTGCCCATCTGACACAACATTGACACTTCTTCTAAAACGAATGCCTGCAATATTGAAGTCTGCAAATCCGCGGTACTTGTTCTTGTCTGTCTGCATCAACTGGATATCATCGACGATAATAGGTGTATCTGTTTCGTCTAAATCGAAATAGTCAAGATAGTAGACAAGATTCTCATTAAGTCGTGTCTGCAATTCGGTTTTTACATGGACTTCCAAGTCTTCCACAGATGGTTTTGTTGGCCAAAACATCCAACCAAGAGACAATAAAATGGATGCAATCAATACTATCGCAATGATTAGTTGTTCTTTCTTTTCTGCTTTAATCATAATTTAAGTGTTTTAAATATTCTATTCTTCTCGCGTCGTTTCAAAGGCGTTCTCATCCCCATAGACTTTATTATCTGTATATAGAGAGATCGCCCGCATTAGTTCCTTTAACCATTTTGACGTTTCAGAGTTAAAAGTCGCAATGAATTCAGTCTCGGATGTCCTTATTCGACATCTCGAGCTTAATAGTTTATCTTCTTGACGGACACAGATGATGTTATCCAAATTAATTGATAAAACCTGCTTAGTCCCACTTAAAAGATAAGAGAATATTCCAAAAAGACCGATTTTCCATGCAGGGATTTCATAAAAGCACAACCGTTTATTTGTAATATACCATGTCCCTGTTTTGGCTAATTTGTTTGTGTACGTTCCTTGTCCATCACGTATGATAGATTCGCCAGCCATTAGAGTTAGTTTCATATGATATTACATGTTAAGAGACTAAAGCGTTCAAAAAGCCTATGATAAAACTTGTTATAAAGCCACCTGCTGCATATACTAGGCAGCCTTTAGCTTTCTTAGGATATTTGCTATTGTTGCAGAAATATAAGATTATTCCGACTAAAGGGAGGAGAAAAGATAATATATTCAGGCCCATACTTTGGTCGTCGCTACTTTCCGAATAATCCGAGGGCGAACAGGATGAGGATAACATTTCTCGGATTTCATTTGTAACTTCAACTTTTTCAGGGGATAACGGCAAAATAATAGCCGAACTCTCTTTTTGCGGCAAGTATTCAGTTACTTTATACACATTGAAAATGCGGATTTGATTGTTTTTGATGAACTCGCAAACTTCAGATTCACTTGCGAATTTAAGATTTTCTAGTTTTAGTGCTGAATGGTTTTCAGCCTTGATTTTATAATATGTTTTCATGTAAATATTGTGATTTAGTTTCTCCTGAAATAAATAAACGTTGTGGGCCTCTCCAAAAGTTGGGTACAAGGTATTCTATGGATAATAATATATTGTCAACATAGTGCTGTAATGTTTCTTTCCCGGCAGCAAAGAAAGGCTAGTTATAAAACAAAGAAAGTGTGGAGCCGATTCTGTTTATCTAATAGAAGGTTCTGACAAAACCCAAGCAAAAATAAACCGAAACTATACTCCACACCCGTATCGGGATAGGTGTAGAGTACACCGAATGTCCGAATACAAGGTGAGAGTGTAATCAATGTTTATCCTTTTGCTTTTGAAAACTGTCAGATTTTCTATTAAGGATAAAGTGAAAACACTTTCATTAAATATGTCGTTGAATATGCGCGTTTGCACATACTCGATGCAAATATAATAAAATATTTGACACCTGATATATTATCTTTTTTCGGAGGATGAGATTGCTCAGAAATTTCCTCAACAGAAAAAGTCCACCAGGTGGTATTTGAGTCTTAACCCTGTGTCCGAATAAGGACACTCTTCTCTAGCCCCTCTTTTGATATTGCATTTTCAAAATAACACATTATAAGCATCGAAATTCAGAATAATTCGTATCTTTGTGATATCATTGTTGGTAAAACAACATTGTTGAGAAAGCAAGGCAGGTATCTATCCCTTAAATGGGTACCTGCTTTTGTCGTATAGAGGGGAGGTGCTTGAACAAAAGAGAATTTGTCTTTCACACACTCAACAATAATTATCAACAATGAAAAGAAGACAATATTCCGGCTCACCTGCAAAGTTCCGTGTTTAAGTTATCCAAAGATCTTATAGATTCTAT
>OKWR01002288.1_pt1 | contig 10541 bp, 7 predicted proteins | sample 1607101 | NCBI WGS metagenome assembly OKWR01 (sample SAMN04414076, study PRJEB24778) | human gut metagenome | material: faecal | host: Homo sapiens
GATATTACGAGGTGGACAACATCTTCGTGTATATGGTGGAAACGTACATCAACGGCAATTTTGAAACTTTCCGAAGATTGTACCACGAACTGAACAAGGACGCACGGAGGGATTTCATGGACTTCCTTCTCAGCGAGGTAGAGCCGACCTATTGGAGAGAGATACTGAAACAGATAATCTAAAAATGACAGCGATATGAAAGGAACAGACCATTTCAAGAGAACGATATATATGTACTTGGAACAGCGTGCGGAGGAAGATGCGCTATTTGCAAAGAAGTACCGCAACCCTGCCAAGAACATGGACGAGTGCGTGACCCACATTCTGAACTATGTGCAGAAAAGCGGTTGCAACGGTTTCACGGACGGAGAGATATTCGGGCAAGCCATCCACTACTATGAGGAAAACGAGATAGAGGTGGGCAAACCGATGGACTGCCAAGTGGTTGTGAACCACGTTGTGAAACTCACGGCAGAGGAAAAGGCGGAGGCACGTCAGAACGCTGTCCGCAAATACCAAGAGGAGGAACTCCGCAAGTTGCAGAACCGCCACAGACCGTCAGCGAGAAAAGAAAACCAACCCCAACCCTCATTATTTGATTTAGGCTTATGAAACCGAAGACCAAGATACAGAAAGAGGTGGCAAGACTTTCCGCCAACCTTCGCCCCATATCAGCGACACAAATAGATTGGGCATACCGCCACTGCGTTGAGCATATCGGCTACCGCACCAAGAAAGGGAACATCACCTGTTCCGACTGCGGTCACGAGTGGCACAGCGACAGCGGACTATGCGACACCCTTGAAGGCTGCACCTGCCCCAAATGCCATGCCGAACTCAAAGTGCAGGACACACGCAGACGCATCTACAAGGAAACGCAGAATTTCAGCGTGATAACCACCTGCAAAGGGTATCAGGTAATCCGCGTGGCGCAGGTCAGATGCGAGAGCAGGAAAGGCGAACCGATGCGTTTCTACTGCCACGAGGTCGTGCAGCGTTGGATTTCACCCGACGGCAAGGTTACGGACATGGCGTTGCTCCGTGGCTTCCTTTTCTGCTATTGCGATGTGTGGGCATTAGGCAGCGATATGGAGGTAAGACCGCACAACAGCCTATACGATGATGTGGTGGCAAGAAGCTGTGCATATCCAAAGATGAGGATATTGCCCCAACTCAGACGTAACGGCTTCAAGGGCGATTTCCACGGCATCTCCCCCGTGCGTCTTTTCAAAGCCTTGCTTTCAGACCCAAGAATTGAAACCCTTATGAAAGGCGGTGAGATTGAGGTCATGAAACACTTTCTTTTCAATACCCGTACTGCCGATGAATGTTGGGCATCATATCTGATTGCCAAGCGTCACAAGTATCAGATAGACAACCTCTCAATGTGGTGCGACTATCTGCGTATGCTCAAAAAACTCGGTCAAGACCTCCGTAACCCGAAGAACATCTGTCCCGAAGATTTCATGGCGGCACACGACAACGCAACCCGAAAAATTGAAGCCATACACGAGAAGGAAAGAGCCGCAGAGCAACGCCGTTGGGAGATTGAAAGGCGTGAGCGTGAGCAACAGCGACAACTCCAACGAAAGAAAGATGCGGAGGATTTCATCGCCAACAAATCCAAATTCTTCGGCTTGGTAATCACGGACGAGGAAATAATCGTCAAGGTGCTTGAAAGCATAGACGAGTATTACAACGAGGGCAAGACGCAGGGCATTATAATCCGCAAAACGAAATGTTAGGGCGATTAAAAACAAAAAGTTGCCTTTTTAAAACGAAGCGTATAGTTTGAATCGTTTTTTACCGATTCGTTAGAAAATAGAAAAGCACCGAAAAGAAACATCTTCGGTGCTTTCTTGTAATCTTACAATGGTATTAAAACGTCATTATAAGGTACTCATTAGGCGGCAGAATCGACGTGCTGCTTGTACAGCATCATATCGGTGTAGGTGGCATTGTAGTTCATGCGGGCGTTAAATTCGGCTTTCGTACAGCCCTCGAAGGGGTTGCCGACGCTCTTGTTTTTGCCGATCCAGTCGCAGAGCTCCAAGATGGACGACTTGTTGGATGTGAAATAGACGAACGAATGGCCGACGAGAACCGTCAGCACGTCGAGATAGTCGGAAAGCCGCCAGTACATCGTATAGGTGCCCACGTCGGTGGAGAGATAGGGCGGGTCGACTAAGAACACCACGCCGGGGACATCCTTATATACCTCGAACACTTCCCGGTAGTCCCGGCGGGTAATCACCAGCCCCGCCAAATAGTCGGAGCATTCCGGGTAATCAGATTTGCGGACATTGTTGTAGAGGGTGTCCTTGCGCATCTCGGCGACGCTCAGCTTGTACTTCATCGAAAACATAATCGAGGCCGAGACCGTGATAAAATCCACATACCCGTTTTCTCGTTCCTCCTGCGATATACGCTCGAGCACACTCTCCCGAATGTCGCCGGTAATCGCCTTACCCCGGGGCACGGCGTCCCCGACAATTGCCCGTATGTCGGCGATCAGCCGGTTGGTGCGCGGTATGTTATCGAGACGACGGCGGTAGTCGTCGAAATCGTTGTACACCACGGTGGCGTTCGGTTTGCACCGCTTGGCGATGTGGGATAATAAGCCCGAGCCTCCGAAGAGGTCGACGAAGGTGGCGTCGTCCGGGAATCGCTCCAGCATCTTGATAAATTCCCGGGCGAACATGCGCTTCTGCCCCACGAACGGAAGCGGAGCCGATAGATACAGTTTGTTTTTCATACGTTTAATTCGAATTTAATGTTGCCATTCCCGGTGAGCAACTCCCGGGTGCGGTCGATGTTGTTGTCGTAGATGTGTACATTACCAAGGTTGAGCGTGATCGATTGCAGAGGCAAATCAATTTGCCGGGCCATGAGGTAGAGGTGGTAGATGTCGGCGGGGAGGCCGAGGTTGGCGTCGGAACTGCGCTGGTAGGCCGACACCACCAGTTCGCCGCCGTCGACTTGAAATTGCACGAGGCTGAGGCACGGCGCTTGGTTGGTCTCCGCGTCGGTGGCGCCGAGGAAGAGCACATAGTTTTTGCTGCTGCGTTTCTCCCGGTTGATCCTGTCGATGAGGGGCGGCAGCTTCTCGAGGTAGGTGGGATAACTGTTGACCAGCGTTTGTCCGCAATAATCCCACCAACTGATGCCCGCCTCCCGGTATTTTTCGACCTGCCGCTCGCCGCTCATGAAAAGGCGCAATTCGTCTTTGAGCTTTCGACGGGCGATACCATGCTCCTCGAAGATGTCGAGCAGGTCGGCCGGCGTCAGCGAGAGTGACTCGTTGAGCAGGTAGCGGCTCGTGCCTTTCTTCCCGGCTTGTGTCTTGCCGGAGGCGAGAATCTTGTCCAGCAGTTGGTAGTATTTGTTCATGGCGCATATTTTTACGGGCAAAGGTATTGCCTCGCCCCCGCCATGCCATGGGAAGAGCGGCGCATCACACTGCAAGGACGTTACACTCGGCTTTCAGTCGCCGGATAAGGTCATAGACCGTGCGCTCGCACACGCCGTACTTGTCGGCCAAAGTTGCCACGATATAGGTAATTTTCTCGCCCTCGGCCAGCAGCCGGCTATACTCGTTATATAGCTCGATGTAGCGCACATCGTCGAGGCGTATGCCTGCGGAGCGGCAGAAAGTCAGCAGTTCCCGGTTTAATTTCAACAGTTCGATCACTTTCATTTCAGCAAAAAATAGTACATTTGCAATATCTCACTTACAGACGACGTATAAAAAACCACGAGAGTGGCCAAGGGTATTTGCCCCCGGTCGCGCTCTCGTGGCGTATATACGTTAATATGTAGGTGAGATGACTATTAACTGGCCGGGGGCTTTTATTCCCCCCCAGACCTTTGCGGATTGGCTATGCGGGTTCTCCGCTGTCGCCGGACAATGCACTGAACATCTTTTCCACCAACAATCTAGTCTCTTCGACGGTTGAGGTCATGGAATAGACATTCATGTTGAAGCTGCCTTGACCGACGGTGACATGGCCTTTTTCGGCTCCATTTTCCATAATTCGGTAGTTGACCGATTGAAGGGTTTCTACCGGTTCTTCTCCATTATAGGAGCGGCTGATGTTCTCGCTGATTTTGACTAATTCAATCATAGTGTTTTGTTTTTGGGGTTAGTATCATTTGGTATAGGTCACCGACGTGGTAGCGGTATCGAGCAGGGGGCCCGTGCCTCCTGCCTGATTGATTGCGTATACCGAGCAGGTGACCGTGTAGGTGCCTGAGAGCAGCGGATAGGTAGTGGGTGTCAAATTGAAGATTGGGGCGGCAGTGCCTCCCGTATACTCGTAGTCATACGAGGCTGTGAACCCGCCTCCTGAGATGCGGATAGCATATTTTTCGCCTACGGTCGGAGTACCATTCGAGAATCCAATCCTCACCTGAAAACGATTTAAAAAATACGAGAAATTGGTAATCTCTATCACCGTATAGTCTCCTGTTACTTCTGCCATCATGGCAATCGATGTGGGGACGGGGAAGTAGTCGGCCACGGTAATCTGTTTGTCGGCGGCAGCCCAGTATTCGAAAGTTTTTGTGTCGATGAGAAATAGGGTTATTTTGAGTGTCGAGCCGTTCGTGGCCTCGCCGGGGAATGTGTCGCTCTGCCCGACAGGGAGTATCGGCGAAACCGTCCCGTCGCTGAAAAACTTGACCTTGAATGCGGAGTACCACACCTGACCTACCCGCAGCGTTGTCACGGTATTTGTAGAGGTGTTGGTGAGCAGACGGGCAAAGCTGCTGCCATTGCCGTCGGTGACGAGAATGGCCGGGTAGTAATCGCCGATAGTCTTGTCGGAAGCCAAGGCCAGCCACGATTCGATGGGAACGCCGGTAGAATTGACCGAGGAGTCGTAGTAGTTTATGTCGACGAACAGATAGGGCGCATCGATGCTGATTTCGGCAATTTGGCTGCCTGCAAGATTGGGAGTGGCTTTGTGATCGTAACCGTCGAAGTCGCTCAGGCGGCAGAAATCGGCTCCCTGGTGGGGATAGGCCACATAGTCGAATGTCGTGTCGTGTATGGCTACGATACTGGTGCCGTGCGGTATAGTGGCCTGTAATCCGTAGCGTATGCCTTGGTTCTTGTCGGTGTCGCTGCCCTCCCACTGGTCGATGTAGGTCGTGACCCCGCCGGCCTGTTGGGGATAATTGTCGGAGAGGGGTGCCGCCTGCGGGTAGCGCACCGGCTTGTGCCGGCTCCACTTGTTGATACGTCCGGGGAGTCCGCCCTGTGACGAGGGACGTTCGAGCCCGACGATGTCGGCCACATCCCACACCCCGCTTGCCGGGTAAATGCCCAGCAGGTTGTAGGGGTCTGTAATCACCACCGGGGCGACAATCTTGTTATTGCTGATGGCCATACGCTCACGCTCCTCCTTTCTTCAATTCGGTTATCTCTTTTTCCAGTTTCTCAATCTCGGCTTTCATGGCTTTGAGCATCCGGGCGGTCTCCTGCGCCGACCCGGCGATGGTGTTGATGTAGTCTGGCGACAGGTAGTTTAGGGCACCGTAGCCGTCCTCCATCTCGCAGGCCATCGATGGCAACACCTCCTTGGCGTCTTGGTATATCAGCCCTGTATGGGCTTCATCGTCCACGCCTCCCTTGCCCCGCTCCCGGGCTTTTTCGGTGTATCGGAAATCGCACACTCTGCCCAAGGCCAGAAGGCGGTCGGTATAGCTAAGCGTATAGTCGAAGTCGCATTTCAATCGCCGGTCGGAGGTCGTCAGGGCGGTGACCGAGCCTTGTGCCGAGATGTTTCCCGTGCTGGTCAGATCACCGTTCACGTTGCCTGTCCCGTCGAAAGACTGCCCCCACAGGTATACCGTTTTCGCCAGCCTGTACGCTTTGTCGCTGTTCGGCCGGGTGACATTCGTGTCGTGGTCGTTGGCAACCGTCGATGTCTTTACCGATGTGCTGAATTGCCCGGCGGTTACCGTACCCCCGTTGTTGATGTTCTTCACCGTGTATTCGAATGAAAGCCGGTAATTGGCGACAGGCACGCGCACCTGAACTTCCCAGCTGTTGTTGCCGTACCGCACGATACGAATCACGTCCCACACGCAATATCCCGGCAGGTAAAGCTCGGATTTGTTCTGGTATACCGCGCTGTCCCCGTAATACGCCGTGAAGATGGCTTGGAAAGGAATTTCCACCACCTCCTGCGCGCTCGTGTTACCCAGTTCCAGCCATAAGTTCCCGATGACCGCGCAGCCCTGCCATATCCCGCCCGACGTGTTCACGTAGGTGACGATTTTCCGCCATTGGAGGTTGCCGTCCCCATAGGCGGCGTGGCGGTACTTCACCCCGTCGTGCCCGTAGCCCATGCGGAATGCGCTCTCGTGGTAGGAGTCCAGCAGGTCGGCGTTCAGGTTTCCCACCTTCGTCGTCGACGATACGAGGAGCGGCGCCGTACCCGTCGCACAGGTAGATTGCAACCGGTAGCCCTTTATCGTCGACGAGGCCGTGATGGTGGTCGCGCCGCTCAACGCCCCGGTGACGTTGTTCGCCCCGTCGAAGGATTGCCCCCAGATCGTCCGGGCGGCGGACAATCTGTCGGCTGTCTGAGCCTTGCCTACGGTCAGCCCCGTATATGTACCGCTCACATTGTCTATCTCGGCCAGCGAATAGGTAGGCTTGTTGGGCTGCTGCGCCCAGTCAGGGACTGTAATACCCTTGACAACAACCACCCCGGCCTCCGTATCATTGACCACAGTCACCACATTACCTGTGCCCATGTAGGTGAATCTACGGCTTGCCCGTTTCCATATCTCGTTAATGGCATAGGCATTAAACGTGTCGGTCAGTGTGGCGTCGTTGAACGTGCCGCCCAAGTCGTCGAAGCCATAGACGAGCTTGATGAGTCCTCCTCCGCCACCGCCGCCCCCTTCGAGGCTGCCGAGGCCGAGGGCCGAGAGGCTGCCGGTGGTGTAGAGGCTGACCGGCTCCCCATTCTTGGCGTCATATATCTTGATGGCCTTGTTGGTGGCATCCCAGATTAAGGTCGCCCCGCCGATGGTGACCCTGCCGTCGACGTCGAGTTCGGTAAAGGGTACCAGCGGGGTGACGTTGAGCAGCTTCCCGCTTTCCGCATCCTCGTGAAGCTCGAAGATGTTGAGGTAGGCATCGATGAGCTTGTCGCCGAAAAAGAATGCCCCGAGGTTGGTGTCGATTTTCCCCCTTTTGTCCCACCGGATATTGCCGGCGGCGAGGTAGCCGGTGCCGTCCATGCGGATAAGGGCCGTGGCCTCGTCGCCGGTAAGTTCCTCCTTTTCGGTGTAGGTGCCGGTCTCGGCGTCGTAGGTAAAGCGGTCCACGGGTTCTCCGCCCGCCCAGTAGGAGATGCTGCTTGCCCCTTGGTCGAGGCCGCTCACGCCGCTCATGACGATGTACTCGCCCTCGGGGGTACGGTAGCCGAGCTGCACGAGACTCGTGGCGATGACACCCCCGTCGATGGTGGTGTCGTTACGGAAGGCTTGGCGAAGATATTCGCGCTCTTCGAGAGCCTTGTCGAGGTCGTCGTAATGCTCGGTAATGAATCTGCCCTTGATTCGGAGGGTTTTGGTTGTCGAGTCGTAGAGCAGATAGGTGCTTTGGTCGGGGGTACCGACGGCGAGGTCGCCAAATACCTTAAAAAACGCCCGTGCGGTGGTCGTGTCGAAACCCTGACCGATAACCTCTTTACCCTCCAAGGTGTAGGAGTCGATTCCCTGCACCAGCTTGATGCTGGGGGCGTCGATGGCTACCGACGATATGATGATGGCGTTCTGCCGCCCGGGCTCCTCGGTACCGCCTACGACGGGGTCGTAGCCGAGCTGGATTACCGCATCACCGGCCACGGGAATGTCCGAGCCGGTGTCGGCATCGGTCTTGGAAAGGTCGACATAGTTGTCGCCGACGCCGACCACCTTGCGCCAGTAGTAGCGGGGCTTCAAGGCCTCCGCCCGGTCGACCGCCCGGCAGATGGCCATATCGCCCACGATGAAGTCGTTCTGGAGAGCGACACTCCCGTCGTCGGCATAGCAGCGATAACAAGTCTCGAGCTCCTCCACCCGGAAGAGGCTGGCGAAGGAGGCCGAACTGATGATGTATTCACCAGCGATGTGGGTGACCCGGTTGACCTGCGTCTCCTGGATTGTCGCCTTTTTGCGGATAAAGATGTTGTCCGCCTCGATATAGGTGTTGCCCTGTTCATCGGTGCGGAAGGTCCCGCCGCTTACGAGGGAGGAGTAGTTGCCGATGTCCAGCCCCTTGGCGAAGGTGATTTTCTCCTGGGCGGTGTCGGGGCGAAGGCGGCTGAGCGCCTCTTTGAGTACCCGGCGGGCGCTGAACACGTTGTTGTCGGTGGGCAGGGTGTTGTCCCAGCTCCGGATCAGGTCGGGGAAAGAGCCCGATGTGGCCTCCCGCACATAATTCTCCACGGCGGTGATATTGTCGTTGATGGTCGTCATCGCGCCGGTGCTCGTGGCGTCGCTGATTTCCAGATCTACCTGTGAGGGAAGATTCACCTTCCGGGTAATCTTGGTGATACGGCTGCTGCGGAAGCCTGTCTCGGGGAAATATTTGTCGCTCTCCAACCTCACCCGGCGGCCCACATAGAGGTCGATGGCGTGCTCCTCGATATAGACGTGGTCGGTCGGCGCCTTGTAACGGCTCACGTCGATGGCATTCTCCTCGTTATAGCGGTCGACTGCCTCCTTGAACTCTTGCTCGGCCAGCGGGTAATACTCGTCGGGCATGCGGATATTCCACAAGATGTACTCGTCGTCCGCCTTGGGGCACAGGGTGTCGTTGGGGAGTTGGGTGTCGTCGTCATACGGCCAAATGGTGATGATCTCGAACTCCTTATTGTCGCTGTCGTAGTTAACTTCGAAATAATAGGTACCGTCCTCCTCGTCGCCCAGACCGGCCAGTTTCGATCCCTCCTGGAACGACACACGCTTCACCTGGTTGGCCAGCTCATAATCATTGGGGTCAAAATCGAGGCTGTCGTCCTTGAAATACCAGATTGTAAAGGGGTTGCCCTCCTCGTCCTTCGTCTCTTCCTTCCGCACCGAGCTCACCGTGCCGATACGCTTGGGATAAATGCCGGCGAAGGCCTCGGCTTCGTAGTGGTGCCATACGCCGTACTTGTCGACGTTCACATCGACGTGTTTCACGCCGCCGGGCAGTTGCAGCCGGGTGTGGCCGTATTTCTCCGGGTCGATGTTGCGGGAGCTGCCCACCGGGTAGAGCCGGGTGTAGAACTTGGCGTTGTCGGCCATGTCGCCGCTCAGCGAGAGCAGCCCCTTGCCGTAGGCCAGCGTCACCTCCTCGCCCTGCTCGCAGCGGCAGATATTGACGGTCTGCCCCTCGACCCACCACTCGGCGCGGTGGCCCACTTTCTCGGCCAGTTCTTTGAGCGCCTCGTCGCAATACTTGCCGAAATAGTCGATGACGATGTTGTCGGTACCCTCCACCGTGCCCACCTTCCAGTCGGTTGTCCCCATGCCGTTGTTGATGCTCTTGACAATCAGGGCAACGTGGTCACGCGGCGGGGCGGTCAGCGTGAATACCGGCTCGTCGTCGCCGTCCGTGTCGTTGATGACCAGGAAGCGCTTGATTAGGCTCTCGATGCCGTAGAGCTTGACGGCATATTTCCACTCGACCGTAGACGTTTGCTCGGGGTGGTACCGCTCCATAAGCCAGTAACGCCGGCCCATGAACTCGGCGTAGTCATTCACCTCGAGGGGCACGTGTTCGTAGAGCGTGAACGACAGGCTGAGCACGTTGTCGCCCTGCAATTCCATCTCCTGCGTCGAGTTGTCGTCGCAGGGAACCTGCGCCTTCGCTATGCCGTCGCTGCCGTATATCGTTATCATCTCGTATACTGTTTTAGTTGTCTTGTGCTTGTATTGTTTAATGCTTTTTGCATCACGATGTATGATGATGTAGGAAATTAACAACAATAGAAGAACGAATCCCATTAAACCGCCTACTTGCATAAATGACTTTTCACGCATGGCAACTATTTCGTTTTCCCGGCTTTGCAGTTCGGTTTGTACCTTTTCTTCTATTTGGCAAATCAATTCTTGCAGTTGTCTGTTAAGTTCTGCATTACGAGCTGCAAGGCTGTCGGCTTGTTCCGACAATTGGCGATCCTGCACTTTCTGTTCGCTGATTACGTTTCTATTGACCGAATGAAGGATAGTGGTTGATACTGCTGGAGTTACTTCCTTTTTTTTGCCGAATATGCCTAAGAAACCTTTTCGTTTTGGCTTTTTGGACTGTTCCTGCACACTTTTCTGTACAATAACCGGAATTTGATTGGCTATCTTCTTGTTAATAGATTGTTGTTCATCCATTAACCGGACTATCTGGAACATCTGTCGTTCCTTATCCTCTAAAAGACTGCGCACACTATCGATGCGCTCTGCTGGATAGGTGGCCTTGAAACGGCAGAGCATACTGTCCATTGCCATACGCCGTGCATGGTAATGCTCGATATCTTTATCGTTCCATTCCAGTATTGTTT
>OKWR01002297.1_pt1 | contig 10517 bp, 6 predicted proteins | sample 1607101 | NCBI WGS metagenome assembly OKWR01 (sample SAMN04414076, study PRJEB24778) | human gut metagenome | material: faecal | host: Homo sapiens
CCAGGCACCAGAAAGCATAGCCTCGTTATGTATTGATGCGGGAATGTAGGTTGTAACTTATTGATAATCAGCGACTCTAAAAATAAGGCGTGGATGCGTCCCGACGGTGCGCCGTGTCAGGATATCCGCGGAGACACTTATGACTTCTCCTCCTCCACAGGCACCTCCACGGCATTCTCAGCTGACTTCTCCGCCTCACGGGCTGCTTTCACCGCCTCACGGGCTGCACGCTCGGCCGCCTTGCGGTCTTCCTTCTCCTTTTTCTTGGCGAAAACTGCCTTGTACTTCTCCAGGCGGGCATTTTCCTTCGCCTCACGCGCTTTGATGGCCTTGAGCTGCTTCAGTTTCTTGGCACGCAACTTGGCCGCCTTCTTATCCGCAGCCAACTTGGCCTTGGCAGCATCCAAGCTGTCCAGACGCGCCCACTTCGCCTCACGTGCGGCATCCTTCGCGGCACGAAGCGAATCACGCTGCGCCTTCTTCAATGCAGCGGCATCAAGTACGGCAGCATTGACGGAAGAAGAATCCGAAGACATTGACAATGAATCAGTTGCCGCCTTGGTAGAATCGGCGACAGCCGGAACTGCAGCATTGAGCGAATCCTTAGGCGGAACACTGGCGAGAGAATCCGGCGACTGCACGGACGCCGTATCGGCCGGCATGACGCGCGCAGCCTCCTTTTTGCGGGCCTTTGCATCAGCCTTGGCTAGCCTGCCGCGCTCGATTTCCTTCATCACGCCCGGCATATAACCCGGATAAAACTTGTCGGTATACTCAAACGACGCCCTCGGACGAGCCGCGTAACGCGAACGCTCTGAAGGCCTTATGGAATATGGAGTCACATCCTGCCTGCCGGAAGGACGAAGCTCGGGCTGCCACGAGAAACCCTTCAGCACACGCTCCTCACTCGTCATCTGTGCCACCGGATAACCGTCATTCTTCGCGGACTCGAAATAATAAACCCGGTCAATATCCCCGTTCTTGAAATACGCACTCAGCATCTTCGCCTCGCTCTTGTTCACGGTCGCGTAAACACTATCCTCCTGCAAATAGAAAATCGCATTGGCATCACCCATCGCATCGAAACGCGACAACGCACCGGTAGTGTCGAAATAAGCGAGCATCTCCGTAGCGCGGATCTGGTCGTAGCACAACGTATCTTCCTTGATGGCAATGAACGCATTGGACATCAGACTCGCCTTCTGCAGCGACTGGTTTTTCAGAACAGCGAAAAGACTGTCCGCCGAATACTGCCTGTTAGACTCGTTCCACACGATCGGCCTCTCATACATCCTCACCAATGAATCCAAGTCATTGTAAGCCAGAGAATCGCATGCAATCTGAATATCTGATTTATAAAGCTTTACATTCTTTACAGCGGTGATGAAACTGATTTTCGTGGAATCCAGCGGCTCCGGAATACTATCCGTCTGAACCGCGAGCGAATCCGTTGCTGACGCAAGAGAATCCGACCCGACTGCCAATGAATCCGGGCCCGTCGTCAATGAATCCGTCTCCACCGGCTTCGAGTCCAGCCCTGCGGCCTCAGTATTCGGGTCAATGCCTTTGTCCACAGCACCCACTTTCGGCGCCTTCACATCACCCTCCACCTTGTCCGCACCACCTTTCTTGCCACCCTTCGGCCTGTTCGGATCATTCTCTGCAGCCTTTGCCGCAGCCTCAGCCGCCTCCTTCGCCGCTTTCTGGCGATAATTCTGGACAGCATCCACAGACAAGTCCTCAAGACGAGACTTGGCGGCACTCTTCACGGCATCCTCTATCTGGAACATCATAAGAGACTGAGCCACAATCGAATCCGCGCCGAAATACACCGAATCAGGCGGCGCTGTTTCCGACTTCACCACCCCGATGACAGCCGGCTCGCGCGTCATGACCAGTCGGGACAATGAATCCGTATACAGCATCCTTCCGGCGACAGCCGACATATCCCGCGTCGTATCCGTAACCTGCGCATTGCCAAGAAGTTCAATATCGCCGGTAGGACGATAGTAGAACAATGAATCCGCCCATCCCTCCTGCGTGTCGCTCATACCATGGACATCCAGGCGGAAAAGGAAAATCTCCCTGTTGCGGTCATACCATCCGGCATTGGAAGACAACATGTTATCCTCGCTCCAGGCATCGGTACCGAAACCGAAAGATGCCTTGTTCCGGGCAGAATCATATACGAGATTCGTCGTCTTCACGAACACGGAATCCGTGAACATATTGACATTGTCGGAAAATGTGAACGTCTTCGCCTTCGAATCGTAAGTACCTGTGCGACTTTCGATTACCTGACCTTCGGCATCCTTCATGGAACCGCCGTTGAAAAATATCGCGACACTGTCACGCGTATTGTAGTCGAGGAATTCCGTACGGAGAACATTGTGGTCCTTGTCCTCCAGCTGCACCAGCGAACCGCGGAACTCGGCCAGGTCACGGTCCACATAATAGGTGAGCTTGTCACCGGTCAGAACCGTCTGATCCTGAAGGATTTTCACATTGCTGATAGCGAAAATTTCATTGGTCCGCACATTCCAGAGCGCGGTATCGCAAATGAGAAAAGTGTCATTGTGCAGGAAACGCGCAGGCCCCGTAACTTTACGGTAATCCACCCCGTCCTTTTCTATCAATTCCATGGACTGCGCGCTCAACAGGCGTACAAGAGAATCCACCTGACTGCCTTTTTCCTGGGCAGACAGGCGGAAAAACATTGACAGAAATATCAATCCCGCTATGAGACTTCTGCGAAAAGTCATGATTATTTCTCAGATGTGCCCTCTTTTGCGACCTTGTTCCAGCCGTCGCGTGAGAACTCGCAATTCTTGAAGAGAGGGTCAATGACTATATATGTAGTTTTTATCTTACCGTCAATGAATTCGTCGATGGCCGCATTCTGTTCCTTGGCACGTGCCTCTTCGAGCAAGTCGCTGTAATCATTGTCGAAAGAAGCGGTATGCGCCGGAATAATCTTGTCGACGCGGATAATCTTATATACGGTATTGCCGTCGCGGCCCTCATTGTCCTTGGACTCCACCGGCTCCGAAATCTCGCCCTCCTTCAAATCCTTGATAGCAGCATAGTCCTGAGGCTTCAGCTGGTCAATCTCGAAATACGAAGAACCGGTATTAGGGTCAGCCATCTGACCGCCGTTGGTCTTCGTCTGCGCGTCCTGAGAATAGAACTTCGCAGCAAGCTCGAACGTCACAGCATCATTCTGAATCTCTGTCTTCAACGAATCGAGAGTAGCGAATGCTTTCTGCCTGTCCTGGTCTGTGTATGAAGGCTTTATGAGGATGTGACGAGCATTGAACATGTCACCTTTCTTCTCCAGCACCTCTATGATATGGAATCCGTCGGGAGTCTCGACAATCTGCGAAATGACACCAGGTTTCAGAGACATTGCCGCATCGGAAAACGCCGGCCAGAAAATGGACTTGGACGCCATTCCGAGCTCACCGCCCTTTCTCGCGCTACCCGGGTCCTCGGAATAAATACGGGCCAATGTCGAGAATTTCTCCCCATTGATAATTCTCTCACGGATGCTCAGAAGCTTCTCTTTCACAGCGAGATTCGCATTCTCACGGTCCGGATAGATGCAAATCTGGCTGAGCTGGTACTTGACCGGCACCATCGGCAGGTCCTCAGGATCCGTCTCGGAAATATACTTCTTCACATCATGAGGCGTAAGCTCCGGAATCGACGATGCGATCTGCTGCTGCATCTGCTGGGTAAGCGTCATATCCTCCAGCTGCTGCCTCCATTCCTGACGAAGCTTGTAAATCGGCTTGCCATAGAACTTCTCCACCTCGTCATCGCCACCGAAATTCGTCTGAATCTGTGCCATCCTCTGTTCCAGGGAGCTGTTCACCATCTCCTGGTTCACCGAAAGGGAGTCGATTCTCGCCTGCATGAGGAACAGCTTGGAATCCATCATGCGCTCCAGCTGCTCGCAACGCATGTTCTTGTCGGAATACATGCCCTGCATACGCATATACAATATCTCCTGTTCCAGCTGGGACAGCGAGATCATCTCGTTACCGACCACGGCTATAGTCTTGTCAATGAGCCCGTTAGGGTACGTCTGCGCAAAGCCGCATACCGGCAGGACGAGCGCCATTACAGATACTGTCAGTTTCAGAATATTTTTCATGTTTCTTCGATATTCATTATTGGTCCAACCCCATCAATAGATGACGAAATTTTCCTGATTGCGCGCATTCTCTATCAAGTCCCGTTCCAAACCGCTCAGCAACGCCTGTTTTCTGGTGCTGAGTATGATGTCCTTGATTCTTTCGCGATAATATTCCACCGGACCGGTCTCGCCGGCCTTCTTCAAGCTCCCGATATAGGCGATGTTCAGGTTCCCGTTATCATCCGGAATCTCCACCACCCCGTCCTTCATCATTGAAAACACTGTACCATAGTCAGTTCCGAACTCACGGGACAGCCTCACGAGATCTATCCACTTGCCGCCGAAATCCGTGTACCGGAACGCCGAATAGGATGCGACACTGTCCGCCTCCATCTGGTCCTCCGGCTTGTCCGACTTCATTTTCTTCTTGATGATTTCCAGATTCGGGGAATCCGAGGAAATCGACAGGAAACGCGCCTTCGCTATCGGCAGCGACAGCTTGAACGTCTCGATATGCGCCTCGTAGTATTTCTCTATCTGCGCATCCGTCACAGCCGTGTCAAGCCTCTGGTTCACATACTTCTGCTCATAACGGTACTTCAGCAGCGACCGCCTGTAGTCCTCCAGTTCCTTGTCCACGTTCTTCTCGCTTTTAGACAATTCCTTCTCGGCCACATCAATGAACGCCATGTCCGACGCCCACGAATTGATATATTGGAGCGCCAGCCGCGTACTGTCCTCCGGGCTCGCCGAATCCGGAATATACGCATTCAGGTCCGACGCATACAGCTTGTGATTGCCGATTTTGGCCACCACGCGCCCGTCATGAACAAACGACGTAATCGTCTTGCACGAATTCAGCCACGGCAAGACGATTACTAAAAGGCAAACGCCGAAAATATTCAAAAGTCTGTTTCCGGTCAATTCTATCTTGAATAATTAGGTGATTCCTTGGTGATTGTCACATCATGCGGATGGCTCTCCAGGTAACCTGCATTCGTAATGCGGACGAACTTGGCGTTACGCAACGATGCGATATCCTTCGCTCCGACATAGCCCATACCTGCACGCAAACCGCCCACAAGCTGATATACTACCTCGGATACAGTACCCTTGAAAGGCACCTGCGCCACGATTCCCTCCGGCACGAGTTTCTTCACATCCTCTTCCATATCCTGGAAATATCTGTCCTTCGAGCCATGCTCCATCGCTTCGAGCGAACCCATACCTCTGTACGCCTTGAACTTCCTGCCATTCAGGATGATAGTCTCGCCAGGAGACTCCTCCGTGCCGGCAAAAAGCGAGCCAGCCATAATGGTGCTTGCGCCTGCGGCCAATGCCTTCGCGATATCGCCGGAGTAGCGGATACCACCGTCGGCAATGACAGGAACGCCCGTTCCCTCAAGCGCTTTCGATGCCAGCATCACCGCCGTCAACTGCGGCATACCGACGCCCGCGATGATTCGCGTAGTACAAATCGAGCCAGGGCCAATGCCTACCTTCACGGCACTTACACCGGCATCCGCCAATGCCTTTGCACCTTCTCCGGTAGCGACGTTGCCGGCAACGATCTGTATATCTCTGTTCTTGAATGCTTCACAAGCCTTGGCAATGACTTCGAGCACGCCTACTGAATGTCCGTGTGCAGTGTCGATTACCACAGCGTCAGCACCTGCACTCACGAGCATCTCGATTCTGTCAAGGGTATCTGACTTCACGCCGACTGCAGCTGCCACGAGAAGACGGCCCTTCGAATCTTTGGAAGCGATAGGATTGTCCTTGATTTTCATGAGGTCCTTGTAGGTGATGAGTCCGACAAGCTTGTTGTCATCGTCCACTACAGGGAGTTTCTCGACCTTGCTCTTGCGCAGGATTCCGGTGGCCTCCTGCAGGCTGATGCCCTTTTTCGCGGTGATCAGGTTCTCGCGGGTCATGATTTCAGAAATCGGCAATCGTTTGTTGTCCTGGAAACGGAGGTCACGGTTCGTGACGATTCCGATTAGCCTTCCGGCATTGTCCACGACAGGGATGCCTCCGATATGGTGCTTGGCCATCAATGCCAATGCGTCACCGACAGTAGCTTCAGGGCTGATGGTGACCGGGTCGTAAATCATACCGTTCTCCGCCCTTTTCACACGGCGGACCTGCTCACACTGCTGGTCGATGGTCATGTTCTTGTGAATTACGCCGATACCGCCGGCACGAGCCATTGCAATAGCGAGTTCAGCCTCTGTAACAGTGTCCATTGCGGAAGACACGATAGGAGTGCAGAGAGAAATATCTCTAGTGAACTTAGTGGAAACATCTACAGCTCTCGGCAAGACCTCGGAGCGTGCAGGAACGAGCAAAACGTCATCGAAGGTAAGTCCTTCTGGGATTTCTGTATTTACGAACTGCATTGTGAATAAATATATTTTGGCAAATATACGAATTTTTTGATTACGTACAGCCCTTCTGGCAAATCTTTGCCCGGCAAGAGGGACGATGATATGACAGCAGATGCGCCGACAGCGCAATTACAAGATTTTCAATATAAATATAAGGAATTCCGGAATGTTTATGTACCTTTGTGAAATTATAGTGTGCGCGGCGCGATGCCGCCTTCGGAAAGGACGAATAAACAACAAATTATAAACGCATTAAACTAACAATTTATCATGACGAAAAACAATCAGAAGACCTACGAGCGCCCGACTCTCCAGGTGCTTTTCGTAGAGACGGAAAGTGTGATGGCTGGGAGCTGGGGGGGGGATAAGATAAATTCTCCTGCCAATGGCTATTCTTGGGGAGACGATGACGTTGAAAATCTTTAAACATTGACCGCATCATGAAAAAGATATTTATACCTTTCGTTATAGCGGCAACGACATTATCGTTTGCTGCATGCCAGAAGGAGGCTTCTTCTCCGGCAATTGAAGATGAACTCGTTTCTCTCAATTTCACCTCTGCAAATCCTACCACTAAAACAGTAGCTGATGCCGTAAACAAGACGATTCTTTGGGAAAAGGGAGACAAAATCAGTATTGCATACACAGTAAACGACAAATGGCAGAATGCCAATGGTGATGCAACTGCTGATAAGCCGGCAAAGATTTACGCATCAAATGGTCTTGCCGCTGGTGGAGAAACTGCAGTATTCAACATCTCAGGCAACTTTAATGCAACGGCCACAGGCGTACATCAGTTCTACAGTGTATATCCAAGCAGCTGTGTAAAGTCAACAGACATCAAATATGCGCCATCAGTCACGATGACTATTCCTGACGTCCAGACTCCCGCGGAGAATTCATTTGACGCTGCTGCTGACCTGATGATCGGAAAGGCCACCAAAACTTATAATTCCCTCAGCGACGCAAAAGCAGATGCAATTCCTCTCTTATGGCAGCGCATCGTTTCTCACGCAGACATTACCCTCAAAGGACTTCAGGGACTTACTGAGAATGAGGTTATCACTACAATTGTTTTGACCGCTGATGCTGAGGCAAAACTTGTCGGAGATAGATGGATTGACATACAAAATGGCAACATCTTGGGCCCAAAAACCATCACCGACGCTAATATCTTGACAATCAACGGAACTAATCTCAAGGTCAACAATAACAATGTTGAGTTCTGGGCTGCAGTCATGCCTGCAACAGTAAAATCATTGTACATCGCAGTCGAAACCAACAAAGCAACATACACCCGTAACATCGAGTCCTGCAACATCGAGTTCAAGCAGAATGCTCGCAAAGGGCTTAATGTAGATATGAGCAGCGTGGAGAGAGTGGAGAAAGAAGCACCAGCATCTTGGATTGCAACTGATTTGGCAGACATCACAGCTACCGATGAGGTCGTGATAACGATGGCAAAGGGCGAGAGCGTATATGCTTTAACTTCGGCAAAGGGATCATCCGCGGCTCCTACGGCTGTCGCTGTTACCGTTGAAAACAAGGAACTCACTGCAACTCCTGCGGACAACTTGGTTTGGAACATAGCAAACGACAACGGAAATCTTACTATTTATCCAAAGGGACAGACCACCACATGGTTGTACACTACGAATGTTAATAATGGCGTAAGAGTCGGTAAGAATGAGAATAAGACCTTTGTTGTTGATTCTAAATCTGGATATTTAAAGAATACTACAACCAGTAGATATCTTGGAGTATATAACAATTCTGATTGGCGTTGCTACACAAGTACTTCTACAAATATCGGAGGCCAAACCCTTTGCTTTTATGTTAAGGGTGGTCCTATAGACAACACACGACCTACTCTTTCAGTTGACCAGAACTCAAAGGTTTGGGCAGCTGATGCTACCGATGCTTTCGTGGTGAAGGTGACTGTAAACTCTGAGGGCGGTGACTGGACGGTAACTCCTGAGACTCTCTCTTGGGCAACGGTCGCAGTAGATAAGGCAGCAGGGACTATCACAGTTACTCCTAACGGGGCAAACGAGACGAAGACCGCTAACGAGGCCACCCTTACCGTTACTCCCGCTTCTGATGCTTCACTTACAAAAGAAATCTCATTGAAGCAGAATGGAGTTGGCGGCGAGACGGCTAAGACATACACATTAACATTTGCAAATTCCTATGGAGATACAGGAACTAATAACTACACAACTAGTTGGGAAGCTACTCGTGATGGATTCACTTGGAAGATGGTAAATTGGAACAACAATAACAACTATAATAATAACTGGACTTATGTAAAGGCAGGACCGAAAGGAAATACAAATGCTCATGCAAAGATTGAGACTGCCGATGCTATGCCTGAGGCAATCAGCAAGATTTCCATTACGATTGACAAAATCGAAAACGGAAGCATCCCTTCAATTGTTCTAAAATCATCTACTACAGAGGATTTTACATCTGGAACTACTATCGAGAAGAAATCAGCAGTAGCTGCAGGCGAGGTAGTATTTACTATTCCATCACCTCAAAACAACCTGTATTATCAGCTTGATTTCACTTTGAATAATACTACACCAAATAGTAAAACAGGCAAAAATGGCGTAGCGACCGTTTCTAAGGTAGTCTACACTAACAACTGACTACCCTCCGGCGGTGACGCCGGCGGGCAAGAACCCACGGATTGTGAGCCTTACGCAGAGGTAAGAAACATTGAGGCCAATGTGTTGAGTTCGACGGAGGTGACTCTGTCGGGCTCTTACACAGGGGCTAGCACTTCACCTGCCGAGGTTGGCTTTTATTGGGGCACATCCTCAAATTCATTGACAAACAAACTGACCGTCAGTTCGGTCACGGCGACAGGCACGGACAGCGGGACTTTCGAGGCTCACCTTTCGGACCTCGTTCCCGGGAAATCCTACGTTTTTCAGGCGTTCGCGCGCGTATCAGGCACAGGCGCATACTCGTCCGACGAGCAAGTGTTCTATGCCGGCACGCCGACCGTCTTCAAGATGCCGGGAGGCGCCCAGCCTGCTGTGGACAAGGATTGGCTCGAACTCGCCTCGGCTAAGGAAGGCTCGCAGTATGTGGTAAGCACCACCTATGCCGGCGAACGGAACTACACCGTCTTCTACGACACACAGATGACGACTCCCCTCTGGACGGCATATCCATTGGACAGCAGCCACATGGGATCTCTCGACCGGCCATCGGGCTGGAGCTACAACCCGAACATTGACGAGAAGTACCAGGTCATGGTGACTGACGGAAGCTATTCGAACAGCACCTATTCTCGAGGTCACATGTGTCCGAACGGTTCGCGCAACGGAAACGCCACGATGCAGGCCCAGACTTTCTACGTGACGAATCAGGTTCCGCAGATCCAGAACAGTTTCAACAGCGGAATCTGGAGCAATCTGGAAAATGCCGTCCAGGGCATTGCCAAGAGCCACAACGAGGAGATCTACGTGGTGACGGGCGTGGCTTTCGAAAAGGAGGGCGAGACTCGCACCATAAATTACACGAGTCCCAAGTCCAGTTCGCAGAGAGTTCCCATCCCGAACTACTTCTACAAGTTGGTGCTCCGGGTGAAGTATTCCGGCAAAACGATTTCCAACGCGTCCTGCATAGCTTTCTGGTTCGACCACAAGGCCTACTCCGACAGCTACCAGAACTACACAGTCAGCGTTGACCAAGTAGAATCCTGGACCGGTTTCGACTTCTTCGTAAATCTCCCCGACGACCTGGAATCTGCCGCCGAGTCGAAGACCCCCACCTGGTCCTCTTTCACCAGTTTCTAGCCGTCACTCCACACGACAAGTCTCCGGATCTCTACCTTCTCTTCCCCTTGACTCCATCTCCTCCACACTCTTCCATTCCATCTTCATTCCACGCTTCCGCCACGTGACAGCAAAAGCCGCGGCGGTGGTGGGACCTCTGGAGGCATGGCCGCCCATGGCCTTGTGAATGGGTGGCAGGCGACA
>OKWR01002305.1_pt1 | contig 10484 bp, 10 predicted proteins | sample 1607101 | NCBI WGS metagenome assembly OKWR01 (sample SAMN04414076, study PRJEB24778) | human gut metagenome | material: faecal | host: Homo sapiens
GGACATTGTCACCGTCTCCAAGCAGCTGGGTCATGCCAGCGTGAACACCACAGAGGGCTTCTATTCCCACATCATCGAGGAGAACAAGGCCAAGGCTTCCGAGTGCATCGCCGAGGTTCTGCTACGGAAAAAGGCATAAAAAAGGCCGCCCGGAGACCCGGACGGCGTGACCCAGAATTGCAGTTTTTGACCCAAGTGACCCAAAAGTGACCCAGAATGGCACCATGGGCATTTTCAAATAAACCGCAAAAGTTAGAAAAACCCCGGTATTCAATTCGAATACCGGGGTTTTTATGGTTGCGGAGGCAGGACTCGAACCTACGACCTCCGGGTTATGAGCTGCTTATTTTCCTGAGTAAATAACGAAAAATAGTTGAGAAACGTGTGAAATAGCAGGAAATAACGTGGCTTATTTATCGAAAAAGTTTACTGGCTGTTGGCCGATTTTATATAACCTATCCCCAAACTATCCCCACGGAATTTGACAGAAAAGTTCTGGAAACCAGGAAATACACTTTAAGCATTTTGTTGCTATTCAAATACATGGGACTTTTTCATAGCCTCCAATAATTGAAATCTTGCTTTTTGGGTGGTGTGCTATATAAAGAAGTTTGAAAAGTCATTGACGGCAGGGAGAAATGATTTCCTACTGCTGGTTTGCTTATTGGTTGTAGGGAATTCGGAAGTAATCCAGATACTTTTTGAATCTGTCCTGTGCGGATAGGCAGGTATCGCGCAAATAACCGCGTTCATTCCGCCATTCCTTCAATCCACGGTAGTAGAACATCTTAAGGTCATCCTCAATGATGAACGGTACGATGTTGTTCCGCAGACATTCTTTGAAAAGAAGCAGCCTTCCCACTCTGCCGTTGCCATCCTGGAAAGGGTGGATGCGCTCAAATCGATAGTGGAAGTCCAGCAGGTCGTCAAATGTTTTGCTTTTCACCGCATTGTATTCAGCAAGCAGTTTTTTGATCTCTGCACTGACATTTTCCGGTTCAGTAGTATCCATCCCGCCGACCTCGTTGGGCAGCTTCTTGTAATCGCCCACGGCAAACCAGTCAAGGCGGGAATCGGAAGTTCCGCTTTTCAGAACAGCGTGCAGCTGTTTGATGAATGCTTCACTCAGCGCATAATTTGCACTGTCGATAATCATATCAATGCACTTGAAATGGTTGGCGGTTTCGACCACATCGTCCACCTTCACTGTTCCATCGGATACGCCAATGGTGTTGGTCTCGAAGATATACCGCGTCTGGTCATGGGTGAGGCGGCTGCCTTCTATGTGATTGGAGTTGTATGTCAGATCAATCTGGATTTTATGGTAAATGCCGCCGTGCAGTTTTGCCGCTTTCTCGGCTTTCAGCACCTCGAGAAGTGTCTTTGGCTCGTCAGTTTTCTTGTTAATGCGGTCGGGCTTCTTCGCAGTTTCGGGGATGTTCCATGTCTTGCCGGTCAGGAATGCACCGTCGATTTTTCCTCCGGCACAATATCCACGCACGCTACGCTCGGAAACACCCCATTTTTTTGCTGCTTCCGCAACAGAAATATATTTCATAGGGAACCCTCACTTTCTATACACGGATAGTATAGCACATCATCGGCAAAATATCAAGAATAAACACTCAAAACGGTATACGTATCTTGCCGATATCGGCAACTATGCGCATTCGATAAACCAAATGTAAAACTTTAACGTTTATTGAAAGTTTGAAATTCTTATCAAATTCTTGATCCTTCGGTCAGAATATGATATAATATACTTGTATTATTGTATTCAGCACCAAATAGCCTGCAAAGGAGATTCAAAATGGCTGTTAGTTATAAAAAACTGTGGCATATTCTTGTTGATCGGAATATGAAAAAGAAAGATTTGGAAGAAGCTGCCGGCATCACTCATTATCAGATGTACAAACTTGCCAATGATAAGGATATCACCACCGATGTGATCGGTGCTATTTGTGCTGCTCTTGAGGTGGATCCAAACGATATTATGGAATTTCTGCCTGATACGATCTCAGAAAATGATAATGCGTGATTGAATGATAGTTTTTGCTATAATATGTATAGATGATACACCCATAATGCTGCGCCGTTTTCTAATTCATTAGGAGGGTATATATGCTGACCCAAGAACAATTTATACGCAATTTCAGCGTCATGGCAGACGGAGAAGTCGACTTCTTCATTGGCGCAGGCGCCTCCATTGCCTCCGGAATCCCGACAGGTGGTGATCTTATATGGGAATTTAAGCGTAATATTTATTGTAGCGAGTGCGGTATTTCCGTGGAAAAATATAAAAATGTGGCCCTGCCTTCAACTAGAGCAATGTTGCAAAAATATTTCGATCAAAAAGGCACATGCCCTATACAGTATGCGCCTGAAGAGTATTCGTTTTATTTTGAACAATGTTATAACAACCCGCTGGCCAGAAAAAGATTTATCGAGATGTTGGTATCTAAACATGAGCCTTCTCTGGGATATTTATGCATGGCGGAGGCTATCGTAAAAGGAAAAGTAAAAAACGTCTGGACCACAAACTTTGATTTATTACTAGAACGTGCAATACATACACTTTATCCCCTCAGCAGTATTTTAATTTTCAGTGAAGCGAATAAAAACAGCATTGATACATTTAATCCCGCTTTTCCTGTTATAGGGGAACTTTACGGTGATTATAGATATGACTGGCTCAGAAATACCGAGCAAGAGTTGCAACAGCTTGAGGCAAGAATTATATCTTGTGTGTCAAATCAATTGCAGAATAAACAGCTGGTCGTAATTGGATATTCAGGTAATGATGAGTCTATCATGTCGCTTTTCGAAAGCAATATTGACAACTCAGCATTTCTTTCAAAAGGCTTGATATGGGCAATTAGAAAAGACGGATATGTTAGTCAAAGAGTTCTTAACCTGATTGAGCGCACCAAGTCAAGTGGAAAACCTGCCGATTTCGTTGAGATAGATAGTTTTGATTCTCTGATGTATTCGATTTATCAGGTTCAGAATTTCAACAGCGAGATTATTGAAGGAAAGAAAAATCAATTATTGTCGTGTCAAGAACTTTCTTTTAGTGGCGAAACGGTCAATTCTTTTGTTAAGCTTAATGCATACAAACTTCCTTGGAGGTATGTCTATGGCTATCAGCTATATAAAACTATGGCATCTTTTGCTGGATAAAGGCATGAAGAAAAAAGATATCAGAAAAGTGACTGAAAGAAGAATATGGCGAAACCACCAAAAAGAGGGAGAATCTTTTGGAAAAGCTGTCAATTGAAATAACTAGTATTTGTGAGTATTGTTATTATAACATCATAACGACGTAACATTATGATGATTAAATTAATGAAAGAGGATGACTGTAATGAAAAAGATTCTGTGTGTTGCCATGGTGCTTTTGATGCTGGGATCTCTTGCTGCATGCGGTGCGAAAAAGCCTGATACTGATGCAGAGAGCCCCCAAAAACAGAATAGCCAGACAGATGCCAGTGAAAAAGTCACGCTTGAGCTTTGGTGGTGGGGAGAAGAGGATGTGCCCGGTTCCAGAGCGTGGTTGGAGGAAACAGCGGCCAAATATGAAGAGGAAACGGGAATCCACATTAATCTGACACAGCAGACCTCTGATAATTTAATGACTGCCTGGGAGGCCTCTGTACAGGCAGGGGAGGGGGCGGACATTCAATTTTTCTGGACCGGAATCTACACACTTATGTACGTTTGGGGAGAAAAAAGCTCTTTGACAGATCTTTCTGAGTATATTTCCGAAGAGGAAATGTCTCATTGGATGGGAACGGATGGTGTGTCTATGGGCGGCACCACCTGGGCGCAGCCGTGGTATTTACAATCCATCGTTCTGCTTTATAACAAGGAATTGTTCCGAAGCGCAGGCCTTGATCCGGAGAAAACTCCTGAGAATTACGAAGAATTCCTTACAACTTGCGAAAAACTGAAGCAAAGCAATGTAGTCCCGTTTGAAATTGGCGGCATGAAGGATGGCTTTGGAACTCCTTGGATCTATTCTACGATAGGCGTTGCGGGACATGATGATGTGTCGGAATACGTTGAAGCCGCTCTGGAGCCTGGAGCCTACGAGACAGAGGCGCACGCACTCTGGCTTGAGGTTTTGGCCAATCTGTACGAGAAGGGATATATTAACCCATTGACTATGTCCAATGAGTTCCAGTCTGGACGTGAAAGCTTCCTGCGTGGTGAATCTGCCATGGGCTTTGCTACGTATGGTCAGGCCATTCAGTGGATTGAAGAAATGGGTGGAGATGATGTGGCCGCTATTATGAAAGTTCCTGCTTTTGGAGATGGAAAGATGGCCGGTGGACAAAATGTTCAGAGCCAGGCATTTGGGATCCCTGCATTCTCCAAGCATAAACAAGAGGCTGCTGACTTTATGGTATATATGCACCAGCCGGAGCAGCTCAATAGATTCTATGAACTTACAAAGAATTTCCCTGCGGATGATCGTTTCAATGCGGATGTGCTGAGCACACCCAGTGAGAAGTTTGAGTGGAACTATTTGTTGGAAGACCCGTGCATCTACCCTTCGCTGTATATGCCTTCCTCTATTCACAGCCTTGGCAATTACGCAGCCTGTCAAATGGTGCTTTCTGGAGAAGATGCCGCTGATGCTGCCGCATATGTAGAGAGCATGGCGGAGCAATGGAGAAGCATGAATCCGGAAGAGGTGAAGAATTTCACCGCATGGGCCGAAACATTTCAGTAATGGAACCGACAAGGCGGGGCATAACAATATGCCCCGCACACACGAAGGGAGGTAAATATGCTTCGATTGTCTCGTTCGCAGAGGGAGGCACCATACCTGTTTCTGCTGCCCGCATTTATTATGATTGGACTGGTATTCTTGTTCCCAATCATCAGTGTGATTGCGGATAGCATGTATTCTATTAACGGAAACACCAGAACTTTCGTTGGCTTTCAGAATTACGCAACGCTTACGAAAAACCCCATATTCTGGACAGCGCTGACGAACAACTTTAAATTCCTTTTGTGTGTACCGCTGTTGGTTGCCGGCGGAGTGATCATGGCGCTGATACTCTATACGCAGTTTCCCGGATGGAAAATTTACCGCACCATCATGCTATTTCCCTATATTTTTTCAATTGCGGTCACAGGCATTATTTTTGACGTTATTTTACGGGAAAACGGGTTGCTGAATTCTATACTGAGCAGCATAGGACTAGGAAATCTTGCACATAATTGGCTCGGCGAACGACAGACAGCCCTATATGCAATCATGTTTGTGATCATATGGAAAGAGTTTGGATATGGTGTCATGCTGATTCTGGCAAGACTCCTTTCGGTGGATGAATCTCTCATTGAAGCGGCAAGACTGGATGGTGCAAGCTATTTTACAATAGCAAGGAAGATATTGATTCCGGACGCAAGAGCTGTTATTTCTTTTTTCTTTGTACTGTCAATGATCAATATGCTTTCTTGGCTGTTTAACTATGTGTATGTCCTTACAAAGGGCGGTCCTATCAATAGTACATACGTTTTGGATTTCTACATCTATCAGCTAGGCGCAAAATTCATGAACTACGGAGCGGCATCTGCTTTGGCTGTTATGCTGCTGGTGATCACAATGCTGTTTGTGTCCATTCAGGCTGTTGGGCGCAGAATGCTTTCCAGCGAAGATGCGTAGGGAGGGTTCGATATGCGGGTCAATTCAAAAAGAAAGAAGTTCAAAAAACTACCTCAATACATACTGTCTGCGGCTGTGGGTTTATTTGTCTTTGTAGATATAATTCCTATCATTTTCACGGTGATCACGTCCTTCAAAACAAAGAGTGAGTATGTTTACAATGCCATGCGTCTTCCTGATGTGTGGACGTTTCAAAACTATGTAAAACTCTTTGAGAATTACGATGTAGGAAGACTATTCCTTAACAGCCTGTTGGTTACGGCAATACCCTTGTTTTGCTGCATTCTGTTTGGTGCTATGGCGGCTTTTTCCATTGGAAAATTTCAATTTAAAGGACGCACATTGGCAAAAAATGCGATTTTTCCATTGATGTCTATTCCGGCGGTCGTGTTGCTGTTTCCGCTGTACCGTCTCTTTGCGAAAATCGGTCTGACCAACCATCACGCATCGCTGATGATCATTTATATCGGATATATCCTGCCGTTTATTCTGAATATGCTCAGCAGTTTTATGGACTCTGTGCATAACAGTTTTATTGAAGCAGCAATGATCGATGGGTGCGGCTATTTCCAGGCGTTTACACGGGTGGTATTACCATTGCTGGCTCCGGCGCTGTCTGCGACGACAATTGTCGGCGCAATGTGGCTTTGGAATGAAATGCTCCTGGCAACCGTTTTTGTGCAGAAGGAAAGTCTGCGTACTTTGACTGTTGGCCTGACGAATATGCAGGGCTTGTTTACTTTGGACGTTCCGCTTCTGATGGCTGGAGCAACGATCACGACTGCGCCTGTTATCCTTATTTTCGTTATTGGACAGAAGTGGCTCATTAAGGGACTCACTGCGGGAGGGGTAAAGTAAATGTACGGATATCTTCAAAATGTTCTGGAAGAACCTATGGAGTTGAATCGAACGCTGGAGGATCTTCTTACTCAAAAAAAAGAGGTGTTGGAGAGAATCGGAAATGCGCTTAGAGAGGCAAAACATATTGTTTTGACATCTATGGGCAGCGCACAAAACTCTCTGATGCCAATGTATTATTCGCTGCTTCGCGGTGGTGCATATGTTTCTTTGGTTGAAGCGTCGGATGTGATTCGAGATCAACTTTTTTTTGACGATGCGGACACTGTGTTTTTGATCATGTCCCGCTCCGGAGAAAGCCATGAAATAAAGGAACTGGTGGGCGAACTGCGGGAGCATGGCAGAGTCTGTATTGGAATAACGATGACAGAAGGCAGCGCACTTGACAGAGGCTGTTCTTTGGGCTTGATGGATGTATGTTCTTTTGATGAGAAAATCTGCCTGAAGGCTTATTCCTCCATGGCCCTATGCGGACTGATTTGCGTTTCCTTTATGCGCAATGAAAGCATCGATCAGGAGGCATACAGCCACATGTTTCGATGGATGGAGGAGAATAAGAATACCATACTGAAGGGAATGGAAGAAATATCCTTTTTTAAAAACGCGCACAGCTATGTATTTCTTTCAAGAGGATATGGGGCTGGATGCTGCAAGGCTGCAGGGCTCTGGATGGAAGAAATTGCTTTTGTTACCTGTGATGCATCTGGAATTGACGCTTTTTACCATGGACCTGTGCGGTCCGTGTTCAGCAGTGCGCTGGCGGATAATATGATTGTACCTGTATATCTGGATGTTCTTGGGGATGCCCGCTCGGATCGGATTTGGATGGAAACCGCCTCTGCTGCAAAGGCTTCCGTCTATATAGGAGAAAACTGTGATGCTCCGGGCGACTACCACTTCATGTATCCGCACTTTGATGTACCGGAAGAGGCCATGTCGCTGCTGCTTTGCTTGTATACACAACTTTTCGCGTACCAATGCTGCATCGAAAAAGGTTATACACCGGGAATTTCGCTTGGAATTCCTGAAGATCGTTGGGTGGTGAGCTGAATGGCGAAATATGCGTATGGAATCGATATTGGAGGAACACGGGTAAAGGCCGGTCTGGTAGATATTCTGAGCGGAAAAATTCTTGCATCCAGGATTTTTAACTCAAAAAAGGAAGAACAGCCTTTTTTGGATAGCCTAGAGGATGCCCTGCAATCTATGCAAGCGGAGATAGAAATTAAGGAGGTCTGCGGAGCGGGTGTTTCCGTGACGGGGTTTGTACACAGAGCGGGAATTATGGGGAAATCAAAGGAGGCGTTTCTTCCGTTCTTGTCCGGTTATCCCATCGCGCAAAGACTTGAAACGACGCTTGATATGCCGGTCAAGGTTGACAGCGATGGCAGAATCGTCTGCTATGGAGAATGCTTGTACGGTGCCGGGAAGGGCTATGAACGCGTTTTGCTGATTACTTTGGGAACGGGTATCGGATTCTCTATTTTGGAGAATGCTGTGATTCCTTCGGAACCTGCGGTGCTGCATATGGGAGGGCATGTCAAGGTCAAAAATAGTAATCGAAAATGTTATTGCGGGCTGACCGGCTGCTTTGAGCAGCAATGCTCTGGGCCTGCTCTGATGGCCGAATATTGCAGCGCATCCGGAAGTGACGCATCTGGAAAAGAGATTTTCTCCCGGGCTATTGCTGGGGAAAAGGCGGCAACAGATGTGGTGGAGTCGTATTTGGAATCTCTTTGCTGTGGCTTGAATCAGTTTATATTTGCCCATGCTCCCGATGTGATCGTCATTGGAGGCGGCGTTGCGAATGGACTGGAGAACTACATAGATCGTATTCGTGAGCAAGTCACAGCAAAATGCTACGATACTTATCATTGCGATATCAAGCTGGCTCAACTTGGGGATATGGCAGGCGTGATTGGTGCAGCAGCGCTTGTGCAGCAGCCTTGAGGGAATCGTTCGGAAGTTTAAGAGATGAAAAAGCCACAGAACAAGGACTTCCCTGATTAATCGAAATGAAGTGCAAAAAAGCGATTTGGCCCATTGAATAATCCATTAAAAAATGTTAAAATCATTTTATTATGGATGGGGAGAATATTGATATGCTTGACTATAATAGCGGTATCCCTCTGTATAAGCAGCTAAGCAACGAACTGAATATGAAAATCACCAGTGGGGTATGGCCCTATAATACCAAGATTCCAACAGAAGCTGAATTGGGAAAAATGTATTCAGTAAGCCGTCAAACTGTTCGGCTTGCAATAGATGATTTAAAAAACCGCGGACTGATCATTAAAAGACAAGGAATCGGGACATTTGTTTCCAGACCAAAAATTGAATCGGAAATTGCCTCTTTCCGTTTTTATGATGTAGATGAAAACTCGACCAGACAGCACAAACAACTAATCGATTTTAGCGTTGTGAAGGCGGACTGTCACGTGGCAGAAAAACTGATGATCCAGTATTCTTCCGATGTGTTCCGTATTGAACGCCTCTTTTACAATGATGATATTCCAACAACTTTGGCTGTCTCTTATATTGACACTTCGAAATGTCCGACCCTGACAAGAGATATGGTCGAGGTAAATGGGTTATACAACAGCCTGGAAAAATATAATATGCGCCCTAATATAGCAAAACATTCTATCGTTGCTCAAATCGTTCCCAATCAACTGCGGAATTACTTGCAAGTGGAAAAGAATAGCCCTGTATTCTTTCGACGCCGTGTTTCATACAAGGGAGAACTCCCTGTAGAATATGTTGAGTCGTATACGCGCAGTGATATTATGCAGTTTGTCTTTACGACAGAGGCATGATAAAACTGAAGGGATTTATTGGTTTTTTGATTCTGTAAAAATGCTGCTTTTCGTGTAATAATTCCCCCAACATCGGTGCTGCCGACGTTGGGGGAATTCTCGAATGCGGTATCAGTCCTTATTGAGTATTCCGCGCGAGATTGCGCAGCACGACGGCTCCACATAGTTGCAAGCTCTGCCAGCTGAAAACAGGAAGTAGATGTTCTCATAAAATGGACGGTTTTTTGTCGTTACTGTCTCAATCTTTTGAAATTCTGCTTTGGGAAAGCCCTCTCCAATATCATCCCAGATTTTTACATAGATCGTGGGATCCTTTGTTTCCTGCACATAATCAAAGTGAACGCCGTTGACTGTTACATTCTGCCGCTTTGGGTCATCAAATCGTAGAATTTCATCCCAGTAATAGTCGCCGTAGTTTTTCTTCATCCATTTCCAGCATACCGTTTTGAAATATTCCGCAACAATTGAGTGGTCGATATCATTTGCCAGCAGCTGCAAACTGTCCCCATCAAGTGGTTTCAGGCGGCGTCCTTGAGACGGAAACACATAGCGAAACCACGTTTTCCAATAGCCGCCTTTGGGATAGTAGTGCGTGCGAACGTGGCCAGCGGTATCTTTCCTTTGCACTGTTTCCAAAAGTCCGTCTTTATCCAAGGCTTTCAAATACTTATCGCACTTGTTCTGCGGAAAGCCGGAAAACTCCGCAAGCTGGCTGATACGGTTATGCCCGGTTGCCATGCCGTAAAGCAGGATATTGTACGTCTCTGGTGTTCGGAAGTTCCGGTGCAACTCTGATTCAGCATAGCGGAAATAGGCGGAATTCTGAGTAAAAAGTAATCCCAGATTCTCAGCAAAAGTCCTTTGAAAATCAAATAGCTGCACCAGTTTTGGAATACCGTCGGTAATCGCAATTGTTCGAAGTGCATCCAGCGGGTTAAACCCCTTGTTTTCAGCCAGAAGCATAGGCACCGTGACTGCTGTCATTTGGAGAATATCAGACGGGAACGGCAGCTCCATCTTCGTCCGAACAATTAACACAACATAAGCTTTCCCGACGAGTTCCGGAAGCGCATTCAAAAATTCTTCCTTATCATTTCTATCGTCCACGTCATCGAAAAAGATGACTGGGCGATTTT
>OKWR01002309.1_pt1 | contig 10476 bp, 6 predicted proteins | sample 1607101 | NCBI WGS metagenome assembly OKWR01 (sample SAMN04414076, study PRJEB24778) | human gut metagenome | material: faecal | host: Homo sapiens
TCGAATGGCTAGGGATAAGGCGGAGGAGTCGAATAAATTGAAATCTGCGTTTTTAGCTAATATGAGCCATGAGATACGTACACCGTTGAATGCGATCGTAGGTTTCTCTAATATCCTCGCCTCGACCGATAACCTTGAGGATAAGAAGGAATTCGCTGATATTATCGAGAATAATAATTCCCTATTGTTGCAGTTGATAAACGATATCTTGGATTTGTCAAAGATTGAGGCGGGTACCTTGGAGTTTACTTATGACTATGTGGATATTAACGCTGTATTGAGGGATTTGGAGCAATCGGCTCATTTGAAGAATAAGAATCCGGATGTACAGATCTCATTTAAGGATTATCTGGAGCCTTGCGTGATTTATACGGATCGAAATCGTCTGTCCCTACTGATGATCAATCTGTTGAACAATGCCATGAAATTTACGCAGGCAGGATCGATCTTATTTGGCTATAAGTTGAAGGATGATAATACGTTGTGGTTCTATGTAGAGGATACGGGCTGCGGAATCCCGGAGAATAAACGGAAAGATATTTTCGGACGTTTTGTGAAACTGAACACTTTCGCTCAAGGAACAGGATTGGGTTTAAGCATCTGTGAGATGATTGTTACCCAGATGAAAGGAACGATCGGGGTTGATTCTATGGAAGGGAAAGGCTCTAAGTTCTGGTTTACATTGCCTTTTCAGCCGAAGAAAGAATTATTTCCTAGTGAAGAGCAGAAGCCTGTTACTTTGGAGAAGATCGCCCGAAGTGAGGTTACGATCTTGATCGCTGAGGACAATTCCAGTAATTATCGCCTGTTTGAGTCTATATTGAAGCCTGAATATAAATTGATTCATGCATGGAATGGAAAGGAGGCTGTGGAGCTATTTTATCAGCACAAACCTCAGTTGATCTTGATGGATATAAAGATGCCGGTCATGGATGGATACGAGGCTACCGCAGAGATTCGTAAGGTTTCTGCTAGCGTGCCTATTATCGCGGTGACGGCTTATGCTTTCGCCCAAGATGAGCAACGGATCATTAATAGTGGATTTGATGCCTATACGGCGAAACCGATTAATGGGAAGATCTTAAAAGACAAGATATCAACTTTATTGACGCATCGGATTATTCTGATGTAATCGAAGGGCTTTGCGGGAAGCAGACCTTATAAAACAATTAAAGCCTGTCTCACGACAAGCCCTAACCAAACTTTGTTAACCTTAAATCTAATACTATTATGAAAAAACCACGATGCAAATATACGGAGTTACTATTATTTGTCAATAGTTTAAGTGCTAAATTATGTTTTGTAACATGTAATAAAATCTAATAGGAACTTATGCCTCATTGAAATCTTTCGATAGAGTCGCATATATTCTTTATACCTCCCTCTTTTTGGATCATCTCGCCTATATGAGCGGCATTTTTCTTATAAAGCGGATTGGTGACCAGATCACAAACCTTGCGTTCGATCTCCTGCTCGCTCGCTTTCGCTATCTTAAGCCCTTCCGGCCCTAACCCTAATTGGTGGATTCGATAGGACCAATAGGGTTGATCGATAATCAACGGAGTGATTAATTGGGGCTTTCCCGCCCTTCCTACGCTATGGGTCGTGCCGCAACCTCCATGATGGATAACGCCGTCGCAGTGCGGAAATATCAAATTATGCGGAACCGGCTGCTTCATTAAGAATAAATGTTTATCCGCTTGTAAGGTGATTCCTGTCTTTGCCCAACCGGAACCGATGATGAGCCGATAATCATGTTTCTTGCAAATATCGACCAAGGCTTTGCTAAAACGGTTACCATCCTTGGAACTACAACTCCCGAGGGTAAAAAAGATAATAGGGCTTTGAGCGCTGTCGACGAATGATATCATTTCCTCGTAAGCCTTCTCATCATATTGAAAAGTGTCATTGAAGCAATAGCCTCCGATCGACCATTTGAACGTCCAGTCCGGATCTATGTTTCCTAGGTGCTGGCTGAAAAGCAAGTAATTATATGAACGCTCTCCCGCATGATAACCAAAATTACGAATCGGTGCGAGTCCGTATTTAGCCCGGTTCTTGTTGATCGTGTCTTTGACCATGAAATTGGTCATCCGGTTCATCAACTTCCATAGGATGGCGGGGGTGATGATCGGGTTGGGTTTGGGAAATGGCAATACGGCCGGGGGAATCTTCTTACCCGGCAAGAACGGGGCGTAGGCGGTACGTATCAAGGGCTTCTTGCAATACTCGGCGATACTTGCGACAGCAAATTCCGAGTTGGTCGATACTAAAATATCATGCTCTTTTAGTAGGGGAATCAATTGATCGAACTGTTTATCGATCACGTTCCTCATCCATTTAAGGAATGGCCGGAATTTATGTGAGTTTTGCGCTGCGCTATCGATCATGCCGCCGATATCGTCAAACTGCTGCAATACGTATTTAAATCCGTAGGGTTTAACGGTCTCCTCGAATATTTGAGGGAGATTGATGGTCACCTCATGACCGCGTCTTTCCAATTCGGCCGCTATGGCCAAATAAGGAAGGACGTCGCCTTGTGAGCCTCTGGTTACTAATAGTATTTTCATGCTACGTTTATTTATGGGCTATGAGGGTCTTGTTTACCGGATATTCAGTTGACGCAAACGCTCAATGTCCAGATGGTATTTGGCTTCCATCGTTTGTAGTTTCTGCTCATTGATGGCTAAGGGATGATTCAATCGTTTCGTTTCCCGGTATCCTTTATATACGGAGCGAATCATCTTACGTGGATTGAAAATGACGGATGAGGTGATCCAGCAGCCGTGCGTACACCAACAGTTGGCTTTATACCCATGTCCGATAGCGGCTATTTCCTGTTTCATCGCTTCGCTATTCATCACTTTACTTATATCGCAACCATACTCTTTTATATTTCCGAGCGGTTCCCGTAGCTCGCAGGCACGAAAACGTCCGTCGTAGTCGATTACCAAGGTAGTCTCTCCGGCCGTACAATCCATCCCCCAAGGGGTCGGGTGATCTATGTTGCTGGCACGCACATTATATAAGGTACGTATAAGGCCGAGATAGAAGAAGCGTGTGATCGGTTTCCTTAAGCCGGTGGTATCCGCTACCATCCGATCCGCATAAGCTGAATAGATAGGGGATATGTCATCTTGTATTTTGCGTAGCGTTGACTCGGTTAGGATTTTCACGCCATCGTCACGGGTCATGCCTCTGGCAGCCTCAATCGTATGCGTGGAGGTACGGAAACGTCCGTATACCCAAGTCATGAAGTCTTCTATCTGGTCTATATTGTATTTCGTGATAACGGTTGCTATATTTTTCAGGACCTTGCCGTCGTCTCCGAAATTCTCCTGTATCTTACGCAGGGTTTCCAGTGCCTTATAGAAGTTTCCCGGTACGCCTCTCTGTGTATCGTGGGTCGTACCGAAACCATCCAAGGAAAGGCTTACGTTAATATTACAATCCGGGCAGTTCTGGCGGAACCGTTTTACCCATTCGACGATCCGGTCTGGTTTTAAGCCGTTCGTAGGGATGTTCACATCTTTGATATGGTTGTTTTTGTAGAATAACTCCAATATTTCCGGTAGATCCTCACGCAAGGTAGGCTCACCCCCGGATATCCATAATCGATTGAATTGCCCGGCGGTTTCTGATATCTTCTTGATTTCATCGAAAGTGAGGTCGGGTTGCTTCTTATCCATTTCTTGGGCATAGAAACACATTGCGCATTTGGCGTTGCATCGGCCTGTTACGAAAAGGAAGATCGACTCGAGTTTTCTTTCCGTGCTCATTGCCCTGAAAGAACTGGTGGTTCGTTTTTTGTCCATTTTATTTTTGTTTTACCATTTGTCTTATCTGGCGCATGATTTTTTCCTTGTGTTTGATCAACACCCGGAGAAAATAACATAAGAAGCCAAATAAAATACTTATTAGCATATACTATATGATCTTTAAAGGCAAAGATCGACGATAAAATGACGCTAAACAATCTCTATTTGCAGTATTTTATGGTCCATGTTTAAAAGGTAGGTCTATAAACAATTAAAGCCTGTCTCACGACAAGCCCTAACCAAACTTTGTTAACCTTAAATCTAATACTATTATGAAAAAACCACGATACAAATATACGGACTTTTCAATTCCTGTCAAGATCTGTAGTGCTAAATTATGTTTTTCAACATATAACAAAAATAAAAAGGCGCCTTTCTTTTAGAGAAAGACGCCTTTTCCATGATATACTAATCAAATATTAGTCTTGTAATTTAGCGCAAATGAACTCACGGTTCAAACGAGCGATGTTGCTAACGGAGATATTCTTCGGACATTCCATCTCGCAAGCACGTGTGTTCGTACAGTTACCGAAGCCAAGTTCATCCATTTTAGCGACCATTGCTTTCGCACGACGAGCAGCCTCGACTTTACCTTGAGGCAACAAAGCCAGCTGGCTAACCTTAGCGGATACGAATAACATAGCGGAACCATTCTTACAAGCGGCAGCACAAGCGCCACAACCGATACAAGCGGCAGCGTCCATGGCTAAGTCTGCGTCCTTCTTTGGGATAGGTATCGCATTAGCGTCGGGTACACCACCTGTGTTGACAGATGTGAAACCACCCGCTTGGATGATTTTGTCGTAAGCGTAGCGGTCTACCATCAAGTCGCGGATAACAGGGAAACCTGCGGAACGCCACGGTTCGATCGTGATCGTCTCTCCATCGTGGAAACGACGCATATATAACTGGCAAGTCGTAGCTCCAGTTGCCGGTCCGTGCGGGTGTCCGTTTACATACAATGAACACATGCCACAGATACCCTCGCGGCAGTCGTGATCGAATACGATCGGTTCCTTACCCTCGTTGACCAACTGCTCGTTCAAGATATCCAACATTTCCAAGAAAGAGACACTCTGATTGATCTTCTCAATTTTGTATGTCTCGAACTGTCCTTTCTCCTTCGGACCTCTCTGACGCCAAACCTTAAGTGTTACACTTATATCTTTATCCATGATTCTAATTTTTTCTGAGATTGATGATTATTACTTCTTGTAGTTACGTGTTTGAGGAACAACGAACTCATAGTTCAAATCCTCTTTCAACATGACAGGATCTTTGTCCTCGCCTTGGTACTCCCAGCAAGATACGTACATGAACTTATCGTCATGACGCAAGGCCTCACCTTCTTCTGTCTGGTGCTCCGTACGGAAGTGACCACCACAAGACTCAGCGCGGTCCAAAGCATCGTGTGCCATCAATGTACCGATCTCGATAAAGTCGGCTACACGTAATGCTTTCTCTAACTCGGTATTCAAGTTGTCTGCGTTGCCTGGGATGAATACGTTGCTCCAGAACTCTTTCTTCAAGTCTTTCAGCATCTGGATAGCTTCTTGCAAACCTTTTGCGTCGCGTGCCATACCGATATGTTCCCACATGATATGACCTAGTTTGCGGTGGATAGTGTCTACGGTTTCTTTACCCTTGACGTTCATCAATTTTTGGATACGATCCTTGATGGCCTTTTCTGCCTCGACGAACTCCGGCAGATCCGTGCTGAAGCGAGGAACTTGGATTTGGTCGGACAAATAGTTCTGGATCGTGTATGGTAATACGAAATAACCATCGGCCAATCCCTGCATCAAAGCGGAAGCACCTAAACGGTTCGCTCCGTGATCGGAGAAGTTTGCCTCACCGATAGCGAACAGACCCGGAATGGAGGTCATCAACTCATAGTCAACCCACAATCCACCCATTGAGTAGTGCAATGCCGGGTAGATCATCATCGGAGTCTCGTATGGATTATCGTTCGTGATCTCTTCGTACATATCGAACAAGTTACCGTATTTCTGCTTAACGACCTCTTTACCCAAGCGATTGATCGCGTCGGAGAAATCCAAGAATACGGCCAAGCCCGTGCTGTTCACGCCGAAACCTGCGTCGCAACGCTCTTTAGCGGCACGAGAAGCCACGTCGCGAGGAACCAAGTTTCCGAATGCCGGATAACGACGCTCCAAATAATAATCACGGTCTGCCTCGGGAATATCTTTACCTTTCTTCGTTCCGGCCTGTAGAGCTTTAGCGTCTTCCAGTTTCTTCGGAACCCAGATACGGCCGTCGTTACGCAAGGATTCGGACATCAAAGTCAATTTAGATTGGAAGTCACCTTTCACCGGTACGCAAGTCGGGTGGATCTGAACCATACAAGGATTAGCGAAGTAAGCGCCTTTCTTGTAGCATTGCCATGCGGCGGAACCGTTAGATGCCATAGCGTTGGTTGACAAGAAGAACGTATTAACGTAACCACCCGTAGCTACAACTACAGCGTGAGCGGCGTAACGCTCGATCTTACCTGTAATCAAGTTGCGGGCGATGATACCACGAGCACGACCGTCTACCTTAACTACATCCAACATCTCATGACGAGTGTACATCTTAACCTTACCCAAACCGATCTGACGGCTCAACGCTGAATAAGCGCCTAACAAAAGCTGCTGACCCGTCTGGCCACGGGCGTAGAACGTACGCGATACCTGAGCGCCACCGAATGAACGGTTATCCAACAAACCACCATATTCGCGAGCGAAAGGAACGCCTTGAGCCACGCACTGGTCGATGATTGAGTTAGAAACCTCAGCCAAACGATAAACGTTAGCCTCACGAGCACGGTAGTCACCACCTTTGATCGTATCGTAGAACAAACGGTAAACAGAGTCACCATCATTCTGGTAGTTCTTAGCGGCGTTGATACCACCTTGAGCGGCGATAGAGTGCGCACGGCGGGGAGAAGCTTGGATACAGAACTTCAATACGTTGAATCCCATCTCTGCCAAAGATGCGGCAGCGGAAGCTCCGGCCAAACCTGTACCGACTACGATAACATCCAAACGACGCTTGTTAGCGGGGTTCACCAATTTCTGGTGATTTTTATAATTAGTCCACTTCTCAGCCAACGGGCCTTGAGGTATTTTAGAATTTATTTCAGACATAATGATTTAATTTCAAAAGTTCTTAATTATAAAACCTGTAGCTTGCAATTAAGCACCTACTCCGTTTAGGAAGAAGATGATAGTAATGATCGCGAAAAGTCCGCAAATAACCGTAGCTACGATCTTAGAGATACATTCCCAACGGTTCATCCAGATCGTGTTATTCCAACCGATTGTTTGGATAGCGCTCCAGAAACCGTGAGTCAAGTGGAACCACAAAGCCACGTACCAGATCAAATAAAGAACGGTGATCACGGCATTATCTTGGAAGTAATAGTTGATAAAAGCGGCTCCGTCTTGTGGAGATACCATAGCTGACCCCAATGCAACTTCGTGATGACCGATCAATTCGGCGAACATCATCTTATACCAGAACTGGCTGAAGTGCAACAGCATGAACAGGATAACGATCAAACCCAAAACGAACATGTTCTGAGATGCCCATTCCACGCCTTTCGGACGAGCGTTGATAGCGTAACGGTCGTTACCACGTGCCTTACGGTTTTGCAAGGTAAGAATGATAGCGTACACGAAGTGGATCACAACGCCTGCGGCCAATACGAGAGTAGCTGCCACAGCGTACCAATTAGAGCCCAACAGCGAACAAACCATGTTATAAGCCTCTCCGGAGAAAACGGCCGCCACGTTCATCGACAGGTGGAACAATAAGAACAGAACAAGAAAGAGGCCTGATATACTCATTATCAGCTTCTTCCCGATAGAAGAATTAAGTAACCACATAAGATAATAATTTAAGTTATTTAATTGTATTTAGAAATTTCTACTTAAACTATGTAATTATCACGCAAAGGTATGCTAAATCCATATATTGCGCAAACGATTAAAGAAATATTTCTGCATTAATGGGAGAGGTCAGGGCATGTGTCCCGACACATGGAATAATGCGGAAGGAAAAGGCTTTCCTTATGAATAATTTATATACATTTGCCTATATGCGTAAGGATTTGAATGGGGCACGGCATTTTTCTATAGGGATCAAGTTTACGATCTTATTGTTTACGATCGCGATCTTGGTTCTTGTGCTTTTTTCGTATAGGAGCGACAAGCATGGCAACCTGTTCTGGCAGGTAGAGAAATTGATTCCGCATCATCCGGACAGTGCTTTGGTGTTATTAGAGAAAGTGAGGGATATCAATGGATTATCGCTTCGAGAGAAAGCCCGTTATTGTCTGTTATGGACCGAATCACGGGATGAGGCGGGATTGAGGCATACATCGGATTCCATAATCTCTATCGCTACGGATTATTATAGGACGACACGAGGCTGTTACTGGCCTCCCAAAGCTTGGTTTTACCGGGGGAAAGTCTATGAGGATATGGATCAACCGTCCCTAGCTTTGGAATGCTATTTACGTGCGTTGGAATATGAGGGAGAGAATTGGGATTATGAATTCTGGGGAAGGTTATATAACCAAATGGGGATGCTGTACGCCGAGCAGGAATTATATGGCAAGGCTATGTCTTTTTTGAGAAAAGCGAGTGCTCAATATCAGTTATTGAACGATGCGGCCGGACAAGACCGGATACTGACCGAGGTCAAGAAATACGAGATGTTACGGGATTCTATCGGATCGCTGTCAGCGAGAGAATCGATTTATCAGATCACTTCCCGCTATGATGTAAGGCCGATCCGTGAGGACTTGTCTAAGAAAGAGTTGATGCTATTACAAAGGGGACAGGAGCGTTATCTGTACGCGTTTATTATCGGCATAATCCTATTTATTTGCTTCCTCCTTTATCGGCGATGGAGAAATACGCAGGAAAACGCTCTTCGAAGGGAAGAAGCCTTGCGACGTTCGATTGCTAGCCAGCAACAACGTATGCGAGAAGAAAAAGAAGAGAATGAACGGCAAATCACCCTTTTGGAAAAAAGAATTACGAAAATAAAGGAAGAAAAGGATCAAGAGTTGATGTTGGTTTCCTTACAATTGGAAAAACAACGGCTGGAGATTTGTAACGAGTCGATTCATAATAAGGAGAGTAAGCATTTATTATCTGTCGCGATCTTGCGGAAATCGGAGGTCTATGAGAAGTTCCACGATCGGGATGCCGGCAAGATTGTCTCTGAGGATTGGGAGCTTTTGGAGGTGCTGTTGAATAAGGCTTATGATGACTTTACCTTACGGCTGAAAAAGCTATATCCTGTTATTTCCGATACGGAGTTGAAGGTCTGTATGCTTACGAAGATCGGCGTTCCCGCCAACCAGATCACACGGGTATTGAAATATAATAGTTCGGTACTTCGTCCTCGTCTATTCCGGAAGATTTTTAAGAAAGAAGGTTCTACGGAGGCATTTGTGGAGTTTATATCAAACTTTTGATTATTATATATTTATAGCGGTCTTGGCAGGTTTGTTCTCATTTTTGTTCTCATTTATTATGTGATTTGTGAGATATACGGGATATTTTTGGAGGCAAAAAAGCATGGTTATGAAAAGTGTAAAGTTAGCCTCTATCTTGTTTTATTTAAATAGTGTTTTTGTCGTTTCTTGTTTCGTGTCATGCGGTTCTTCGCCAACGGAAGCGTCCTCTCTTTTAACTGCGGATATAAGAGGGGGGATGGATAAACCGGGGCTATTGGGATTAGGCGATGAGATCAAGGGGGTTACTTTTGTCCCTTTAGAGGTGACCACGGATGATGCCTCGTTGATAGACGGAGTTTATGATTATGCCGTGACAGATCGATATATCTATGTGCTTCCCGTAAAAGAGCCCCGTATCGTCCTGTTCGATCGGCAAGGGCGTTTTATCCGGACGTTGGTAAAAGAAGGGCAGGGGCCGGGTGAATTTAGCGGTATTCTGCCATGTATCCAAGTGGACGAACGTAATGACCGCTTTTTTTTATTTAGTAATAATCGAGTTTGGGAATATACGTTGGAAGGTGAATTTATCGGACAATCCACCCATGAGTATTCTGTAATCTATATGCGTCATATCGGAAAGGATCGTTTCGCCGCCATATCATTCCCTTTTCAGCCTTTCAACGGAGGAGGATTCGGATTAGGCCTATTTTCGAGGAAAGGGGATACGATAGCGATCAAGAATGATTTTTATTCCTTTTTATTACCTCATGAGAAGAGCGGGTTCACGACAAGTATCGCCCCCGCTTATTCTGATGCGCAAAACTCCGTGTTGTTTAAGACCGGTAGCAATGATACGGTCTTCAGTATCTCGGCGGATCGAATAAGTGCGGCTTGTGTCCTTGATCTGAAAAACTCGGATGCGGAAGTGATTCGTTCGTTGGATGTTACGGACATGAGTAATTTGCGAATTGAAAAAAAAGACCCCAAGGATATCTTTGTGCAAGATATGATTGAGTTTCCGGCACATTATTATTTCCGTTTATTGTATAACCAAGGCTATTATATCGCCTCTGTGGATAAAAAGACGGGAAAGACACTTGTGGAAAAATGTGAGATGCCGGGTTCTATCTATGAACTGGCGGATGCGAACCTTCAACATGGCATGCAGGGTACGAGAAGTTATCG
>OKWR01002310.1_pt1 | contig 10470 bp, 4 predicted proteins | sample 1607101 | NCBI WGS metagenome assembly OKWR01 (sample SAMN04414076, study PRJEB24778) | human gut metagenome | material: faecal | host: Homo sapiens
ACCACTCCTCCTTCCCGAAGGAGGAGAATGGAGTTACTATTGTGTACTACTGTTTGATTCATTCCTTTGCAGTTTTCAAGAATCTGATGATGGAAGAAAATAATAAACTGAAGAATATAACCATGACTATAATGCTTTTTCTATAACTCCCATAAAAACTTATTTAAAGAAAAGAGGAGCGAAGCCCCCCTTGACTTCACTCCCCCACAATCTTTCTCCTCTACTTTTTGCCTAATACACGGAGAAAACAAGTTTGAATTAAAAAAAGTTACACCTAATATTTATAAACCTCTAGAAATTTCTACCAGTATCCCACCAGAGGCGAGTTCCACCGTTATCTTCACCTCCCAAAGCTTTCTTCAAAGCAGAATATTGAGTAGGATTGTTTTTTTGAATGTCTGACGGATATGGCAAGCGACGAATACGTATGTCAGTATCGATAGCTCCACCACTATTGTTCACAAAGACTTTGAACAACTGCGGATAACCTGTACGGCGTTGTTCTGTCCAAGCCTCATAGCCTTCAGGATAACAAGCAATCCACTTCTGTGTAAGGATCCTTTCCAGTTGCTCTTCCGGAGAAGCACCTCCATCCCACTTCGGAGTCACTTTAATCAGCGCTTTCACATCATATTTTGCTTCGAAGGCATCGACATAATCGGAAGGAGTAGCATCACTTGTGAGATAATCACCTACATTCACTCCCCATTGCTGACAGGAAACCGTAATACCTTTCTCGTAGCAGTCTTTCACATTTTCGGAAGTAAATCCACGCAAGGCAGCCTCAGCACGAAGGAACCATACTTCGGCAGCAGTCATCAAGATAGCATCGGTCTGTTTGGTAATCGTACTCTTGGAATGCAGACGGTAACGGTTCTCGTCTTTTACAGTAACTCCTGTTCCTTGGGGAACACCTTTATAAGTACCGGCAATCTTATTTCTTTCGGCAATAATCAAATTACCCTTTTCGTCTTTTATATCACCACCTTCCGCTTTCGAGTAATACTTAATCAGTCGCGGATCATTATATCCTACCAAAACAGACTCCATCGTAGCACCCATGAATACTTCTCCCCAGCCTTCATTGACTGTTCCCAGCGGATTCTTATAACCGCTTTCGGTAGAAACAGCAACTGTTTCATCCGCACTCTCCAACACGCCACCGGCAGTTGCATCCATCGCTTTGGCAACTTCTGCTCTCGCCAGATCAGGAGCACTCATCGATACACGGATTGCAAGCCGCAAGCGGAGAGAGTTTGCAAACTTCACCCACTGTGATAGTGTACGTTTGCCTGCCGGCATCAGAATATCGGCAGCAGCAAAAGGTTCGAGAGCGGCATTGTCTTTCTTATATTCGTTGATCAGTTTGACTCCTTCGTCCAAATCTTTGAAGAACTGACGGTAAGCGGCTTCCTGACTATCGACATTATCACCCTCTTCCTGTCCGAATTTAGTGTAGACAATAGGGCCATAAGTATCAGCTATACGGTGCATCAACTCGACTTTCAGGATTTTGGTCACTCCCAGCAAACCTTTCTGTTCCTGATTGATCTTCTCCGATTTCTGAGCGGCGGTCATTATATATCCATAAGTATATGTCCATGCCGAGCCTGTCCAGCCGTCATTCAAAGCATATACAGAGTTCTTGTCATTGAAACTGTTGTTCATATCGTGAAAATATCCGGCAAACATATCATGACCCAGATTCTGTATAGTCTGGAAAGTCCAGTCGGTACCTTTTCCCCAATCGTAGTTGAAGTAAATACCCTGTTGCATGACTCCGAGGTTCAGCACATATTTCTGAAGATCATATTCCTGAAGTTCAGGCGTATATCCGGCTTTATTGGCATTATCTGATTCAAAACCATCCGTACATCCGGTAAATGTCATCAGTCCGGCTACTAACAGATTCGCTATATATAGATTTTTTTTCATAATTCGCTTGCTTTAAAGTTAGAATGTAAATTTAACGTTGAAACCAATGTTACGGGTTGTCGGCATACCGAATACATCAACTCCCTGATTAGTGTTACCTACAGACAAGATAGCATCCGGATCGAAAGGAGCATCTTTGTAGAAGAAGAACAGGTTACGTCCCACCAATGATACATCAATACCGGTGAATACCTTAGTCTTGGCCAGCAAAGTAGACGGGAACGAATAGCTCAGAGATAATTCGCGTAAACGAATATTGGTCGCACTGTACATATAACGCTCGGAGATACCGTTACGGTCACCTACTACTGAATAGAAACCTTCTACATTCTCAAATCTTGTTCCGTCAACTTCCACATAACCTCTGTCACGTGCTTCAGCTGTAGCCTTCGTTACCCCTCTGCCGTCCAATGTAGCTTGTGTCAGAGACATGACATCACCGCCTTTGCGCATATCGATCAGGAAATACAGAGAGAAACCCTTATAAGTGAAGGTATTAGCCCAACTCAACAGAAAGTCCGGATTACAATTTCCCAGATATGTTTTATTACCTGACTCTGAAATAGGTTTGCCTTCATCGGATACCTTAATCTTACCTTGTTCGTCACGTGCGAACGTATTTCCATAGATGTCTCCCAAAGAGCCGCCTTCTTTAATCTGCATCATATATGCCATAGAGAAACCCGGGTCACCATATACGAAGGAAGTATAATTCGGAGCCAGTTCGACTACCTTATTACGGTTTTGTGAATAATTGAAAGTCGTTTTCCAACGGAAATCTTCGGTCAGCACCGGAGTAGCTCCCAATGTGATTTCAAATCCTTTGTTGCGAATCTTACCTGCATTGATATAACGGTATGCATAATCTTCACCCGCACTGGTCGGAACTTTCAGCAACTGATTCTTAGTATCTGTCTTGTAGTAAGTAAAATCAAAATCAACACGGCTGTTGAACAATCTCCATTCCAGACCAAATTCAATAGAGTTACTGATTTCCGGTTTCAGGTCACCTCTGTTATATACGTCTACTGCCTGCAACTTTCCTCCGGCCCCGATGATATCAGACAAATCGGTAATACCAATCGGTAAGTCGTTACCTACCTGCGCCCATGATCCGCGAATCTTTCCGAAAGAAATCCATTGCGGTAATTTAAAGCTTTCGTTGATCACCCAGGAGAGTCCTACAGAAGGATAGAAGAATCCTTTGTCCACACTATTGGTATGTGACAACGTGGACGACCAGTCATTACGTGCTGTCAAGTCGAGGAACAATGCGTCTTTCCATCCTACCTGTGCTGTTGCGAATACGGATTGAATTGTACGTCTGCGGTCAATCACCTGCTCGGCAGAAGCACTGGTGTTCATTACAATATTGGGAACAGTGAATAAGTTGGGTTTGTACAAAGAAGCTGTCTTGGAATCCAATGTCAATGAATTCTCGGTCTGCACATTAATACTACCACCCAAAGCGGCATTCACGGAGAAATCACCGAAATGCTTGTTGAACATAGCCATCACGTCACCATAAATCAGGAAGTTCTGTGTGTCGGCATATACATAGCGGCCGTTATTTCCTACAATGGCAGGAGAAGTACTCGCATACATTTTCTGGTCAAACTTATCGCTGACGTAATCCACATTCCCACGAGCTTGCAGGTTGAGCCAGTCGGTTGCTTTCAGATTGGCAGTCAGGGAGGCCAATGCACGGTAGCGCTTATTGTTGTTCAAGATACGGTTCTTTACCCAATATGGGTTTTGTGTCCATTCGCTCGGAGTGGTAAACCAGCTCTGTACGGGCATATTACGATTCTCGTCGAACTTTTCGAAATTAGTGGCATATTCGCTCAGGTCCTGTCCGCGCGGGAAACCATAAACGTCCACCAACGGATTGAGGTAGATACCTCCGGAAGTAGGAGAGTTTTTAATAGTCTGCACCATCAGGTTAGCATTGGCGTCCAGTTTCAGACGGTCATTGAAAAGGGAAGCGCTCTCACGCAAAGTCAGATTATGCTTACGCAACTTGTTGGAGTCGACAATACCTTTGGCGGTCGTGTTGGCATAAGAGAAGTAAGTCTGCAATTTCTCATTACCGGTCATCACAGAAACCGAGTTGATAGCGGTCACTCCATTGCTGAACCAGTTTCCGGCATTATCATAGTCCTTCACATTTTCCTTTTCTCCCCAGCTTGAACCGGCTTTCGCTCCATAACTATTTTGAAATTCCGGCAAACTGATCGCATGATCAACCGTCAGACCGGATGAGTAAGTAATTCTCTGAACTCCCGCTTTACCTTTTTTAGTCGTAATAAGAATCACACCGTTGGCTGCCTGCGAACCGTACAATGCAGCAGCAGAGGCACCTTTCAGAATACTCATGCTTTCAATATCATCCGGATTCAGATTGGAGATACCGTCACCCGCGTCACGGTTGACACCGTCATTCTTACCACCCATAACAGTAGATACGGATTCTGTGGTGCTATTGAGCATAGGCACACCGTCAATCACATACAACGGCTGGTTATTTCCGTCTTCGTTGGCCGAACGGATACCACGGATAGATACTTTGGCCGAACCTCCCAGACCGGAAGCACTCTTGCTGATCTGCACACCTGCCGATTTTCCGGCAAGGGCGGCAATCATGTTGGGGTCTTTGGCACGGGTCAGTTCGTCACCTCCGAGCTGTTGGGTAGAATAAGTCAGCGAGGCGGCTTTTTTCTTGATACCCATAGCAGTTACCACTACCTGCTCCAGTGCCATCGACTCTTCTTCCATCTTGATCTTGAAAGTGGTTTGTCCGCTGACAGAGAGGCTCTGTGGTTGGTAACCTACATAGGTGATATTAATGATAGCGTCGCTTGGCACTTTCAAAGTAAAGTTACCGTCCAAATCGGTGATTGTACCATTCGTCGTACCTTTTTCCACGACACTGGCGCCAATGATAGGCTCGCCTCTCATGTCGGTCACGACACCTTTCACCGTAATTTGTTTCTGTTGCTGTGTGGATGCACGCTCCGTTACGTTCTTGGTCAGCACAATATTATTGCCTTCCACCACATAATGGATACCTGTTCCTTCAAAAGCCTTATCGAGTATTTCGGATACCGGCTGATTGGTAGCATCTACATTAACTACCCGCTTGGTATCGACACTTTTTTTATTGTAGACAAACAAATAGTCGGTCTGAGACTCAATCTGGGTAAGCAATTCGCTTACTTTCAGAGTCGAACGCGGAATGCTTATTTTAGCACTCTGAGAGTATCCATTCTCACAATAAGCCTGGAATGTTACGAACAGAAGAAGGAATAATGTGATCTTCATAGTCAGTATTATTTGCTTAGATTCTAAACTTTTTGGGCAAAAAAGCCCTTTCAAAGAAATTTTTCTCATATCTTTGCAACGTGTTAAGTTAATAAATTGATTAAGGTCGATTTTTGACTGTTTCGAATCGGGAAGTATGGGGGTACTTTCCGATTCTTTTTCGGTAAGGGGTATACTTATTGACTGTTATTCATAATCATTATGCTTTTAAAGGGTTAGTACTAATTTAAGGTGTATATCATTGAGCTCAGTTATTCATCTTAATTTTTATTCTGGCTTTATTCTATCCGGATGCTGTCTCCTTCTTCACTGATCGAATAAGTAAACGGGTGATCTTTCTGGATAACCTTGAGAATGTGTTCAACGCCGTCCTGTTCCTTGAACTTGCCCGTACAGCGATAATTCAGCACTTTCGGATTCTCTACGGTGATCTTCACATTATAATATTTCTCCAGCTTGGTGAGGATGCAACTGAAAGGAGAATCGTCGAAGCAATACAGACCTTCCCGCCAGCGCAGATAATCATAAGAAGGCAGAACGGCTTTTTTATATTTCCCCTGATAGGAACCGAAGAATTCATTCTTAGTCAGGCGGGTCAGCGGACGTTCATTGTCATAAGCGTAGATATCAACGATGCCCTCTACCAAGGTAGTCTCAAATTCATTGCTTCCTTTATAAGCGCAGACGTTGAAATGAGTGCCTACCACTCTGACCTGATTGGTCTCCGTATTTACGTAGAAAGGTATCTCCTTATTCTTCGCTACTTCAAAGTAAGCCTCTCCGTCCAGTTCCACATCTCTGTCGCGGCGCCCGAAGTCAGATCTGTAGCTCAGCGTCGATTCAGAATTCAGCCAGACTTTGGTTCCGTCCGCCAGCGTAATCTGTGCCCGTTGACCGGCAGGAACAGTGACCGTCTGCAACTGTGCCAATTTATCATACTGATATTCATTAATCAGAAATCCACAACTGACAGCTACAATTACAGCAGCAGCTATACGGGCACTCCACCTTAACATGGGAATGATGCGAGCGCCCGCGCCTGCTTTCTCTCTCATTTTTCTCTTAGAGTCAGTAAAAAGGGCGATGTCAAACAGCATACGTTCTTTCTGCAATGTCTTCCGGTTTTCTTCCGATTCGTCCACCCAGTTAAGAATGCGTTTTTCTTCGTCGACAGAAGTCTCGCCCTTAAAATATTTATGTAGTAAATCCTGGTTCATAGATATTGTCTTTTCCTATTTATATTTATAGAAAGGCTTTTTCTCTCCCTTCTATATATAAAACAGGTCAGCCTTGAACAACCCTAACGAAAAATGCGATTATTTTTAAAAAAGAATAGAAACCAGGTAATCTTTCAGTTCGGTACGCAGAATTTTCAATGCTTTGGTGATGTGGAACTCCACACTTTTGACGGAAATGCCGAGTTGTTCCGCTATCTTTTTGTTCGGAGTATTTTGATAACGGCTCAATATAAAAATCTGCCGGCTTTGGTTCGGCATACGTTTCAATGCTTTCTGTACGATATGCTGTATTTCCGAATCAAAGATCACATCCGGTTCGCAGGCTTCCAGTGTAGAGATTCTCAGGTCCAGTTCCCGCTGGCTATGGCTATTTATCTCTTCTTCGGCCCGAAGACGCACCTGCAGATGTGCCAGATAGTTGAGCGCTTTGTTTTTGATGATAGTCAGCAGCAGACCGTGCAGATTGGAATCTTCTTCCCACTTATCCCTGTTTTCCCACAGAGTAATCATTGACTCCATCAATATATCTTCCGCCTCCTGCCTGTCTCTTATATAAGAATAGGCAAACGACAAAAACTTCTCTTGATTCTCATGAAAGAATTCAGAAAAAAGTTGAATAGAAGATATGTTGTTCGTTTGGTGCATCACGCATAAGATTTACAGGCTATTTTCATTAGTTCGTACAAAAGAACACATATTTTCGCAGAAAAGCAAAATAATAGACAAAAAAATAGCCCGAATACTGAGTAATCGGGCTATCACATTATCTAAAAGCTATCTGCTTTTTTACTTCTTTTCCGGTCTTGGCATCAATACTTTTCTTGAAAGTTTGAATTTTCCTGTCTTCGGATCGATGTCGATCAGTTTCACTTCGATCTCATCACCTTCCTTGATTCCGGCTTCTTCCACTGTTTCCAGACGTTTCCAGTCGATCTCGGAAATGTGCAGCAAACCGTCTTTACCCGGCAGGAATTCAATGAATGCACCGTAAGGCATGATAGAGCGAACTTTACCTTTATATACTTCGCCTACTTCAGGAACAGCAACGATTGCTTTGATCATGCGCATTGCATCATCAATACATTTCTTGTTGGTTCCGGAAACTTCGATGCGTCCCATACCGTCTGTTTCTTCGATAGTGATAACAGCACCGGTCTCTTCCTGCATACCTTGAATGATTTTTCCACCAGGGCCGATTACAGCTCCGATAAATTCTTTAGGAATAGTCATTGTTTCAATGCGAGGAGCATGGTCTTTCAGGTCAGCACGCGGTTCAGCGATTGTCTCGGTGATCTTGTCGAGGATGTGCATACGTCCTTCTTTAGCCTGGTTCAAAGCACGTTCCAGAATTTCGTAAGACAGACCGTCTACCTTGATATCCATCTGAGTAGCAGTGATACCGTCTCTTGTTCCGGTTACCTTGAAGTCCATATCTCCGAGGTGGTCTTCGTCACCGAGGATGTCAGACAATACAGCATATTTTTCTTCGCCCGGATTCTTGATCAGTCCCATAGCAATACCCGATACCGGCTTCTTGATCTTCACACCGGCATCCATCAATGCCAATGTTCCGGCACATACGGTAGCCATAGAAGAAGAACCGTTAGATTCGAGGATTTCCGAAACAACACGTACTACGTATGGATAGTCAGCAGGAATCTGTCCTTTCAAGGCACGCCAAGCCAAGTGACCGTGACCGATTTCACGACGGCCTACACCACGTTGAGCTTTTGCTTCGCCTGTAGAGAAAGGAGGGAAGTTATAGTGCAGCAGGAAACGTTCTTTTCCGTGTTCCAATACATTGTCGATAATCTTTTCGTCGAGCTTCGTACCCAAAGTGACAGAAGTCAGAGACTGAGTTTCACCACGAGTGAAAATAGCAGATCCGTGAGGACCGGGCAGAGGACCAACCTCACACCAGATCGGGCGGATTTCAGTAGTCTTACGACCATCCAAACGCTTACCTTCGTCAAGGATAGAACGGCGCATGGCTTCTTTTTCTACATCGTGGTAGTAACGGTCGATCAACGCACCCTTTTCGTCCAACTCTTCTTCAGAGAATTGAGCTTTGAATTCTTCACGGATAGCTTCGAAAGCAGCAAAACGTTCGTGTTTGTTATTGTTTCCGGAAGCGGCAACAGCGTAAGCTTTTTCGTAGCATGCTTCACGAACAGCCTTGCGCAAATCTTCGTCGTTCACTTCATGGTTGTATTCACGTTTCACTGTTTTTCCAACCTCTTCAGTCAACTCCATCTGTGCTTTACAATGAACCTTGATAGCTTCATGAGCTACTTTCATTGCTTCCAGCAATTCAGCTTCGGATACTTCGTGCATTTCACCTTCTACCATCATGATGTTCTCATAAGTAGCGGCCACCATCAGATCCATATCAGCTTTTTCCAGTTGTTCAAAAGTAGGATTGATAACGAACTGACCATCGATACGTGCTACACGTACTTCAGAAATCGGTCCGTTGAAAGGAATATCTGAAACGGCAAGTGCTGCAGAAGCGGCAAGTCCTGCCAATGCATCCGGCATATCCACACCATCAGCAGAAAAGAGGATGATGTTCACATATACCTCTGCGTGATAATTATCGGGGAATAAAGGACGGAGAGCACGGTCGACAAGACGGCAAGTCAGAATCTCATAATCAGAAGCTCTACCTTCTCGCTTGGTGAAACCACCGGGAAAACGGCCGAATGCCGCAAATTTTTCTTTGTACTCTACCTGTAAAGGCATAAAATCTGTTCCGGGAACTGCATCTTTAGCGGCACAAACAGTAGCTAACAACATGGTGTTTCCCATGCGGAGCATTACAGAACCGTCTGCCTGTTTTGCCAACTTTCCCGTCTCGAGTGTGATGGTTCTTCCATCAGGTAACTCGATTGTCTTAACAATTGGGTTAATCATAAAAATTGTTTTATCTATACTTTTTCTTTCAAAATTCCTGCAAAGATATACATTTATCGTGGTAATTAGGTGGAAATGAGGTAAAAAGTTAGTGGCGAACTGATTTTTTTTCAAAATTAGGATGAAGAACACAGCAAAATGCTTTGACTAATCTCGAAAAGAAGTATATTTGCATCTCGTTAATAACACACACTATATGAAAAAGGTTACTTTTGCAGCGCTCGCCGCACTTACTATTACTGCTTGTAGTTCTGGCCCTAAATTCCAGGTGAACGGGGATGTATCAGGAGCCGACGGTAAAATGCTTTATCTCGAAGCTTCCGGTCTGGAAGGTATTGTTCCGCTCGATTCAGTGAAGCTGAAAGGGGAAGGTACATTCAGTTTCAAGCAGCCTCGTCCCGAGTCACCCGAATTTTACCGTTTGCGGATTGACGACAAAATCATCAATTTTTCTGTAGATTCTATCGAAACAATTCAGATCAAAGCGCCGTATGTGGATTTCTCCACTACTTACACGGTGGAAGGTTCGGAAAACAGCAACAAGATAAAAGAGCTGACGCTGAAGCAGATCCGCCTGCAAAAAGAGGTGGACGACTTGCTGGCAGCTTTACGCAGTAACAGAATGGGGCATGATGTATTTGAAGACAGTCTGGCAACGTTGCTCAACAATTACAAGGAAGATGTCAAAGTGAACTATATTTTCGCTGCTCCCAACACGGCAGCCGCTTACTTTGCCCTGTTCCAGAAACTCAATAATTATCTGATATTCGATCCGTTGAACAATAAAGATGATGTGAAATGTTTCGCTGCTGTCGCTACGAGCCTCAACAATGCGTTCCCTCATGCCGTACGTTCCAAGAACCTTTATAATATTGTAATTAAGGGGATGAAGAACACGCGCCAGCCACAGGCGAAAGCATTGGAGATTCCTCAAGAGAAAATTGTGGAAACCGGCATTATCGACATCGCCCTGCGTGACGTGAAAGGAAATGTGCGCAAACTGACCGACCTGAAAGGAAAAGTCGTATTGCTCGATTTCTCTGTATTCCAGTCGCCTGCCGGT
>OKWR01002326.1_pt1 | contig 10415 bp, 3 predicted proteins | sample 1607101 | NCBI WGS metagenome assembly OKWR01 (sample SAMN04414076, study PRJEB24778) | human gut metagenome | material: faecal | host: Homo sapiens
CGACCTGAGGGATCTGCGTGTTGAAAAGCTAGTCGTGACAGAGGGTATGAAGGTTTATCCGGATTCGGCTGCCTGTCTTGATATCGCTCATTTTCCGGATACCGGTTTTGTCTCGGCTGACAGTTTGCCTGCCGGAATGGATACACGGATGAATTTTCTGAATCCGGTGAAGTTCTGCTTGAGCCTTTATCAGGATTATGAATGGACGGTCAATGTTTCGCGGGATATCGTACGTAAGATCAAAATCAAGAATCAGGTAGGTTCGGCCTTGGTCGATGATTATACGAAGAACGTTATTGTTTATGTCGATTCGACCGAGCAGCCCTCTTTACGAAACATTGAAATAGAAGAGCTGCAATTAGGGAGTTCGATCGCACAGACGACTCCCGACCCTTCGAAAGTTGTTGATTTTACCCGGCCGCGTGTTTTCTATGTGACGGCATTTGACGAGACGGAAGAGTGGACCTTGAGCGTCCAATATCCGAATGCGAATGTCCAATTGACACAGCTTTCCGCTTGGACGCGCCGTGCATATGTCAGTGGATCGATATCGAAAGGAGAGGTGGAAGCCGAATACCGTAAGGTGGGCGAAACTACTTGGGAGTCTGTGCTGTCTAATGAAATAAGCTATGAGGGAGAAGACTTTTTGATCATGATGACTCACTTGACGCCGGGGACGGATTACGAATATCGGTTGACGATGAACGGGACGGTTGGTGAAATACTCACATTTACGACCGATACGATCATGCAGGTCCCGAATCTCGGCTTTGACGATTGGGTGATGAAAAACGAAAAGACTTGGTATCCGAATGCGACATTGGACGATGCCGATCATTTCTGGGATTCCGGTAACGAGGGGGCCAGTATCGCCAGCCGTAACCCGACTGCACCGGAAACGGGCGATGTGGTGAAAGGTCGTGCCGTCAAGATGGCTTCCGATTATATCAGCATCGCCAGCAAGTTCGCCGCCGGTAACATCTATACGGGCGATTTTGTCGGTTTGGCAGGTATCGAAGGGGCTGAACTCGATTTTGGACAACCTTATATCGGAAGACCTTCGGCATTGAAAGGATATTACAAATATACGCCAGGCGTGATTGACCAGGCAAAAGCTCCATACGATGCCTTGATGGGACAGACGGATTCATGCCATATCTATATCGGTTTGTTCGATTGGAGTGCTCCGTTCCGTGTCAACACAACAACAGGTACTTTTGTTGACCTGACCTGGAACAACGAATCGATGATCGCATTCGGTGAATTAAAATCGAACGAAGCGACAGGTAGCGATTACAAACAGTTCAAAATCAACTTGACTTATCGCGATTACTTCACCCGTCCAAAATACATCCTGATCGTAGCCTCCGCCAGCAAATACGGTGACTACTTCACAGGTAGCACGAGTAGCGTGATGTATTTGGACGAGTGTGAGCTGGTGTTTGAGTAGGAAACAACGTTTCCGGCATTAACAAGCTTCGGAAGTGGCTATAAACGCTTTGCACGGTGATTATCGTAAATGCGGTGCTCTTGGAAACGATGTTTTTGAGGCTCCGCATTCGTGATTGCTTCCGGAAACAGTGTTTCTGGCAACAATCCGTTCCGAAAGTAGCAAGAAACGGCGTTTCCGGTGTGTCGGAATAAAAATATAGAATAAAGAAAGATGAGAAGAAATAGTTTTTTAATTGGTTGGATCGTTTTGATCGCGGGGTTGCTTTGCTCGATGAGGGGCGGTGCGGTGGATGTGAATTCGGCAGAGACGTTAATATCTGCGGTTAATAATGGGACATCATATATAAAATTGACAAAAAATATTGAATTAGGCAATTCGACCTTGACTATATTTTCTGGTACAATTACGCTTGATTTAAATGGAAAGACATTATCTGCAACAAGGATGAGTAATGGTGCTGCTACTTGTATTTCTGTAAATGGAGGAAATTTGATAATTACAGGAGGAGGTACTATTTCTGCAACGGCAAAAGGAACAACTGAGGGTGTTTTGGGGTCTGGGAAAAATGGTTATGATGGAATAGCATTATCTTATAATGGAGGAAGTGTTGCAATTAGAAATGCCACATTTAAAGCGATTGCAACGAATGGTGCTGGAATTATATCAGGATCAAATGGTACAGCTTATACCCTTGATCCCAATAACGGTTATACTGTTGATAATATGATTCCTGCTGGTGCATATATGACCAATAGTTCTGATTATGGTAGTACAGGGCTAGTATCATCTTCTATAACAGTTGCTCTTACCCAATATAATGTTTCCTACAACTCTGACGGTGGAACGCCTCAACCAGAAAATGAGATCTATACCATTGAAACCTCTGATTTCTTCTTACCGACAGTAACAAAAAACGGCTACACCTTTGGTGGGTGGAAATATAATGGAAACATGGTTAATACAACTGCTCTGCCTACGACTACTGAACGGGCGGGTAACGTAAGCATGACTTTTGATGCTACTTGGAATGTTATTTCTTATAAAGTCGTTTATGATGTTGATGGTGGAGTCGCACTCCCTGACAGCTCATATAATATCGAAACGGCTCTTACCACTTTACCAACTCCTCAAAGAGAAGGATATGTTTTCGATGGATGGTATCGGGGTAATCAGAAAGTAACCTCTATCCCTGCCGGAACGGGTGATGTCACCCTTAAAGCGCATTGGACGGAGATTTCTTATACGCTTTCCTTTAAGACGAACAATGGCACTTCTTTAGCAGATATTTCTTATACAAAAACACAACCGGAAACTTTACCTTCCGGTCTGACAAAAGAAGGATATATGTTCGGAGGATGGTTTCTGGATGAGAATTTTACTGGAAGCAAATTAGAGGCTGTGCCTTTTCCGGCAGGAACGGCAGGACAAACGAATATTCCGGTAATGGTCTATGCCAAATGGACACCTATCCCGTACACTATCACCTTCAACACCAACGGTGGTTCCGATCAGGATGCTCTGCGCTACACCATTGAGACCGAAACATTCAAACTCCCAACGAGAACGACGAAAGCAGGTTATACATTGGTAGGCTGGTATATAGATGAAGATCTAACCAAATCTTATGGGGAAGTTGTAAAGGGTACCCACGGAGATTTTACTTTATATGCCAAATGGGAGTTGGCACAATATACAATCGAATATGAACTTTACGGGCATGGTAATAATCCACCTGATGCCGTGACTTGCTATAATATTGAAAAAGAAGTCAAATTACCGACTCCGCAACGTGATAACTTTACGTTTGTCGGATGGCATAAAGATGACCTGTTGAAGGATCAGGCACTAATGATCATTCCTGCTGGAACGACCGGCAATTTGAAACTATATGCCGAATGGACAATGGGTAACTCTGTGCAGATATCACGTCCGGCGAACGGGACGATCACGGTGAAGAGCGGATCGACGGAAGTGAAATCCGGTGATAAGGTCGGGGCGAACACCTCGTTGACAATTACGGCAACACCTGCTTCGGCCGATTATAAATTGTCGAAACTGGTTGTCAATAATATCGAATATACGACTAGCCCTCAAACAGTTGTGATGCCTGCTGAAGGTGGTTTGACCATCTCGGCTGTCTTTATTGATCCGCGCCCGGCAGCTTCGACTCCCAAAGTAACGACCGATCCTGTCAATACGGACTATATTCCGAGTGGAGAACCCGTGACAGTCACGATGGAAAAAAACGGCGAATGCGATTCCTTGCTGTACAGTATAGACGGTTCTACCCCTAAACTCTATACCGGAGCTTTTCAGGTAAGCACTATTACGACTGCCACCAAAACGGTTGCCGTACAAGCCATAGCCCGCAAGTCCGGTTGCAAGGATGGTGTTACGACTCGTAACATCACGTTCCGTTCCGGAAAGATCACCATCACATTCAACCTGCCGAAAGGAATCACTGCTAGCAATCCCGCAGGTGGTGAAGTCGTGGAAGCCGTAGCAAGTGGCGGGGCTTTTGAATTCAAGCTGATTGTGGATAAGAATTATTTCCAAACATTGGATTCTATAAAGGTGACAGCAAACGGAACTGTTATCACACCTGATATTTATGGCATTTACACCTTAAGTAACCAGACTTCTGACGTAATTGTCAATGTGAGCGGTATTTCCGGTGTAACCCATCTGATTACTTTGGTACAGTCGGCTAATGGTATGATTGCTTTTACCGGTGATGAGGATGCAGAGAATTCCAGGAACGTCAATCATGGAGATCCTGTTTCGGTGACGGCTATGGCTGATGAAAATTATAAATTCCAGTCGTGGACGGATGGTGAGACAGCTAATCCTCGTACATTTATGGCTGAGTCGGATGTGACGTTGCAGGCACGCTTCGTGAAGGACAGTGCCGGATTTTCTGTTATTCTTCCTGAATTGGAAGGGGTGACAGTCAAACCGCTTACCGGGTATTCGACTGAAGTCAAGCCGGGGGGCAAATTCAAATTCTATTTGCGTCTGGAGGCGGATTACAACGAATCTGTCCCTGTCGTGTATGCCAATAATGAAAAATTGAACGTGAATCAGGAGGTGTATAGTATATATGATATTTCCGAGAATATCCGTATTTCTGTTGATGGGATCGTTCGCAATAAGGTGAAACCGGTATTGCAGGAGCATGTGTCGGCTATCGATGTGGAAACCGGTTCAGATGTATCCGGCCTCTCTCTATTCACGGCTGCCATGATTGTATTGCAGGCTGATGCGCCTGAAGGACAAGTATTTTCGAAATGGAATGATGGCAAAGCCGATAATCCTCGTATCGTAACGGCTGCCGATGCATCGCAACTGTTTCCGTTATTCCTGCCTAAAACAGGGCAGGATGCTGTATGTGTCAAACTGCCTGTCCTTGCCGGTGCGGGTATGGGGGCTGTCAATGCGAATGCGGCGGTCGTGGCCAAAGGGGAATCTGTTCAGTTGAAACTGGTCGTTTTGCCGTCATATAGCCAAAGCGACGTCAAAGTCTTTGCTAATGGAAAAGAACTGGATGCAGCCTTGTCTTTGAGAGCTTCTTCTGAAACGAAAACATTGTTTTATACGCTTTCCGATGTGTCGGAGGATATGATGGTGGATGTCTCCGGGTTGAAGCTGAATGAATATGTCGTTTCTCTCGAACAACAGGAAGGTGGGACGGTAAAAGCCAGTCAAGTCGGTATGTTAAAACATGGAACGGTTATCACATTGACGGCAACGCCAAACAAGGGTAATATGTTTATGAAATGGGGGGATGGCAACACATTGAATCCTTATCAATATGTGGTGACGGACAATTGTACGTTGAAAGGAGCTTTTGCAGCTTCGAATATGTCGGTAGGAAATGAAAACGTATCGATCCCGGCTGTGCGTATCTATGCAGCCGGAGGCTCTTTGCACATTCTGTCTCCTGAAATTTCCGAACTGTTCGTCTGGAGTCTGGAAGGAAAGCTGATAAAGAAGGCAGGTGTTCCAGCCGGTTATTCGTCTTATCTGCTGCCGGCTGGTATGTATGTGGTGAAGGTCGGAAATGGTGAATCGGTAAAGATTGTAATCCGATGAACTATCTTTTCCATCTAACCAAATTATTCCTTACCTTTGTGCCTCAAAAAGAGAACACAAGGTATGGAAAAACAGTTTAAGAGAACGCTGATAACTACGGCGTTGCCGTATGCGAACGGGCCGGTGCATATCGGACATTTGGCTGGGGTGTATGTGCCTGCTGATATTTATGCACGTTATCTTCGCCTGAAGGGGGAAGAGGTTTTGATGATTGGTGGATCGGATGAGCATGGAGTGCCTATCACGCTGAGAGCGAAGAAAGAAGGGATTACACCGCAGGATGTGGTGGACCGTTATCATGGTATTATCAAGAAGTCTTTTGAGGAGTTCGGTATCTCGTTCGATATCTATTCTCGTACGACTTCGGCTACACATCGCCAGGTGGCGTCGGACTTCTTCCGTACCTTATACGATAAAGGAGAGTTTATCGAGAAAACAAGCGAACAGTATTATGACGAAGAAGCGAAACAGTTTCTTGCCGACCGCTATATAACCGGGACTTGCCCGCATTGCGGCAATGAAAAAGCCTATGGTGACCAGTGCGAAGCCTGCGGAACCTCTTTGAGCCCGACGGACCTGATCGACCCGAAATCCGCTATCAGTGGCAGCCAGCCGGTGATGAAAGAGACCAAACACTGGTATCTGCCTTTGGACAAATGGGAACCATTCCTGCGCCAGTGGATACTGGGAGGGCATAAAGAATGGAAACCGAACGTATACGGGCAGTGCAAGAGCTGGTTGGATATGGGATTGCAGCCTCGCGCAGTAAGTCGCGACCTCGACTGGGGGATTCCTGTGCCGGTGGACGGTGCGGAAGGGAAGGTTCTGTATGTTTGGTTCGATGCGCCTATCGGATATATCTCCAATACAAAAGAACTGCTCCCCGAAAGTTGGGAAACCTGGTGGAAAGATCCTGAGACCAAGATGGTGCATTTCATCGGTAAGGACAATATCGTGTTCCACTGTATCGTGTTCCCGGCTATGCTGAAAGCCGAAGGTTCTTATAACTTGCCGGAAAATGTGCCGGCCAATGAGTTCCTGAATCTGGAAGGCGACAAGATCTCCACTTCCCGCAACTGGGCTGTCTGGTTGAACGAATATTTGGTGGATATGCCGGGCAAGCAGGATGTGTTGCGCTATGTTTTGACGGCCAATGCTCCGGAAACGAAAGACAACGATTTCACCTGGAAAGATTTCCAGGCACGCAATAACAATGAGTTGGTTGCCATCTTAGGTAACTTTGTCAACCGTGCTTTGGTGCTTACCGAAAAGTATTTCGAAGGTAAGGTGCCGGCTGCCGGTGAGCTGACCGATTATGACCGTCAGACATTGACCGATTTCGCGAATGTAAAGGCCGACGTGGAACGTCTGTTAGATACTTACCATTTCCGTGACGCACAGAAAGAAGCGATGAACCTGGCGCGTATCGGTAACAAATACCTGGCTGATACGGAACCCTGGAAATTGGCAAAGACCGATATGGCACGTGTCGCCACGATTATGAACATCGCTTTGCAGATCACGGCAAATCTAGCGATCGCTTTCGAACCGTTCCTGCCGTTCAGCATGGAGAAACTGAACAAGATGTTGAATGTGGAACCGTTAGGCTGGAACCGCTTGGGATCGACTGACCTGTTGGAAGCCGGCCATCAGTTGGGCAAATCGGAACTGCTGTTTGAGAAGATTGAAGACAGTGTGATCGAAGCGCAGGTACAAAAGCTGTTGGATACGAAGAAAGCAAACGAGGAAGCCAACTACAAGGCGAAACCCATCCGTGAGAATATTGAGTTCGATGACTTCATGAAGCTGGATATCCGTGTCGGGACCGTGTTGGAATGTACGAAAGTGCCTAAGGCGGACAAGTTGTTGCAGTTCCGTATCGATGACGGTCTGGAAAAACGTACGATTGTTTCGGGTATCGCTCAGCATTACAAGCCGGAAGACCTTGTGGGCAAGCAGGTTTGCTTCATTGCCAATCTGGCTCCGCGCAAGTTGAAAGGTATCGTTTCTGAAGGAATGATCCTTTCCGCAGAAAACTTCGACGGCAAGCTGGCTGTCATCACTCCTGAAAAAGAGGTAAAACCGGGCAGCGAAGTGAAATAATCTGGTTAATCCTTCGTTGTAGTGACGAAGGATTAATTAATCGGAAAACAGATAATATAATGTTGGAAGAACAGATACAGATGGTCGACTTGCATGGACAATATCTCCGGTTCAAAGAGGAGATCGATGGGGCCATGCAGGCGGTGACCGACAGTTGTGCCTTTATCAATGGTCCGCAGGTGAAAACCTTTGCCGGGCATTTGGCTGACTATCTTCAGGTTCCATATGTGATCCCTTGCGGTAACGGGACGGATGCTTTGCAGATTGCCTTGATGGCATTGGAGCTTCAGCCCGGCGATGAGGTGATCCTGCCGGCATTTACTTATATAGCGGCTGCCGAGGTTGTCGCTTTGTTGGGATTGACGCCTGTGTTGGTGGATGTCGATCCTTGTACCTTCAATATCGATCCCCGGAAAATAGAAGCGGCTGTTTCGGAACGGACAAAGGCGGTTGTGGCCGTCCACCTGTTCGGACAAGCCTGCGATATGGAGCCGATCATGGCTTTGGCTGATGCCTATCATCTGTATGTCGTGGAAGATAACGCCCAGTCCATCGGTGCCGATTATGCTTTTTCCGACGGAAAGGTACGAAAGGCCGGAACGATCGGGCATATCGGGACTACTTCTTTTTTCCCGTCCAAGCCGTTGGCTTGCTATGGCGACGGAGGTGCGTTGATGACTTCCGACGAAGCGTTGGCTGCCCGTATCTTCATGATTGCCAATCATGGTCAGGAATGTAAATACCACCATAGGCGGATCGGATGCAACTCCCGTCTGGATACGTTGCAAGCTGCCGTGCTGGATGTGAAGTTGAAGCATCTGGAGGAGTTCACGGAAGCCCGCAGGTCGGTTGCCCGCCAGTACGATGAAGCCTTATCTTCCTGCGATTCGTTGGTTATCCCTGCGAAATCGACATTTTCGACTCATGTGTATCACCAATATACGATTCAGGTAAAAGGCGGTCGGCGGAATGCTCTTCAGCATCTGTTGAAAGAGCAGGGAATCCCTTCCATGATCTATTATCCCCTGCCGGTGCACCGTCAGGAAGCTTACCGTCAGATCTCCCGTGTATCCGGCAATTTGGACGTCTCCACCTGTTTGTGCGAATCCGTCCTTTCCCTGCCTATTCATACGGAAATGTCCCTCGGACAACAGCAATATATAATAGAAAAACTAAAAGATTTATGATTTATGAATTATGATTTATGCGTCACAAATAAATCATAAATTATAAATCATAAATCATAAATCAAACAATGATGGATAAAAAGATAAAATTTGCAGTCATCGGTTGTGGCCATATCGGCAAACGTCATGCCGAGATGGTGACACGCGATCCGGGAGCCGAGCTGGTGGCCCTTTGTGATATTCGTCCTCGTGAAGAATTGGGGATTGAAGCATACGACGTTCCGTTCTTTTCTTCCCTTACGGAATTATTGCAGAGTGGTCTCCTTATGGATGTCGTGAATATCTGCGTCCCCAACGGCTTACATGCGGTGATGGCTATCCAGGCTGTCGAAGCTGGTTGCAACGTCGTGATCGAGAAGCCGATGGCACTGACACTTGCCGATGCCGAAAAGGTGGTCTATACTTCGCTGAAATACCGTAAACAAGTGTTCTGCGTCATGCAAAACCGTTATTCTCCTCCTTCCGTCTGGATCAAGGAGATGGTAGATTCCGGTAAGTTAGGCAAAATCTATATGGTTCAGTTGAATTGTTATTGGAACCGTGACGAGCGCTATTATAAACCCGGAGGCTGGCACGGCGATGCAGCTTTGGACGGAGGGACGCTTTTCACCCAGTTCTCCCATTTCATCGACATTATGTACTGGCTTTTTGGAGATATCTGCAACATCCAGGCTCGCTTTGCTGATTTCAACCATGCCGGACTCACGGCTTTTGAAGATTCGGGTTTTGTGAATTTCAACTTCGTGAACGGAGGAATGGGGAGCTTGAGTTATTCCACTTCTGTCTGGAACAAGAACATGGAAAGCAGTATGCTGATTGTTGCGGAGAACGGCAGTGTGAAAATCGGCGGACAGTATATGAACGAAGTCGAATACTGCCATATCAAAGAGTATGAAATGCCGGAACTGGCACCGACGAATCCGGGAAATGACTACGGGCCTTATAAAGGTTCCGCCCAGAACCATAATTTCGTGATCCGTAATGTGGTCCGTGTCCTTTCCGGCGCAAGTTCGGAATGTATCACGACCAACGTACTGGAAGGCATGAAGGTCGTTGACATTATCCAGCGGATTTATGCTTTGAAGAAATAAATGCGATCTATGGGCGGGGTGGCGTATTAAATATGTATTCCGTATTCATGCTTCACCTCGTCCATCACAAAAGTGCTTTCGAGCGAGCCGAGACTGTCGATCGTGCCTAACACGTTCAGGATAAACTCTTGGTAATACTTCATGTTCGGTGCATGGATTTTCAGCAGGTAGTCATAACTCCCCGATATGTTGTAGCATTCCGTGACTTGCGGAATCTCCTGTATGATCTTTGTGAATTCCGCCGCAATCTCTTTGTTCAGTCTTCTCAACTTGACGCTGCAAAAGACCACGAAGCCCTGGTTTAGCTTTTCGGCGTCCAGCACGGCAATGTACTTCTTTATATATCCTCCGTTTTCGAGGCGTTTCAGGCGTTCGAATACGGGTGTCGACGAGAGGTTGACACTGGCGGCGAGCTCTTTTGTGGTGAGCCGGGCATTTGTTTGCAGGGTACGGAGGATCTGCAAGTCTACTTTGTCTAATTTCTCAAGT
>OKWR01002331.1_pt1 | contig 10392 bp, 8 predicted proteins | sample 1607101 | NCBI WGS metagenome assembly OKWR01 (sample SAMN04414076, study PRJEB24778) | human gut metagenome | material: faecal | host: Homo sapiens
CGCGAGCTGCGCTTCGAGGTCGGGCCCTTCGGCATGAAGACTTTCCGCGTGAAACTCGCCAGGCCCGTCCGGGCGCTCACGCCCGCCGCGGAGGCGGCTGTGGAGCTGCCTTACAACGTCAAGACGGCCTCTTACAACCCGTTCCGCTCGGACTCCAACTTCGACGGCAAGGGCAACTCCTACGCCGCCGAGCTGATGCCGTCCCGCATCGTGTACGGGGGTGTCGGCTTCGAGATCGGGGATCCCGCCGCGCAGAACGGTGTCAAATGCCGCCGCGACACCATCGACTTGCCCCGCGGGCGCTACGGCAAGCTCTACCTGCTGGCCGCCTCGACCATGTACGACACGCAGGCCGTATTCACCGTCGACGGAAAGGAGCACACGGCACTGGTACCCTATTATGGCGGCTTCATCGGACAGTGGGGCCATACGGGGCATACCGAGCCCTACCTCAAGGATGCGCAGGTGGCCTTCGTGGGCACGCACAAGCATGATATGATCCGTAACGAGGACAGACCCTACGAATTCACCTACATGTTCCGCATCGGCCTCGACATCCCCGAGGGGGCGCGGCAGCTGGTACTGCCCGACGACCCGCGCATCGTGGTGTTCGCGGCGACGGTGGCCGAAGATCCTGCCGGAGGTATCGGCGCGGCCTGCGATCTGCTGCGCGTGCAGCTGCCCGTGAAAGGCGCCGACGCCTCGCAGGCCGGGCGCAGGAACCTGCTCTATGGCAAACCCGTCGTGGAAAGGTCGGGGGAGGTCAACGCCTCCGAGAGGGCCGAGTACGCCACCGACGAGGATGTGTCCACCAAGTGGTGCGATTACAGCGATGCCAAACCCAAACTGCTGGGGGTAGACCTCGGCCGGGAGACCACGATCCGGGGATGGTATGTCATGCATGCTGCGCTCGAATCCCTGGACTACATCACAAAGGAGTATTCGCTGCAGGTGCGCCAAAGCCCCGGCGAGGAGTGGAAAACGGTGGACACGGTCTATGACAACACGGCTTTCGAAACCGACAGGATCCTTCCAGAACCCATAATCGCCCGATACGTGAGGCTCGTGGTCTCAAAACCTGACCAAAGCGAAGGAAATACCGCCAGAATCTATGAGTTCGAGGTGTATTAACGGATGACGGTAAGATTGCGCGGGGCGGAGGCTGTAAAGGCTCCGCCCCTGCTTTTTCCGGGCGGAACACCGGATCCCGCTTCCGGCAACTTCTCTTCCGGGAATCTATGCCCCGGAAATCCGGCATATGGGGCGCTTGCCGGATTCCGATAAGTCCGTCCGATCAAAATATAGGCTAAAAATCAATTTATCCGCCTGCCGTTTTGAAAATAAGGTGCAATTTTGTAATCCAGAAAAAACGGTTCCCGATGCAAGGCCTGCGTCCGATTATTTCAGCGTATACGCGACCACGATCGGTTGTCGCTTTCATCGGAGCACTCCAGCAGGCTTTTGATCTTGGGGTTCATGTTTTTCCTGTATTCTTCGGGGATTTGCGGCGAACAGGTGCCGAAAAAGGTATCGCCGTAGACGGCTATCGGTTGTCGGATAATTTCATGGACAATTGCATCTTCATACACATTGGCAGTATCCCATGCAAACACTATGTCGGTTCTTTTATCCCAAAATAAGGTCTGGGGGTAATATATTTATCCCATTTATGAGCAATTTCAAAAGAAGCATAATTTCCCCCATCAAGAAATTTACCCGCATATCTTGTGTAGTCTTTCTGCTTGATTAACTTATCTACTTCCTGAGGGGGTATTTTTTGGTTATAAAGATTCCATATGCTCTTCTTTTGGCGGATCACATATTTGGGTGATACGATGGATACAGACATAAATTGGTAAACAGTATCGGAGTAGACCGGAGTAAACAAAAGCTTTCCATCGCAGTCATAAGTAAAGCTATTGTTAATAAAATTATCATTCTGAAGTGGCGTTGGTTCGAAGCCCTTGTAAAGAATGGAGTCTTTGTCGGAAACGAGAATCGCCCAATTCTCATGGTCGTTAAAATCCTGTCCTGGGATTTGATAATTTATATACAAACTGTCGATATGCGCCAAATAGCAATTTGCTACTCCTTTTTTCCCGGTGTAGGAATGCTCCGTCATCGGCGGAGAAATAAAGATAGGAACGGGCCAGTGCGTCATTTACAAGTATTTCATTCCGGATGGTGTCGACCTGCATATCTCTGATGCTCTGATATTCTTTCGGCCCCCGGCCTTTGTTCTTGATGCGGAACAACAGGTTGCCCGTTTTGTCGAATACGAAGATCTGCTGTGCGGTATAGCAGTCCAATATATAGATTTTGTCTTTTGTAACGATCATTTTGTCTATTACGCCGATGGGTTCGGATGAATCCAGTTTTATATACTCGATCGATTTGACCCTATCGAGCATTTCATCCATGCCGATAATTCTGGCATTATCGGCCCGAATCGGGTGCGGAGTGCCGTGGGTGATTTTAATAGTTCTCGTGTCGGACAGTTCTAATGCCATGCTATTGCTCGGTGGCTGGGTGCTGCAAGCACAGAACAGGATAGAGGTTAAAACAGCTACGGTTAATTGTTTAATATTTGAATGTCAAAGTCCTCTTTAGTTATTCTGGGGTCAAAGGTAACTTCGTCGATTAGTTCTTGTGGTTTTATCTGTACTTCCAAATATGAAGGATCACCATTGGTGTATAAGAATACGAACCTAAATTTCTGCTCATGACTGAATTCTTCCCGTTTTTCAAAAAGAGTTTTATCGCAAGCATCCCAATACTCCTTCGTATTTTTTAATTGAAGACTCTGCAGATTACGATCAATAACGGTCTGATTGATATATTTTACTGGGCCGATATGGCCGCGATTGAAGCCCGTGATTATTGATGGTAATTTTTGCAGTCTTTCTGCTGTGGTTTTAATTCTTACACCAATTTCACAGCTGTCTACGGTATCATTGGCCTGTCCTCTGCTAATCTTTGAGTATATGCGCCACATAGCATCGGACTCTGGGAGCGTTGTCCAACATTGCCCGTATAGGGGAAGCACTATCTTACTTATTCGCAGTCCAAATCTATCCAACAACGGGCACTTGAGCAGGTAATTTTCATAGGGGTCTTCCCATTTACAGATATTGCTTATCCGGTACAGACCTGTTCTAACCCAATCCAAAAAATGCTGGTACTGCATGTATCTAAAAACAGGCATATTCGGTGCATATTTTCCCCATTGGTGTTAATTGGCTCATTGTTAGTCTTTATTGGATTTGTAATTGGATGCTTTCTTGAAGATTTTCCCACGTATTCTTAATAATCGTATTTGATTATCGAGTCTGCGGATAAAGAACATCATCAAGATACATCCTCCCCCGAATAGTATACTGCTAAATATAAAATATGTATCTTCGTTGAAATAATAGAGTAAAATACTGGCTGCACAAATAGCAAAAAATAATATTGCCACAATAATGCTCAACAACTTATTGAGCCATGCTTTTCGCTGCTGAATATTTCCTTTACGTAACGCAGTACTCACCACAAGCAGTACAATACCTAAAATTAACGCGACAACGAACAAGATAACCCCAGTATAATATATTGCTGCTATATGATTGATCGTAAGGCATAAAGACGAAACGCCTAATGCCACTGTAAGCCATAATTTAATATTTTCTATCCGGGTCGCTCGGGTGTATTCGGGTTCAAGATATTCTTCTACTTCCAACAGTATTTTATCAGGCATGGTAAGTTCGTCCGATATTTCGTTAAGTTGTTCAAGCAGTATCTTGTGGCTGTCGTAGGCTTTTTGCAGGGCAGACTGGCTGTAGTTTATTCTATCCAGCAGGGCTATTCGAGCTGCTTCGGGTGCTAATTTTGAACCGTTCATATTTGATATTGATGCTTATTATTTTGCATATTGATGATTTTACTTTTTTATAAATTTAGAATTAAAATATTATTGCCGATGGTGTCTGATTTTTGGATATGCTAAAATCGAAATTTTGGGTGCCGGTTTCATTCCGATGCCAGTATGAAAAAATGGCTTAAGCGATGTGGAATTAAAGTGATGTAACGACTTGATTTATAGGGTTGTTACATTTTTTTGTATAGGAGAATAGGTGACGAGATGGTAACGGTTTATTTTCAGTCTATTGCACTCAAATACCGCATTTCAAATAACCTATCTGCAAGATACGAAAAGTTTTTGGGATTGGCAAATCAAACAATGCGTCGAAAACCTTCTATGATTTACTTTTGTGTACGTTTAAGTTCAAACGCAAGTAGAAAGGGCCTTACGTCGTGTATTATCCATTCATTTTTAGATAGAGTTGTAACTTAAAAAGTTATGACTCTATTTGCATATAGCAGGTAATGGTTAGGAAACAGTCGTATGCATTTGTTCGCATCTGCGTTCCATCTTGTCAAACAACTCCTGTTATTGAATACAAATTTAATAAAATGTCCCGATTTTTCAAATTGGATAATTTATTTAGAATGACTTCACCATGATAAATAGACAGTCCTCCAATGGTTATATTCCATCAAATGATCGTGAACAACAAAACTATCTCGGAGGATATGGGTTATCGTTCCGGAATATTGAGGAACATAAACACATTGACAAACGCTTGTACACTAATATAGAGCGTATGACTTTAAATATTTGGTTCTCCCGTCTCTAAATAGATTGAACCTGATAGATAAGCCGATTATATGCGATGTTGAACCGTTCACATAAATATCGATCGCTTCTGAATCGTACGATAAGCCCCGGGGATCTTTGATTTTGAAAACTAGCAAATCTCCGGGGCGATCTATGACGAATCGGCTATCGACCGGTGTGTTTATCGGGCATTGCCCCCTCCGGAACGTCAATTACGATGTCGTTTCTGTTTGCGAAATGAAGACGATCTTTCGGAACAGGAGCGACCCAACGGCATATTCGTCCGCGCCAGGGCATACGGGAAAAATCCGAAGGCCGAAAATAAAAGGGCTGTCTGTTATTCCCTCCACCCGGACCTTTTCCCGAATCAACCCAAAGTCAGCCACGTCCGACTCCGTTTCAAGGCTGCGCACAGTCTGCCGCCCAGAAAGAAAAGGCGATAACGCACAATAGTCGATGGAACGATTAATCGAAATATTCTTTCCAGATTTCCGGCACATCGAACGGATAATAGTTGTCGATCTCCGCGGCGAGAGTAACCAATTGTTTCCGTTCAGGACTTCGAATCACTCCATCCCGACATACGGCGGCCCGGACCACCGTCGAATCGGTCACGGTAAAAGGAGCTTCGTAAAGCGAAGCGTCGGGCGTCGGCGGGGTTCCGTCTAACGTGTAGCGAATCTCTGCGGGATATTTCTCACAGTCGAGAGTCACCTCAACCGCTCTATTTCCGGAACGAATGCGAGTCGTGATCTCAACTTCGTCGCTCAGCGTAAAAGTATTTAGCCCCCGTTGCTGCAACAGTGGGATATGGGAGTTCATCCGGACTTTGAAATCGCACCATTCGCGCTTCTCCTGCGGTGTCCATGCCAATTCTGCCACAGCCAGCAGACGCGGAAAGATCATGTATTCCTGTTGCTCTTCATCTTCGATATATTCAGCCCACGTACATCCCTGCACACCGACGATGCGGTCGGCGCGATCCGCCCGGATCGGCTCCACGGCCGCAGGGTCCACGAATTCGGCCCGGATGATCGACTCGTTGCGGGCCGCCGATTCCGGATCAGCCGGCACCGGCTCGAAAGCGTACATCTTTTTAATGGGAGAATATCCGTACATGGCACGCGGCTGAGTGGAAGGATCGGCCTGATACCAGTCGAAATAGAGCACTTCACCGGGTGTCATTACGGCATAATTGCCCCGATTAGCGGCTTCGATAGCCCCTTTCTGTCCACGATACGACATAACCAAGGTTTCGGAATGCAGTTCGTTGTGCAGTATTTCATCCCAGCCGACCATAACCCGCCCTTTCGAAGCGAGAAAATCCTGGATACGGGCGATCATATAGGGTTGGAGTCCCTGTATCCCGTCAAGTCTCTCCCGCTCGATCAGGGCCTGGCATTTCGGACAGGTCGCCCAGGCGACTTTCCGGGCCTCGTCGCCTCCGATATGGATGTATTTCGAAGGGAAAAGCTCCATAACTTCGGTAAGCACATCCTCCATAAAAGTATATACCTGTTCGTTGCCGACACAAAATTCTCCCGTCGTATAAGGTTTGCCCGTACAGCACAACTCCGGATAGCCGATGAACACGGCGTCGGAATGCGCCGGGAATTCGATCTCGGGAATGACCGTAATGTGCCGCTCGGCGGCGTAGGTCACGATCTCACGGATGTCCTCTTTGGTGAAATATCCGCCGTAAGCGCCCGGAGTTCCCTCGGGAAGATAGCGACGGTCGTTCCGGTCCCACCATGCATACCAATCCCGCTGCGTGCGGAATGCCCCTTCGGCGGTGAGCCGCGGATATTTGTCGATCCGGATGCGCCAACCACCGTTATCGGTCAGATGGAAATGGAATACGTTGAGTTTGTAGCGGGCCATTTCGTCCAGCATCTTCAGCACCTGACTTTTCGGAAAGAAATGCCGCGATACATCCATGTGCATGCCCCGGTAGGCAAACCGGGGCCGGTCGCTGACCCTTACGCAAGGAATACCCTTGTCGGTCATCAACTGTTCCAGCGTCCGTTTCCCATAGAAAATGCCGGTCTGGGTGGCGGCCGTGAGTCTCACCGACGAGCGATCGACCGTAAGTTCGTATCCCTCCCGTCCCAGCGCATCCATCCGGGAATTGTCCACAACTACGGTCGTGAAGTCGTCCACCGTCGTGTTTCCCGGCTGAAAATACCCGGACAGCACCTCCATTTCCGCCGGGCGCGGAATGAGATTCACCCGAATCGCTTCGTGTGAACAGCACCCGGAAAGGGCCATTAAACAAAGAAAAAGAATAGAGACTCCCCAGCCCGAACGGATACGTCCCGGCAACAATCGTTCATTCATGTCCAATTGATTTTTACATAAAATACGGCCCGGCCGTCAAGCCGGGCCGAAACATTCCTATTTACAGGACCACACGGTTATCTGCACTTCGGCAACATTCACATCGGAATCCTCGACCACATTGCCGTCGGCGTTCACCCGGGAGGTGATCTCGCATTTCACATACCGGTAGGTCGCATTTCCCTTGTCGAATTCGATCCGCCCGGTCGTGACCTCGGCTCCGGCGTCTTCCGTAGGTTTCGTCCGGTCGGAAGTGAAAGTCGTGATCAGCGTCCAACTTTCGTTGCCGCCCCGATAGTCCTCCGGAGCATTGCTTCCATAGATATTCATCGTGCGGAGCTTCTGGCCGCCTTTGCCTCCGAATTTGTTCCAGTAGGTGAGCGTAATGCCCTGACATCCGGTTCCCAAATCCACATACCACGACGGAACGGTGCCTTTTTCTGCCTCCCCAACTGCGTCGGGGCCCCAATAGAGGTCCTTGTGCTCGTCGCTCCCGTCCATGATACCGTCATAAAGATACGAATCGTATTTTACGGAACCGTCCCAGTCGGTGAATACGGACGAAGCCCAGAAATTGTCATATCCGGGATCGGCTGCGCCGCTGATGGGAAGCGGCGCCGAGGACCAAACCTTATTCAGGTCGTCGTCGGTCTGGAAGTGATCCTCGATCGTTATGCTCGCATCCCACGGAGCATAGGTCAAACCCAACGTCAGTTCAGCATTCTTCAAGATCTCTTCCGCACGGCCTTCAAGCCGCGTGAGTTTGTCTGCCGGAATACTTCCGGAAAGACGTACGACGAAATCCTCATACGCGTCGCCCCGGAAAACCCGAAAATCCATCTTCACATTGGCCCTCGTCTCGTCCGAAGGCATCAGCACACTCCGGGCTGAAAAAACGGTTCCCTCTTTCGTCAGCTCGATCCGCTTCGAGGCAGGCTCCCCCGTCGAAAAGTCGTACTGCCCCGTAAGGTCGACCCGGTCGTAGAGATCGCCTACGGTAAGTTCCACGGCCGTGACATCATTCGGGACATCGGTCAGGCGGACATCCAAGGCCCCGACCAGCCGTTGCAGGTCGGAGACGGGAACCGTCGCGCCGACATTCCGGGAAACGGACGCCGTACCGAGCACCATATCCGGAATAGTCTCGTTCATGTCCGTTACGGTCACGGTTGTGTTCTTTTTGGCCTCGTCCGAAGCCTCATAGAAAACATGAGGAACATCACGATCCATCATCAGCGCGACAAGCGAATAAGCCGCCTTTTCCACCACGAAAGGTTCGAGATCGCCGAACGAGTCGGCATGCTGGTATTTATAGCAGTCGGATGACATGTCGTTGAAAAGGTAGAGCGACACCCCATACTCACCGAGCCCCTCGAAGCCATCGCTTTCGGATGCAAGAACGGGAACGATCTTCCAAAGCTGATCCCCCTCTTCCGGTCTTTCGGATTTCGCCTTGTCCTCGTCGCACGAGCAAAGCAGAACGAGCGTGAGCGCAGGCAGTAACAGAAGGCGTGCAAGGCGATCCGCCCATCCGCAGGCATTCCCGACATTCTGTTTTTTCATCATCATGGCTTTCATATTATATACTTGATTCTTCAGGCCCCGCAGGCCCACACGACTGCCGTTCGGGGCGATGCCGGGAACGGACCGTTAAAGTCCGCTCCCGCAAATCCCCATTCAGCGTATCGCAGGAGGAGAACTCCCCTCCGACAATTATTTGAACTCCCAGTAGGAAACCTCTACCTCGCCGACATTCACGTCGAGCACATCCGTAATGGTCGCACCGTCAGGATTGACCTTAGATGTCATCACGCATTTTACATACTGATAGGAGACGCTTCCATCCTCCGAGAATGCGATCTTGCCCGTCGTCACCTGCGCCCCGGCGTCCGTGGTCGGAGTGGTCTTGTCGGAGGTGAAAGTCATGATCTTCACCCAATCCGCATTGCCACCGCCGTAATCGGCTCGCGTATTGCTTGCGTAAATGTCCATCGTCTTGATTTTCTGACCGCCCTTACCGCCAGCCTTGTTCCAGTAGTCGATGGTCACGCCCTGCTTGGCAGCGCCGAGGTCGATATACCAGACGGGAGCCGTGCGGTCCCATTCGTCAGGACACCAATAGTTGCTTCCGTCCGTTTTGTTCCCGTCATAAAGGTTGTACTGCCAGAATGTCTCGCCCCAGCCGGAATCGCCTCCATCGGACGACGCCCAGAAATTGTCGTATCCAGGAGCGGCTGAACCGCTGATTGGAAGGGCTGTCGGACCCATCCACTGCTTGTCAGGGGTAGTCTCGTCGATGGTAAAGCTGTCGGAAAGATTCACCACCGTGCTGTCCCAGGCCGCGTAGGTAATCGCCGAGTTGAGGTTGACCTTTGAGGAGGAACTGCCGGCTTCGACCGTCGTCGCCAGTTCATACTGCCCGTTGGCCGCGATCCGGCCCGCAGGGGTGCTGGTGTAATCCGTGCCGTTGACGCTGTAAGTCAGCGAGAGGTTGGAAGCCTCCGTATCGGTAGGCATCACGATAGCGTTGCCGACGAACTTGCCTTCGGCATTCTTGGTGAGTACAAGACTTTTCGATGCGAACGCGGCTCCGCTCTTGGAAAACGCTCCGTCGAGACTCACCTGATCGTACATGTTGCCGATCGTCAGGGTGATGCTCTCGGCATCGACGTTCTCCAGTCCGCTGACCGTCACCGTGACCGATGCCACGACGCGCTTGAGCTGGAGTGCGGCCGCCGCGCCTTCGGCACCGACCGTAACGACGTCGGAATTACCGACCAACAGTTCGGGAATCTGAGCCGAAATGTCGGTTATTTTGACACGTGCATCGGCAACGGCATTCGAAGCGGCGACACCCGTAAAAGTGAGATTCGTCTCGTCGCTGGAAGCGACGGCGTAAACGGTGTAGCTGCCCGGCTCGACCGAGAAAGAACCTAAAGCCGCAGCATCGGCGGCGCTCTTTGCATCCGCAATGTTACCCTCCGACACCAGAATCGCCCGGTGTGCATAAGCAGCCTCGGCGGCATCCGCCGAGCGGGTCTCGATCTTCAGTTTCGGTCCGTTGTCGGGAGTACCTCCCGGAATCTCCTCCGAAGAGGAGCAGCCCGTCAGAATCATACCGGCCAGCATGGCGACGGCAAATGTGTACATGGAATACTTTTTCATAATTATGCGTTTAAGGTGGTTAATAAAATTTTTTTATTGATTTCAGGCGGTTATTCGAACGTCACGTTCCGGACGTATCCGTTTATCTCCAGATGAGGCCCCGATCCGTCGGTTACCGGCGCGCCGTTGACCGTGAAGTTCCCGATCGTCACTCCGTCGATCGACTGCGCGTCGCTGCGTCCTCTGATCCAGCTCGGAGTCGCCCGCGTACCGGTATAGGCGATGTTGCG
>OKWR01002332.1_pt1 | contig 10390 bp, 4 predicted proteins | sample 1607101 | NCBI WGS metagenome assembly OKWR01 (sample SAMN04414076, study PRJEB24778) | human gut metagenome | material: faecal | host: Homo sapiens
ACAACATTCTGCTCAAACCCAGGCCAATGACCCGGACCAAGCGAATCTTCGACCTTCCGAGCAACGGCTGGTGCAATGCCTGTCTCGACAAAATCATGTCCGAAATAGGCATTATGAAACAGATTACATTCCATTCGGCCCGCCATACCTTCGCCACGACGATCACCCTGTCGCAGGGCGTAGCTATCGAGACGATCAGCAAGCTACTGGGACATAGAAACATACGAACTACGCAGATTTATGCCACCATTACGCACTCGCAGCTCGACGGCGAAATGGAACGTCTGTCGAAGCGAATCAACTCCCTTTACCGCAATTTGCTTCCTCCGGATGCACCCGAAGCCGGCACAAAGCTCATCTAAGCGCCGTCATCCGCCCCTTGCGCCCCTTCCCGGAGGGAAAATCACCGGAAATCACCGAAAAGACCGAAAACCGGCGGTTACAATCTGTAACCAGCCCGACACTTTGCCGGGAAAACTGTAAGTGGCGGACATTAATCCGCAGAATATGTGTAATAGTAGTAAATTATTTTAAAAATTTATTTGTATATGAATCGCCAAACGTTTATCTTTGCTTGTGAACTTTTTATTTTAAAAAATTAACTAATAGATTAACGCTTATGGTAAAAAAAATCCTACTATCGTTAATTGGAGTACTTGTGTTTGCAGCGGGGGCATTCGCCCAAGCCAAACAAGTGCGCGGTAGTGTCGTTGATGAAAACGGAGCGGCCGTGATCGGCGCTTCGGTTATCGTCAAAGGTACGACCATCGGTGTATCCACCGATCAGCAGGGATTTTTCGTTATGAACAATGTTCCGGCGAAATCCGAGGAACTGCAAATCTCCTATTTGGGGTATGTTACGCAGGATGTGAAGATCCGTCCGAACATGCAGATTACCCTTGTTCCTGACGAGCAGACTATCGAGTCCGTCGTGGTTACGGGTATGACCAAAACGGATAAACGACTGTTCACCGGTGCATCCGACCAGTTGGTTGCCGACGATGTGAAACTATCGGGTCTGGCCGATATCAGCCGCGGTCTGGAAGGCCGTTCGGCCGGTGTCTCGGTGCAGAACGTATCGGGTACGTTCGGTACCGCTCCCAAGATCCGCGTCCGCGGTGCGACGTCGATCTTCGGCAGCTCGAAACCCCTCTGGGTGGTCGACGGCGTGATTATGGAGGACGTGATCGACATCGACGCCGACGCACTCTCTTCGGGTGACGCCACGACGCTGATCAGCTCCGCCATCGCAGGTCTCAACGCCGACGACATCGAGAGCTTCAGCATTCTGAAAGACGGTTCCGCAACTTCCATATACGGTGCACGCGCAATGGCCGGCGTGATCGTCGTCACGACCAAGAAGGGTCGTGCAGGCGAGAGCCGCATCAGCTATACCGGCGACTATACGTTCCGTATGACGCCGCGCTACGCCGATTTCAACATCATGAATTCTCAGGATCAGATGTCGGTATATCAGGAAATGGCCGCCAAAGGCTGGCTCAACAACTCGACTATCGCAAACGCCTCTTCGAGCGGTGTTTACGGTAAGATGTGGGAGCTGGTCAACACGGGCAAACTCGAAAATACGGAGGCTGCGCGCAACCGCTACCTGCGCAAGGCCGAGTACCGCAATACAGACTGGTTCAAGGAGCTTTTCCGGAGTTCGCTGATGCACACGCACTCGATCAGCCTCAGTTCCGGTACCGAGAAGTCGCAGTACTACGCTTCGATGAGCGCCATGTTCGATCCGGGATGGACCAAGGCCAGCGAGGTGGAGCGTTATACGGCGAACCTCAATGCTACCTATAATATCTTCGACAATCTGACGCTAAACCTGATTTCGAGCGGTTCTTACCGTAAGCAAACGGCTCCGGGTACGCTGGCGGCGACGACCGACGTGGTATTCGGCGAGGTGAAGCGCGATTTCGACATCAACCCCTACTCTTATGCCATGAATTCGTCCCGGACGCTCGATCCCGATGAATTCTACACGCGCAACTACGCTCCGTTCAACATTATAGACGAACTTGGGCGTAACTACATCGATCTCAACGTCGTGGATACGAAATTCCAAGCGGAGCTGCGTTACAAGCCCGTCACGGGTCTCGAACTGAGCGCACTGGCCGCCATCAAATATTCGGCTACGACGCAGGAGCACAATATTACGGACTATTCGAATCAGGCCCGCGCCTACCGCGCAATGGCTACTACGGTGATCCGTGACAACAACCCGTTCCTGTATACCGATCCCGACAATGCGTATGCAGTGCCTATTTCGATCCTGCCCAAGGGCGGTATCTACAAGCGCCGCGACAACAACATGCTGTCGTACGACTTCCGTTTTGCCGCTTCGTACAATACGGAGATCAACAACCAGCACATTATCAACCTCTACGGAGGTATGGAAGTCAACCAGAGCGACCGTCACGAATCTTGGTTCAACGGCTGGGGTATGCAGTACTCAATGGGCCTGATCCCCTTCTACGCCTACGAGGTATTCAAGAAAGGCAAGGAGGAGAACACCGACTACTTCGGTCTGGCCGACACCCATTACCGCAACGTCGCTTTCTTCTTCAACGGCACCTATTCGTGGAAAGGCCGCTACACCCTCAACGGAACCTTCCGTTACGAAGGAACGAACCGCATGGGTAAGAGCCGCAGCGCCCGCTGGCTGCCGACATGGAACGTCGCCGGTGCATGGAACGTACACGAAGAGAATTTCTTCGAGGCGCTGCGTCCCGCTCTGTCACACTTGTCGCTGAAGGCTTCCTACTCGCTGACCGCAGACCGCGGCCCCAGCTTCGTGACCAACTCGCGCGTCGTCATCACGAGCAATACCCCGTGGCGTCCTTCGGCCGGTGTTACCGAATCGGGTCTGACGATTTACGACTTGGAGAACAGCGAGCTGACTTACGAGAAGAAGAACGAGGTGAACGTCGGTATCGACATGGGCTTCCTGAACAACCGCATCAGCCTCGCAGCCGACTGGTACAAGCGTGACAACCACGACCTGATCGGTGTGATCAACACGCAGGGTATCGGCGGTCAGGTGATGAAATACGGTAACGTCGCCGGTCTGAAATCTTCGGGTGTCGAGCTGACTCTTTCGACCCGCAACATCGAAACCAAGAATTTCAGCTGGTCTACGGACTTCATCTATTCGCACCTGAAAGAGGAGGTGACCGACCTGATGTCGTACAAGCGTGCCATCGACCTCGTATCGGGCACCGGTTTCGGTATGGAAGGCTATCCTTCGCGTTCGATCTTCTCGTTCGACTTCCAAGGCCTGAACGACGAGGGTATCCCGCAGTTCATCAACGAGAAAGGCCAGCTCACGACCACCTCGATCAACTTCCAAGAGCGTAACAACCTCGGACATCTGAAGTATTCGGGTACGGCCGATCCGACGGATTTCGGTAGCTTCGGCAACATGTTCCGTCTCTACGGCTTCAAGCTCAATGTCTTCATCACCTACTCGTTCGGCAATGTGATCCGTCTGGATCCGGTCTTCTCCGAATCCTACAGCGACCTGCTCTCCATGCCGCGCGAGTTCCGCAACCGCTGGATGCGTCCGGGCGATGAGAACCATACGGATATTCCGGTTATCGCCAACAAGCGTCAGGTCAAGAAGGACAACTACCTTTCGCGCGCTTACAATGCCTACAACTATTCGACGGCACGTATCGCCAAGGGCGACTTCATCCGCATGAAGGAGATTTCGCTGACCTACGACTTCCCGAAGCGCTGGATCAAGAAGCTGAGAATGTCCAACCTCGCGCTCAAGATTCAGGCGACGAACCTCTTCCTGATCTATGCGGACAAGAAGCTCAACGGTCAGGATCCGGAATTCTTCAATTCGGGTGGTGTGGCCACTCCCGTGCCGAAGCAGTTTACCTTAATGCTCAAAATCGGTTTATAATTTAGTTTAAAGCATATGAAAACGAACAAATTGATATATTTCCTGCTTGCGGGACTTCTTGTTGCGGGACTCTCCTCCTGTAACGATTTCCTCGACGAGCAGCCTGACAACCGGACGATTATCGATTCGGAAGAGAAGGCTATCAAGATGCTGGTATCGGCTTATGCGGACAGCCAGCCGTGGCTTTTCCTCGAAATGGCTTCCGACAATACCGATAACCACGGCGCCAATTACGATGGCTGGAGCCGTTTCTGGCAGGAGAGCTATGAATGGAGCGATCCGACCGAAACCGACAACGAAGACGCCGCTCACACGTGGGAAGCCCACTACATGGCTATCGCCAACGCCAACGAGGTGCTCAAGGCCATCGACAAGATGGAGATGACCGACAAGCTGAGCGCCGCAAAAGGCGAAGCGCTTATCTGCCGTGCCTATGCCCACTTCGTGCTGGTGAACGTTTTCTGCCAGCATTACGATCCTGCGCATCCCGACGACCTCGGTATTCCCTATATGGAGAAGGCCGAGACGGAACTCGATCCCAAATACGAGCGCGGAACCGTCGCCGAGGTCTACGCCAAGATCGAGAAGGATATCGAAGAGGGACTGCCGCTGATAAACGACGTGATCTATTCGGTGCCCAAGTACCATTTCAACAAGCGTGCGGCCAATGCGTTTGCGGCCCGTTTTTACCTCTACTACCAGAAATGGGACGAGGCGGTAAAATACGCTACGGTGGCGCTGACCAATTCGCCTGCCGGTTCGCTCCGCAATTATGAGGAGCTGCTGGAATATCCGATGAACAACGGCGCTACACTGAATACGGCGGCTACCTACTATGTCAGGGCGGGTCTGACGTGCAATTTCATGATGGCCACCGCCTATTCGGCGGATACGGTGTCGGAATGCAGTACAATCACGGACAGATGATTGCCGATAACGAGGGCATAGACTGCACGAATACTCCCTTCGCTCCCTACACGTGGAAGTGCGAACCGCTTCGCTTTGTCAGCGGAATCGACAAAATTCTGCTGCCCCGTGTTCCCTATCTGATCGAGTACCTCGACCCGGTGGCGGGAACAGGCTACAGGCATACCGTCTATCCGCTCTTCACGGCCGAAGAGACCCTGCTGACCCGCGCCGAGGCCTATATCATGCAGAAGGAATACACGGCGGCCCTGAACGACATGAATCTCTATCTTTCGAATTCATGCAGTAAATACAAGACGTTGACCGAGGCCAATATTTCGAGCTGGGCCGCATCGGTTGCGGATTACGATCCCAAGAATCCGACTCCGAAGAAGCCGCTCAACCCGGCTTTCGAAATCGACCGGACGCAGGAAGGCATGATTCATACGCTGCTGTTGCTGCGCCGCTACGAGACGCTGCATTACGGCCTGCGCTGGTTCGACGTGAAGCGCTTCGGCATCGAGATTTACCGCCGCACCCTGACCAGCAACGATTTGGGAATCAAGAGCGTGGACGATACGCTGGAGGTCCGGGACAACCGCCGTGCCGTTCAGCTGCCCGCCGATGTGCTCGCGGCCGACATGACTCCTAATCCAAGATAATGATAATTCGCTGATCTATATATAAAAGTTGAACGTTATGAAAAAAACAATATTAGGATTATTCGCATTCGTCTGCGCTTTTTCGGGCAGCTCGTGTTCCGAAGACGATCTGAGCGGCACGAGTGTCATCAAACCGGAGCAGACGACGGAGACGCCTTTGGACGCGTGGCTTTACAAAAACTATATCGAGCCTTATAACATCGAGTTCCGCTACCGTTATGAGGATATGGAGAGCGACATGATCTACGATCTGACTCCCGCGAACTACGAGAAGTCGGTTCAGATGGCCAAGCTGGTCAAGCACCTCTGCCTGCAGGCTTACGACGAGGTGACCGGAAGCCGCGACTTCATCACCAGCTACTTCCCGAAGATGGTTTTTCTGGTCGGCAGTCCCGCCTATAACAACAACGGCGAGGTCGTGCTGGGTACGGCCGAAGGCGGAACCAAGATTACGCTCTATGCCGTCAACAATATGGACCCGACCAATGTGGACCTGCTGAACGAGTGGTATTTCAAGACGATCCACCACGAATTCGCTCATATCCTCAACCAGAAGAAGCCCTTCTCGACGGATTTCAATCAGATCACCGGTTTGGCCACGGGCATCCGCTATGTCGGCAACGCCTGCTGGGACGTCTATCCTTCGGAGGACTTGGCGCTTAAGGACGGTTTTATCAGCCGTTACGCTTCGACTTCGGCCGAGGAGGAGTTCGTGGAGGTAAGCTCCATCTACGTCACCAACACGGCTGCCACTTGGGAGGAGATGCTCGAAACGGCCGGCGAGGTGGGCCGTCCGATGCTCGAAGCCAAATTCGAGATCGTGGACAAATACATGAAGAACGATTGGGGAATCGATCTGGACGAATTGCGCAAAGTCGTTTTACGCCGCCAGAAAGAACTTCCGAACCTCGATTTAGATGCCACTAATTAAGTAAAAAAGGATGTTTATGAAAAAAATATTGATATTACTGGCTCTGCCCCTGCTTTTCAATTCCTGCCTGAAGGACGATGAGGATAAATTCTCGAAATCGGCGACGGAACGCATTGAAGAGGCGGTCAAGGAAGCCATCACTGTACTTCAGGGCGCAGAAAACGGCTGGCGGATGGAGTTGTATCCCGAAGGCGAGCGCATTTACGGCGGCTACACGCTTTTCCTGAAATTCAATACCGACAATACGGTCGTCGCTTCCAGTGAGAATTTCGCTGCGGGCAAAACCGAATCGTCCTACTATTCGGTGGTTGCGGAGAGCGGTCCCGTACTCGCGTTCGACACCAATAACGACATCATCCATTTCTACTCCTCGCCGACGACGGGCGCTGAACTCGGCATCGGTACGAGCAACGGGGGACTGGAGGGCGATTCCGACTTCATCGTCATGGAGGCTTCCGCCGATTTCGTGAAGCTCAAGGGCCGCAAAACCAACAATTACGCCTACCTCTATCCGATCGAGGCGGGTGTGAACTGGAAGACCGAATTGCAGAGCTATCAGGATGCGGCTGCCAAGATGGACCTGATCTATACCCGTTGCGTGGTTGACGGCGTGACCTATCCGATTGACTGGGAGATGACGCTCAACAACTTCTCTTCCCGCGTTTTCAGGATCTCCTACACGCCGGCTCCCGGAGACGACGGTTCGGTCTCCACGGGCGAGGTCATCAAGGCTCCTTTTGTCTTTACCGAAACGGGTCTTAAATTCTATTCGCCCCTGAAGATCGGAAACGTTGCGGTTTCGGAGATGACTTTCAAGGAGGACTATTATTTCGAGAATGAAGACGGAAGCGTCAAGATCTATTCGCCCAAGCCTGTCCGCTCGAATAACAGGCTTACGATCACTCCTGCGGACATTACCTTCAGCAGCGCGACCGTCAATGTGACGCCGAGCGTCGCCACCGATTATTACTATTTCGACGTTTATGAAAAGGCGGATCTCGAAGGCGAGAGCGACATGGCGATCATCAAGTCGCTGATCTCCGAGATGAACTCCTTGGTCGGAACTTATACGGCCGATTTCGTCGTCTCCGCTCTCGGCAAGAAGGGCGCGGCGAGCGAAATCTTCGAGGACCTCTCTTCGGAAACGGATCATGTGGTCATCGGATTCGGCATCGTCGCTACGGAGAATGTGGTTCTGGCTACGACGGATCTTTTCAGGAAGGAATTCACTACGGAGAAGGCTCCCGAACTCGATGAGGCTTATGCCGCTTGGCTCGGTACGTGGACCATGACGAGTACGACCTCGATGAAGTCTGCCAAACCGATCTCGTTCGACGTCACTTTCTCCACGAAGGTCGCCAATACCAACTTCGCGCTTACCGGATGGGCCATTTCGGCTTATCGGGACCGATTCCCCGCAATTGCCACCTTCGACAAGGAAACCGGCTACGTTATGATCCAGAGCTATCAGGAGATCGGAACTACCGGAGACGGTACCCTTCGCTATGTCGCTCTTTGCCGCGACAAGAATGTAGGCGGTAAATATTATTATCCGGTAGGCGGTTCCTATGTGGGCCTGATCGGAGCCATAATGTCTGACGGAAAGGGCAAGGTTATCGGCAATGAACTCACTCTTACGGGAGATGTGGAGGCCGAGGTGGTTATGATGGACCAGTTCGTTTACAATGGGTCCAATTATCTGGGCAAGTATAATCCGACGGCCGACTCCGGATTTACTGCCGACGACTATCCGGTCGGACCGTTTACACTGGTGAAAAAATCTCCGGCCGCGGCTCCCGTTAAGGGGAAAGCCATGCTGGCAGGGAAATTTGCAGCGGTTGCGGACCGGAATATGAAGCCGGCCGTCCCGCAATTGACTTCGACGCCGTCGTTCGAACGGCGTGCCGTTAATGCAAATGCAGTGATGCTCAACTAAGATCGCTTGCATTATTGATCAAGGGGAGGGAGGAGCATCGACGGCTCCTCCCTTTTTTTGTGAAGCCGGGGATGGGCGCAAGATGCTTCCGCAACTGAAAAAAGCAGAAAAAATGCAGCGGGCATTTGCAGATTTGAAAAAGAATTTTTACCTTTGCACCACGATAATACGGAAAGGAGTATTCCTGACCCCGATATCGGGATGGTGCCATAGCTCAGTTGGTAGAGCAAAGGACTGAAAATCCTTGTGTCCCCGGTTCGATTCCTGGTGGTACCACATTATTAAAGCGCAAATAGCCATTAAGGCTATTTGCGCTTTTCAGTGTCTGATTTTGTCTGCAAATTGTTTGCATCTTCAAATTTTCCCACCTTTTTGTCTTGGCTGCTTGGTGGTCGAAGTAATAAACAAACTCTCGAAAGTGAACGATTTTTTTATTAAATTCGTTTTGCCAAGAAATGAAAACAACAGATTTCATAGACAAATTGAACGCACAAAATTCTAAATTACTGTGCTGGGAACATATGAAAGAAACAAATCTAAAATCGCTGTAAAATGTGACATCTGTGGTTGGGAGTGGACTCCGATTCCATATAGTCTGTTAAAAGGGCATGGATGCCCCAAGTGTGCGAGAGTCAAGCAGAAAACCCATGCCGAGTTTGTTGAGGAATTGCAATCTCAAAGAGACGACGTCGTGCTGATCGGTAGGTATGTAAAAGCGCTCGAAAAAGCCAAATTCAGATGTTTGAAATGCGGACATGAGTGGAATGTCACTCCTGCGCATATCCTTAGTGGCCGGGGATGTCCAGCGTGTGCACTCTCTCGTCGAGGAGCATCCCAGCGTCTGACAATGGAACTGTTTTTAGAGCGTCTTCATGAAATCGATCCGAATCTTGTCGTCAGGAAAGACGTGGAGTATCGTAACAATCGTACACGTATGCCACTACGCTGTAAGGCTTGTGGATATGAATATGAAATAACACCTCATGATGTTCTGCATAGCCGGGGCTGTCCGAATTGTCACAGAGCATGTACCTCTTTTTTAGAGCAGTTCATATATCATTCTTTTGTTCGTGTTCTTGGGGAATCCAAGGTCCTGTCTAGAGATAAAACCGCAATAGGGGCTGAGTTAGACATATACATACCTGAATTGAAAGCGGCTATAGAACCCGGTTCGTGGTATTGGCATAAAAATCTGGTGGCAAGGGATAGGAAGAAACATCGGATATGTAATGAAAAAGGAATCAAGCTTGTAACCATATATGATCATTATGATAATGAGACTCTTCCTTTTGATAATTGCTTTGTGACTGATTGTGACCTTGCTCATGTCAGCAATAGAAATAAACTGATCGATATGACAAAAAGACTCTTTTCGGAATTTGGCTTGGATTCAATTCTTGATACAGATGAATGGGTAAAAATTAGAAAGAGAGCCAAAATGGATTCAAGACGAATGACTACGGAAGAATTCAAAGAAGAACTCTTCGGAATCAATTATAAAATCAGGGTCGTCGGCGAATATACGAAAGCTAATGACAGGATTAAAGTTCAATGTAAAACCTGTAACCATACATGGAACGCAATACCGGCTTCTTTGCGTTTGGGTGTCGGATGCCCTAAGTGTGCCGGCGTTTTACAACTTACACATGACCAGTTTGTGGCAAGATTACGCGTATTGCAGCCCGATCTGATTCCACTGACAGAATATATCAACACGAAGGAAAAGGTTGTTGTAAAATGTAAAGTATGCGGATATGTATGGTCTACTCAACCTTATCATCTTACTGCAACATCTCCAAGACAAAGAACGGGATGTCCGAAATGTTCGGGTAGGGGCCGGAGAACTCCGGATGAATTTGTTGCGGAGATCGCAAATTTGTCACCTGCAATTAAAATCATTGGAACGTTTGTTGGTAGAAATAAACCTATATTGGTGCAATGTGCCGAATGTAATAGGATTTGGCACGCATGGCCGGGGAGTTTATTGAAGGGCGGCGGTTGTAAAGTTTGCAAATCGAAGCAGGCAATACGACAAA
>OKWR01002342.1_pt1 | contig 10359 bp, 10 predicted proteins | sample 1607101 | NCBI WGS metagenome assembly OKWR01 (sample SAMN04414076, study PRJEB24778) | human gut metagenome | material: faecal | host: Homo sapiens
AGCAGTTCAAACGCTTCTTCATCAAGGAAGGTGTAGACTTGGTAGGTGCCGACGATCTGAATGGGTTATACAACGTATTGAACAAGCGTTAAACGAGAAAATTACAATAGGCATTATAAGGTTGTTACAATGGGCATTCTAGCATCTTTACAACAGGCATCGTAACAGCCTTATAATGCCCATCATAGTTTTAACATATCACAACCGCTTTTATTCCAACCAAGGCTGCGGATTCAGCTTCGTCTTTTCCTTCCACAGTTGGAAATGGAGGATCGTGGAATTACCATCTTCCGGGTCTGAATAGATCCTTCCGATCGCTTGACGGGTAGAGACCCGGTCGCCCGCTTTCACATATACCTGACTCAAATTGCTATAAACCGTCAAGTAGTTACCATGACGAACGATTACGGAATTATTGTACCCCGGCACCACGAACACACGCGTCACCTCCCCATTGAATACCGCACGGGCATCCGCCCCGGGTGAGGTCTGGATATCGATACCACTATTACTGGTACGAACATATTTCAACTCCTGATGCTGTTGCTCGCCGAATGTAGAGACGATCGTATGTCTTCCGGCCACCGGATACGGCAAACGTCCCCGGTTATTGGCGAAGTTATCGGACAATTGCTTCTCCGCCTTTGTCATCGCATAACCCCCTTTCGTATCCGCCACACGTTCCTCACGGATCGGCTCTTTTTTACTTTCCGGTACGGGTTTACCCTTAGCGGCAGCTTGTTCACGGGCACGACGCTCACGTTCCGCACGTTCACGGGCGGCTTTCGCCTCGGCCTCGGCACGGGCGATCTCCTCGGCGATCTGCTTCTCTATCTGTCGGTTTAAAGCCTCGGCTTGACGACGCTTCTTTTGGAGATCCGCCTTCAAATCCTTTTGTCTCTTATTCAATAGCTGGACTTCCTCTTTCTGAGAAGCTTCCTCACTTTCTAGCTTCTTACTCTCTTCTTGACGAGTTCCTAAAAGGGCACGTTTCTCGGCACGGGTCTTCTCCATCTCAGCTTGCTTGCGGCTGATCTCGGCCTGCTTTTCAACGATGTCATTCGCTTGCCGCTTCTGCCAATCCGCATATTCCCGCAAATACCGCATACGCCGCATGGATTGAGAGAAACTCTCGGCGGATAGGATAAACAACAATTTATCTTGCGAGCTATGGCGTTTATAAAGCCCTCGCATCGATTTACCGTAATTCGTCTGCTTATCGCCCAGTTCCCGTTTTAAGGTGCGCAACTGGCCTTGGATATTCAAGATATCTTTCTCGATCTCATCCAGCTCTTGATTCAATAAACTGATGACTTTCTTACGCGAAAGAATTTGTTTGGAAAGTAGATTCAAACGGTTTAGGGAAGTTTTAGCAGTCTGGGCCGTCTCTTGTAATAATTTATTCGTCTCCTCGATATCGGCCAACGCCTCCTTGCGCTGCTGCTCCAACTGACGGACAGCGGCGGATTTCTGACCGTAAACCACGGTAGATAAAGACAATGCCAATAGAACGATCCAGACGTGCCTCATGATAGATTATTGATTCAGATTCGTAATCGTTTTCAATACTTGCGCAAAGGTAATACGCTTATATTTAGAAGGAACCGAAAAATCCAACTTGAGCGGCTCGTCCAGTTGGATACGGGAGTAATGGATCTTCACCCCACCCTCGGGATTCCCGTTCTTCAACACCTGCACATCCATCAACATCGGGAACGGCTGCCGATCCACCAAGCGAAAATCCTCGTACAGCCATTGCAAGGCATAACGATCGGAAGGATCCGCTACATAGGTAGAGAGAAGTTTCTCCTCGCCATCCGCCTTAAAGGTATAGAATAGCCCCATGGCATCCTTCGTCTTGATCTCGGCGACCGGACCTTCTTGATTCAGCTTAAACCGATTATAATGCTTACGGGAAACGCCTTGTTCCCCCGGGATAAACAGATGATTCGTGAAAAGAGCCTGCAAATTGTAGAAGTTGAACTCGATCGGAGTCTGCCCTTGCAAATTGGAATAATTCTCGATCATATAGCGTTTATTCATGCGGTCTACCACCTTGATCGTATCCCGGCTCAACTCGATACGGAAGATCTCGATCCCGAGAAAAGGTTGTACCGACAGTTGGAAAGCACTATCCTTGACCATCTTCATATCCACCCGAGAGCTCATTTGCTTACCAGGGATATCCAGATCCACGTTCAACCGGGCCGTCAAGGTACGGAACTGGAAGGATTGATCCTCCACCGACTGGAAGAACTCATTATGAGCCTTCACGCTAGCGGATTCCACCGTCCCGACTTTCTTGGACGATTTACAGCCTGTCAACATCGAAAGTAAAAGACCTCCACATAACAGGAAGGTCAAGAAATAGTCTCTTTTCATTTCGCGTTCTCGTCTTCTATATATTGTTGCTCGGCGATCTTACGGTTCAAGATCTCGGAATCCTTCCCCATCTCTTTCGCCTTTTTCCATTGCTCCACCGCTTTTTCCTTATCACCGTTCATGAAAAGGATGTCCCCATAATGATCCACGAGTTCGGCGCTCTTTGTCTTATCTTTCTCCAAAGCGCTCTCGATATAGATTTTCGCCAAGGTATAGTTTCCTTGTACGAAGAAGATCCAAGCGTAGGTATCCAGATACGTGGCGTTGTCCGGTTCCAGCTTGATACATTGGGCGCTCATACGTTCCGCCTTTTTCAAGTCTTTCTTCTCCAAAGAAAGGAAGTAACTGTAGTTGTTCAGTACGACCACGTTCTTGTCATTATACTTCAACGCCTCATCGTACGCTTTATACGCTTGATCCAATTGCCCCATCTGGTAATAAATATCACCGATCTGACCGTAGAAATCCGATTTCAGCGGCAGGTTCTCCTTCGGAATGATATTCAAGCCCGCATAATAGGTATTCAAGGCTTCTTGATATTTCTGTTGTTGGTAGTAAGCGATACCCAGATAGAAGTAATATTCCGGCGACTCGGGGAAAAGCTCCATACAAGCCGTACAGATACGGATGACCTCCGGGATATCCTCCCCTTTCAAAGCCAGATTCAGCAATTGCTGCCAAGCCCCGGCGTTACCCGGTTCCATCTCTGTTACCAACTGGAACTGGAATTTCGCCTCCTCTGTCTTTCCTTGGGCCATCAAGAGACCGCCATACATCAGTTTTAAGTCGATATCCTCCGGATGTTGCTCCAAAAGAGTTTGGAATAAATGGTTCGCATTCTCAGTTCCTTGCTTCGTTTGTTGCAGTTTCAAGATATACCGGGAAAGGATGTTCACTTTCGTCTCCACGTCCAGCTTCTCGTTTACCAAAGCGCTGCGGATTTGTTGCTCGGCGGCCTCCTTATCCCCTTTCGCCTCGTAGTAATTGGCCATAGAGACGATATAATAAGGGTCGGTCGGATCAATCTCATTCGCTTTTTGATAGCAAGCCAAAGCCTTGTCCATCTCCCCGTTTTCCAAATGAAGATCGCCCAATACGATCTGGTAACGGGCCTCCATAGGATATTTAGCCGCTAGCTTCTCGATCTCCTTGAAAGCCTCTTCCGGTTTCTCCAACTGGACGTACAGTTTGTATTTCTGCATGGAGATCGCCTCGTTCATACCCATAACCGACTCCAACGCATCATAAGCCTCGATCGCCTTCCCGATCTCGCCGGCTTGCGTCAAGGCATCGGCCAGATAATAATTCAGCTCCTCCTTCTCCGGATAATCACGAACCAATTCCTCGTACTCCTCGGCGGCTTCGCCATACATGCCCAGATTCCGGGTGATAGACGCCAATGCCATTTTATACGTGAAATTATCCTTGCTGTTGGCCACGGCTCTTTTCAACATCTCGACCGCTTTCTCCGGACGGTTCAACTGTACATAAAAAGAAGAAAGCTCATACAAGACCGGAGCCGCCGTCGAGTCAATCGCCAAGCAATGGTTGAAGGCATCATAAGCGGCGTCGAATTTCCCGGCGTTCTTCAAGTTCAAGCCCTCATAAAAGAAGTAATCGAACTTACGTTGATCCTTCTCCGTTTCTGTAGCACCAGCCGGGAGCACAGCGACCAACGAGAGGAAAGAGATGAGATATATCAGTTGCTTAAACATCCTATTATTCTTGTTAACCTTATTATTCTTATTCTTTTCCGGTATGACCGAATCCCCCGGCTCCCCGCTCCGTATCATCCAACGTCTCCACGGGTTCCCAATCCACATGGCTATGAGCGGCTATAACCATTTGGCAGATACGCTCACCATCATTCACCGTAAAAGGCTCGGAAGATAGATTCACGAGAATGATACCGATCTCCCCCCGATAATCGGCATCGATCGTACCCGGCGTATTCAGCAGGGTTATCCCATGCTTTAAAGCCAGCCCGCTACGAGGACGCATCTGGGCCTCATAGCCTTCCGGCAGCGAGATATAAAGTCCGGTCGGGATTAATTTACGTTCCAACGGTTTCAACACAACCGATTCCGACAAATTCGCCCGGATATCCATCCCGGCAGATAAAGGAGTCGCATAACCCGGCAGCGGGTGATGCGATTTATTGATAATTCTTACTTTCATATATTATCTTATTTTCTTTATTCCCGAACGGAGACTATTCGGATTACACCGAGTGCTCCAAAACGAAGCGATAAAGACCATATCATCATCTATATAATAAATAACCTTATAATTCTTATGAACAACCAAACTGCGATACTCTCGTTCAAGCCCTCTCAAAGCAGGTTCAATCTTACCTAAACGAGGGAAAACAGACAGCCGCTCATTTGTTCTCTGCACTTCGTCCACAAAACGAATCACGGCCTTTTCCCCAAAAGCAAGAAAACCAAACGATATCGCTTCCTTAAACAACACCTTAGCCTCATCAAGCCAAACTACTTGCATAAGAACGGATATTCATTTCTTAGCTCTTGAAAGACTTTCTCGCTCGGGGTAAAACGTCCAGCGACACGATCCTCTTCAGCCCTCCCTAGACTTTCTTTCAATTGAGCGATCGAATGAGGTAATGCCGGTACATCTCCAAACAAACTATCAGAAACCTCTTGTCTTTCTTGAAACTTTACTTTTACTTTTCTTACAGCATCAAGAATCGCTTCCATAAGCTCCTCATTACCTAAGGCACTCATGGTTTCCTCTATATATACATATTTCAATTCATTTACTGTCATACTTCTTAATAGGTTCTAATCCTTGATCTCCACAAAGGTAATGAATTAACTAATTAACCCAATCCCCGTTCTCTTTTATTAACTGAACTAAACGTTCTACAGCGTCTTCCTCGGGGATATTCTTGAGGACACATTCCTTACCTTTATACAGGCTGATTTGTCCACGTCCGGCACCCACATAACCATAGTCGGCATCGGCCATCTCGCCGGGGCCGTTTACGATACAGCCCATGATACCGATCTTCAAGCCTTTTAAATGGGAAGTAGCCTCCTTGATACGGGCGATCGTTGTTTGCAGGTCGTACAAGGTACGTCCGCAACTCGGACAAGAGATATATTCCGTCTTACTGATACGGGTTCTTGTAGCCTGCAAGATCCCGAACATACAGCGATCCGAGACAACCGCCTCGCATCCCTCATTGTGCAGCATCAAGCCATCCCCAAAACCATCCAGCAAAAGCGTACCGAAATCGGCGGCGGATTTCAGTTGCAACAACTCCACATCCGTCTCCCGGAAATCACGATGCAAGACAACCGGCACGTCACAACCCGCCATCAGCAATTTATGCATAGCCGCACGTTGCGAGCCAACCCCATTCCGATGATGTGTACTTAATAAGACCACCACGGTCTTATCCGCTTTCAAGATCTCCAACATACGATCCGTAAGATCCATATACGTCAGACGGATAAACTTAAGCGGACAATCGTAATCCTTTAACTCCTCCGCCTCCGAGGCGATGAAGCAAGGAAAAGCATTCGGACGCTCTTTCCAAAAATGAGCGTCTACCAATAAACGGAAATTATCCGGCAAATTATCCGGATCTTCCTTCCCTATATATATATAGTCCGGCAAGGACAAATAATCAAACTCAAAATCCCCGCTACTACGATCGGAGATCACGACTGGCGAGAAAGTACCTCCGATACCTTCCACCACACGGCTTATACGACGGCATGTCGCCACCGTATCGAAACCGGGAGCCATCGAAGCCTCGATAGGACGATGATTTTCCCGTTCCCTAATATAATCCACCAATTTACGCGCTACCGGCATTTCCGCCTCGGGGTCCTCACTCAAGGAAACCCGGATCGTATCACCGATACCGTCACATAGAAGCGTACCGATTCCGACAGCGCTCTTGATACGCCCGTCCTCACCGTCACCCGCCTCCGTTACCCCAAGGTGCAAGGGGTAATGCATATTCTCGGCCTCCATCGTACGAACCAACAACCGCACGGTCCTTACCATGACAACGGTATTGGAAGCCTTAATCGAAATAACCACATCCGGGAAATTCTCCTCCCGGCAAATGCGAAGAAACTCCATACAACTCGCTACCATCCCCTCGGGCGTATCACCATAACGGCTCATGATACGATCGGAGAGCGAGCCATGATTCACACCGATACGAATAGCGGTGCCATGTGCCTTACAAATATTCAAGAAAGGGACGAACCGCTCGCGGATCTTCTCGATCTCGGCGGCATATTCCTCATCCGTATATTCAAGATGGCTGAATGTCTTTACCTTATCTACATAGTTTCCCGGATTGATACGTACCTTTTCCACCTCACCGGCGGCGGCATCAGCCGCTCTAGGATTAAAATGGATATCAGCGACCAAAGGAGTCGTATACCCTTGTTCATTCAATTGTTTACGAATCTCGCCCAAGTTTCGGGCTTCCCGTTCCCCCTGTGCCGTAAAACGCACATACTCAGCTCCCGCCTCGATCATACGGATCGCTTGAGCTACCGCCGCCTCCGTATCCATCGTTGATACATTAGCCATGGATTGAATACGGATAGGATTCTCACCTCCCATGGGTGTGTCACCGATTTGGGCAACGGATGATTTACGGCGGTTGTAATTAAAGTAAGCCATTGTTAATTGAAAATTGAGAATTGAAAATTGAGAATGAGTGTTGAGAACTGAAAACCTAAAGAGAGACTTTCTCCTTAATTTTCAATTCTCAACTTTCAACTTTCAATTAATTAGTTTTGTATTTAAAAGAAACCTTAGCCAACTCCTCGTTAGCCTTCACGATTTTCTTCTTCAAATCCTCCTTATAAGCGGATAGCTTCTCCTGAAGTTGCTCGTCGCCGACGGCAAGCATCTGCACCGCAAGGATACCAGCGTTCAAAGCGCCATTGATGCCGACAGTAGCCACAGGGATTCCCGGAGGCATCTGTACGATAGCCAACAAGGCATCCATACCGTCCAGCGTAGAGTTAATAGGCACGCCGATCACGGGAACCGTCGTCATGGAAGCGATCACACCGCAAAGATGAGCGGCCATTCCGGCAGCGGCGATGATAACCTTGATTCCACGTCCTTTAGCTCCTTTGGCGAAAGCCTCCACCTCAGCGGGAGTACGGTGTGCGGATAGAGCATGCATCTCGAACGGGATCTCCATCTCATCCAAGAACTTAGCCGCCTTCTCCATAACGGGTAGATCCGAGGTACTACCCATGATAATACTTACAACAGGTGTCATTCTTATTTAGCGATTAATTTTTGATAGTCTTCAGCGGATAATAGTTCCTCCAACTCAGAAGCGTCCGTAAGAGAAATCTTGATTAACCAACCTTTACCATAAGCGTCTTCATTAACCAATTCAGGAGCGTCTTCCAATTCAGCGTTTACTTCCAAAACCTCTCCGCTAACCGGCATGAAAAGATCGGAAACAGTCTTAACAGCTTCAATCGTACCGAACACCTCTTCTTGAGCGACGGTCTCCCCCTCTGTCGTAATGTCTACATAAACGATCTCACCTAGCTCGCCTTGAGCGTAATCAGTAATACCAACATAAGCTACGTCACCTTCTACACGAATCCACTCATGGTCTTTTGTGTACTTTAAATCTGCAGGAAAATTCATAATTTTAGTGTTTTTATTAGATGAATAAATAGATATAACTCATTAATGAGGCTACAAAGGTACATATAAATCCCAGACAAAACCCCGCATATACCTGCATTGGTGTATGCCTTTTTAAAAAGATACGCGAGGTACCTAATAAACCGGCCACGATCAACACGACTATAAAAGCCCAGTAGGGATTTATCATATGGATACGCGCCACTCCCATAACACCGCCCAGTAACCCGCCGATACCAATGGCATGCGCGCTAATCTTCCAAGCAAAATTGATGCATAAGGCGATTACCAAGGCTACGCAAGCCCCGATCAGCATCGCTAACAACCAAAACGGCATCAGCATCTTATACAGGAAAAAGATACAGACCAAGATGGAAGTGATAAAAATCAGATAAGGAACCACCCGCTCCTTCCGGTCGGAAAGCTCTATATCGCCGGCCGCGCCATTTTTCACCAATAAGAAGATGAAAAGCCCGGGAACTATCGCTGTCGAAATAAAGGTACCTCCGGCAATCAGCAGCTTCACAGGTAACGGGTAAATGGCGAGAAATGTAAACATCAACGCCAACACGATCCCATAGGTTACCATAAGCAACGGATGGAACACGAAGGATATTATATTCGAGAATAGTTTCATACGCTTTTATATTTCTTTTCTCAGACGAGCTACCGGAATCCCCAGTTGCTCCCTGTATTTCGCTACCGTACGCCGGGCGATGACATACCCTTTTTCTTTCAGGATCGTAGCCAACTCCTCATCGGTCAACGGTTTTCGTTTGTCTTCGGCATCTACATGTTCTTTCATAATCTTTTTAACCTCACGGGTCGAGATCTCCTCGCCGGTATCGGTCTGCATAGACTCGGAGAAAAAGTATTTCAACGGATAAATACCGAAATTCGTTTGCACATATTTACTGTTACTTACCCGGGAAATAGTGGAGATATCATATCCCGCACGCTCCGCTACGTCTTTCAAGATCATGGGATGGAGGGTAGCCTCATCGCCTGTCAGGAAAAAGTCCCGTTGTAAATAGATAATCGCCTCCATGGTACGCTGCAAGGTCTCATTACGTTGCTTGATAGCGTCGATGAACCACTGGGCGGAATCCAACTTTTGTTTCACGAACTGTACGGCATCCCGCCTCTCAGCGGTTTGGTTCGCCTTATTCGCCGTATAATCCTGAAACATCTCGGCATACTCCCGGTTGATACGCATATCCGGTACCCCCCGGTTATTCATGCTCAAGATAAGCTCTCCATTATGCGCTTCCACCACGAAATCCGGGATGATCTGGCTCATCGCCACTTCCATAGAACCACCCCAACTACTTCCGGGTTTCGGATTTAACATAGTAATCTCGTGAATGACCTTCTTTAACGTTTCCTCATCGATATCGAGACCTCGTAAGATCTTATCGTAATGTTTGCGGGTGAACTCCTCGAAATATTCGGTCAAAACACGAATCGCCAAATTTGTAACCGGAGTATTCTCCTTCTTATCCAGCTGGATCAACAGACATTCTTTCAAGTCACGGGCACCTACCCCGGCAGGCTCAAAATCTTGGATGATATTCAAGATAGACTCGATCTCCTTCTCATCTACCTCTTGTCCGGCTTGGAAGATCAAATCGTCTGCTATCGCCGAAAGGTCCCGTCTCAAATAACCGTCATCATCGATATTTCCAATGATATACTCCGCTATTTTCATTTGCTTATCCGGTAAATCCCTTAACCCGAGCTGCTGTAACAGAAACTCATTCAAGGATTGGCTTACGGAGAAGGGGACATCCTCTTTCCGTTCCGCACGCTCGGTCATTTCCCGTAGCTTATAATCAGGTATATCGTCTTCCGTTAAATAATCTCCCAAAGAAAGGTCGGTCTCAGTATCAACAGAAGGGATCTCTTCTCCCCCCTCCTCGCTTTCAGTTCGTTCAAAATCATCAACAGGCTCTTTTCCTTCCTCCAAGGCTGGGTTATCTTCCAGCTCATGCTTCACACGTTCTTCCAACTCGATCGCGGGAAGCTCCAGAAGCCGTATCAACTGTATCTGCTGAGGGGATAGCTTTTGCTGTAACTTTTGTTGTAACTGTTGCTTTAACATAATCTAAATCATTGCACTGTAAGGGTAGGACAATCACCCGCCCTCTTATTTATCAACATGCAAATATAAGTTTTTAGTTTTAACAGTACAGCTATTAAACTATAATAGTTCTAAACAAGGTGCATGATGGACCCTAGCGACTTTAAAATCCTTCCTTCACGATCCGTTTTATCGGCAGGAAGAATCGTTCGATCAGGCGTAATTCTTCC
>OKWR01002344.1_pt1 | contig 10340 bp, 6 predicted proteins | sample 1607101 | NCBI WGS metagenome assembly OKWR01 (sample SAMN04414076, study PRJEB24778) | human gut metagenome | material: faecal | host: Homo sapiens
CGATAAACTTTGCGAGGTCGTGCGTGCCAACAATCATTTCCTCGATTTCGGCCTGTTGGGAAGCAAGTCTGTTCCGGCTATGCTGACCCGCTACGGCTATGTCGAGGACGCGATGAAGATGATTACGAAGACGGAAGCTCCCTCCTGGGGGTATTGGGTGGAAACAATGGGATATACGACGCTGCCTGAAACCTGGACCTTGAGTCCGCAGTTCCGGGATGCCTCTCTGAATCATGTCTTTATGGGAGATGTCTCCGCTTGGATGATGAACCAGCTTGCCGGTATCAATTATGATGCTGCCGGACCTGGTTTCCGCCACATTCTGATTACTCCTCATTTTGTGGAAGGAATGGATTGGGCGAAAGGTGAGTACCATTCTGTACGCGGATTGATCTCGAGCCAGTGGAAACGGGAGGGAGGCAAAGTCACCCTTACCGTGACGATTCCGTCCGGCTGTACGGCAGATATCCGTGTCGGCGATAAGACGGAGACGGTCGGATCAGGTACATATGTGAATACTTATTAAACGAGAATACCATGAAACACTATTTCCTGTTGCTGCTGTTGATCGGATGTATCGCTTCCGGCCGGGCCGAATCCGGCTGGAAAGCGCATTGGATCAATACGGAACGTTGCCAGAGCGCGACGAATACCTGGCTGGCTTTCCGTAAAACCGTTCATATAGACAAGGTCCCGCAAACACTTACCGCCCGTATCGCTGCCGATAGCAAATATTGGTTGTGGATAAACGGCCGCTTGGTCGTCTTTGAAGGGGGATTGAAACGGGGACCTTCTCCTGATGATACTTATTACGATCCGGTCGAGATCGCGCCTTATCTGCAAAACGGTGAGAATACCATTGCTGTGCTGGTCTGGCATTTCGGCAAAAGCGGGTTCAGCCATGTGAACAGCGGGCTGGCTGCCTTGCTGTTTGAAGCGGTCGCTCCCGGAATCGAGATCGTTTCCGACAAGAGCTGGCAATGCACTGTATATGATGCTTATCAGAATACGGGTGCTCCCTATCCCAATTATCGCTTGCCGGAGAGCAATATCCGTTTTGATGCCCGGATGGAAATGTCCGGATGGAACCAGCCCGGCTATACGGGCAAGATGCCGAATGCCGAAGTTATTTCTCCTGTCGGGGGCGCACCTTTAGGCAAGTTGGTCGAGCGTCCGATACCCTTGTGGAAAGACTATGGCTTGAAGCCGTATGTCAGTGTCCGCCGGTCGGCTGCCGGCGATACGCTTTATTGCCGCCTGCCTTATAATAGCCAGGTGACTCCTTACCTGAAAGTGGAAGCTCCTGCCGGTAAGGTGATCCATATCCGGACGGACAATTATGAGGGTGGTTCACAATATAACGTCCGCGCCGAATATGTCACGCGCGACGGTGTGCAGGAATACGAGAGTTTAGGCTGGATGAACGGTCACGAGATGCTATATATCCTGCCGGAAGGCGTGAAGGTGTTGGACGTGAAATTCCGGGAGACCGGTTACAATACCGAATTTACGGGTTCTTTCAGTTGCAACGATCCGTTTATGAACGAACTTTGGAAACGTTCGGCCCGTACCTTATATATAACGATGCGCGACAGCTATATGGATTGTCCGGATCGTGAACGGGCGCAATGGTGGGGTGACGAAGTGAACGAATTGGGTGAGGCTTTCTATGCCCTTTCTCCCTCCAGTCATAAATTGGCGCTGAAAGGGATTCACGAGCTGATGAACTGGCAACGCGAAGACGGTGTGATTTTCGCTCCGGCCCCGGCTGGCAACTGGCGGAAGGAACTGCCGTTGCAAATGCTGGCTTCGGTGGGCTGGTACGGTTTCTACACCCAGTATTATTATAGTGGCGACAGTAGCTTTGTCGCCGGTATTTACGACCGTATGCACCGTTACTTGCACGAAGTATGGCAAGTGGACAAGAGTGGCCTGGTCATTGAGCGCGACGGTGACTGGAGTTGGGGTGATTGGGGAGAAAACATCGATATGGGCGTGTTGGCCAACTGCTGGTATTACTTGGCCTTGAAAGCTGAGAAGGCTTTTGCCCTCCAACTCGGAAAAACGGCCGATGCCGACGAGATCAGCCGTATGATGTACAGCATCGGGAAATGTTTCGATACGAAGTTCTGGACAGGATCATCCTATCGTTCTCCCGGCTATAAGGGAGAAACGGACGACCGCGCACAAGCGATGGCTGTCGTTTCCGGCTTAGCTTCCGCTGATAAATATCCCGCCTTGGTTAAAGTGCTGAAAAAGGAATATCATGCCAGCCCTTATATGGAAAAGTATGTGCTTGAAGCCTTGTTCCGAATGAATGAACCGTCCTTTGCTTTGGAGAGGATGAAGCAGCGCTATACGAAAATGATGAATTATCCCGAATATACGACTTTGTTCGAAGGATGGGGGATCGGCCCGGACGGGTTCGGCGGCGGTACGATCAACCATGCATGGAGTGGTGGACCGCTGACGCTGTTGAGCCAGAAAGTGTGTGGCATCGAACCAACCTCTCCTGGTTTCCGTTCCTTCAAAGTTTGCCCTCAAATGGGTACTTTGACCGAAGCTTCCGCCGCGATCGACACGCATTTCGGCAAGATCGAGGTGTCGCTGAAACGGAAGGGAAAAAAGATACAAGTCGCCCTTTCCGTCCCCGAAGGAACGACCGCCGAAGTCATCTGGCCCGACGGTTCCCGAAAGAATTTCGCTCCGGGGCGTCACCTGGCGAAATAGAGCTTGCCATATCCGGATAAATAATGAAAAGGCCGAGGTCTCCGAATAGGAACCCCCGGCCTTTTTTGCTATATGCCTGTTTATACCTTCACGCCTCTTTCCTGCGTACATACACTTTATGTCTTCCCCAACCGGAAAAAGTGATCCCACTGGAAGGTTCGTGGCGGATTTTGTAAGGTATTGGTTATACGGATTTGGACCAACTGGTGTGCATTGGGGCACTTTTTTCTAACAATCCAAACCAATACATTCCCTTCGCATGTGTTGTATAGCATCTTTATATTGTCTACTTTTGCGCCTGAGTAGGAATAGGTTTTATCAAGAGAGATGGCAAAGAGAAAAAGCGTAAGGAAACCGCGGAAAAAAGTTCAAAAGACTTCGTCCTTCCTTTCCACAGTGAAGCGAATGTTTATTGGCGCCTTTATCGTAGTGGCTTGTTTTATAGGATTTCTGTTTATATATGATTTCTTTGCTCCGATGGCCGGACATGAACCGGTGGCTTTGGAGAAAAAGGGGCAGGAGACTGTTTCTTCTAAAAAGGCTGTAACCGCTCCGAAACAAAAGGTACAGGACAAAATATCCGCCAATAAAGCTCCTGCCAAACCTTCCACAAAGACATTTAAAATCCCCGCAAATACAGAGATACCCCGCTTAAAAGAGAAACGCCAAGAGCAGGTTATCAAACATGAAGGATATACGGTTTCTTATAATTCCGAGTACCGTATAGCCAACTGGGTTGCATATGAATTGACAGCGACGGAAGCCAAAAGCAAAAAGACGGAACGCTCTAATAAGTTTGTATCCGACCCGCAGGTGAAAGGCGCAACGGCAATGAACGAGGATTATACGCGTTCTGGCTACGACCGTGGCCATTTAGCTCCGGCAGGCGATATGAAATGGTCTGCAAAAGCCATGCGCGAGTCTTTTTACCTGAGTAATATCTGCCCGCAAAAACCGAAATTAAACCGGGGTATCTGGAAAGACCTGGAGGAACAGTGCCGTTTGTGGGCGTTGGATAACGGTTCGCTTTTGATCGTTACGGGTCCTGTCATTACAGGCGATATGAAACGGTTAGGAAAAAACAAGGTGGCGATACCCAAATCTTTTTATAAGGTATTATGTTACTACACGGAGAAGGGTTATAAAGGTATCGGATTTCTTTTCGAAAATAGGGACTATAAAGATAATTCGCTGAAATCGATGGTGATACCTATCGATAGCGTGGAAAAGGTAACAGGCATTGACTTCTTCCCGTCTATCCCCGACGATCAGGAAAAAGAAATGGAGGCGACGGTCGATTGGAGCAGCTGGTCGTTTTAATGCATATATCCGAAAAATTTTGGAGGCTACACTTTGAAATCCGGTCGGAACCGGAACAATAGATTTTAAAAGAATGTTGTATTCTTATGGTATAAAAGCCTGGGTATGCAATTTATAATCAGAATATAATAATAACAAATAACTAAATGCAAGTTATCATGAATGGTAAATTAATCCCCGTTTTTGTATTGGCAGCATTGATGTCGTGTAGTCAGCCACCGGTGAAGGAGCAAGGTCCCCGCCCGGTGAAATTGACGGAAGTGACCTCATTGAACCTTGTGGAAAAGTCGTTTAGCGGTGTCGTATCGCCGGACCAGTTCAGTGATCTGGCCTTTAAAATGTCTGGACCGCTGATTTCGCTGAATGTGGATGAAGGGCAAAAAGTCCGTACGGGACAGGTTGTAGCAGAGATCGACCCACAGGATTTCAAATGGGAATATGAAGCGAAGAAGGCTTCTTTTCAAACAGCCGAAGCACAGTTGCAACGTGCGAAGAAGCTGTTATCCAAACAGGCTATCTCGAAGCAGGAGTATGAGACGACCGAAGCCTCTTATTCCAACGCAAAGGCTGCATTCGAATATGCACAGAACCAATTGGAACAAACGAAACTGCGTGCTCCGTTCGATGGATTTATCCAGAAGAAGTATGTAGAGAACTATCAGAAGGTACAGGCCGGGCAGGGGATCGTTTGCCTGATCAACCCGAACAAGTTGCAGATTCAGTACACGATGCCTGAAACGAACATTACCTATTTCTCCACTCCTTATCAGATCTATGTGGAGTTTGACAACTATAAGGGAATCCGTTTCAAAGCGAAGGTGAAGGAATATGTGGAAGCGTCTCCCGATGGTTCCGGTGTTCCTGTCTTCCTGTATATCGACGATCCCGAATTTAATCTGAACAAATACAAAGTGGCTGTCGGATTCTCCTGCCGTGTGGTGTTGCATATCGAGAGTGCAAGCTTTAACGAGGGAGCGGTGCTGGCGCCTCTTTCCGCCATTGTAGCCAGTGAAGAAAATAACGACAAATTTGTCTTTGTCTATAATGCCCAGTCACAAAAGGTGGAACGTCGCCAGATCGAAGAATCAGGACTGGTTGGAAAAGACAATGTTGTGATAACCAAAGGGCTGAATGCCGGTGACCAGGTCGTTTCGGCCGGAGCTACCCGTCTGGTTGAAGGACAACAGGTAAAAGTATTAACAGATTAAGCTGATAAATAATGAATCTTCCAGTATATTCCTTAGAGAATAAGAAGATTATATATTTCTTTTTGGCAGTGATGCTGATCGGGGGTATATATTCTTTCTTTAAATTGCCGAAAAAGGAGGACTCGCCTTTCGTAATCAAACAGGCTGTTCTGGTTACGCAATATCCGGGTGCTACTCCTCAGGAGGTAGAAAAATTGATAACGGAACCTATCGAACGGGAAATTCAGTCCATGTCGGATGTTTTTCAGATCAAGTCTGAATCTTATTTCGGCATGTCGAAGATCTCGATCGAATTGCAACCGACTTTGGCTCCGGATTATATGCCGGTCAAGTGGGATGAATTGCGCCGTAAGGTGGCTAACATACAACCCCGCCTTCCGAGCGGTGCTTCCGCCATTAACGTGAGCGATGATTTCGGGGACGTGTTCGGTATCTATTATGCCTTGACTGCCGACGAAGGCTTTACTTATGACGATATGCGCGATTGGGCGCAGAAGATCAAGACCGAGCTGACTCCTATCCAAGGTGTGCAGAAGGTCTATCTGTTTGCGGAACAGACGCAGGTCGTGAATGTGCGTATCTCCGTTCCCAAGCTGGCAAACCTGGGGATCGACCCGAACTCGATCCAGCAAGTCCTGCAGACCCAGAACCTGCTGGTCAATACAGGCGAGATCATGACCGGGACTTACCAGCTTCGTGTACGTGCCGAAGGTACTTATAAAAGCATAGAGGATATACGCGACCAACTGATCGTGACAAAGGGAGGAGGCGAAGTGCGCCTGGGTGATATCGCTATCATCGAACGTGGCTATATGGACCCACCTTCCAACCTGATGCGTGTGGATGGCAAACGGGCCATCGGTATCGGTGTGGCTACGGGTGCGAAAGACGACGTGGTGGCTGTCGGCGATGCTGTTGCCGAACATTTGAAAGAGATGGAGCAGCTTTTCCCGATCGGTATGGAACTGAAAACCATTTATCCGGAAAACCAGATTGCCAACGAAGCGAATAACGGGTTTATCCTGAACCTGATCGAATCGTTGCTGATCGTAATTGTGATTATCTTCCTTGTGATGGGATCGCGTGCCGGTATGCTGGTGGGCAGTTCGCTGCTTTTCTCGGTAGGTGGTACGTTGCTGATTATGCTGATCTGGGGTGTCGGGCTGAACCGTACGTCCCTTGCCGCTTTCATCATTGCGATGGGTATGCTGGTGGATAACGCGATTGTGGTGACTGATAATGCGCAGGTCGGCATCAAACGAGGCTTATCGCGTTACCAAGCGTTGGTCGATGGAGCCACCAAACCGCAGTGGGCGTTGTTGGGCGCGACCTTTATCGCTGTTTGTTCTTTCTTACCGATGTATTTGGCGCCGGCTTCTGTGGCCGAGATTGTCAAGCCGTTGTTTATCGTGCTTGCCGTGTCTCTCGGACTGAGTTGGATATTGGCTTTGACACAGACAACGACTTTCGGTAGCTTTATCCTGAAAGAAGCCAAGCCGGGTGAGTCAAAAGATCCGTATGACACGAAGTTGTATCATCAGTTTGAGAAAGTCCTGGCCCGTCTGATTAAGCGTCGTTATCTGACACTTACTTCGGTAGTGGCGACTTTGTTCTTGTCCTTGTTTATCATGGCGATCATGCCGCAGAGTTTCTTCCCGATCATGAATAAGCCCTATTTCCGTGCCGACCTGATCTTCCCGGAAGGGTATGGTATTGACGATGTGGAAAGGAATGTGATCAAGATCGAGGACTATCTGAAGAACAACGAGAAGATCAAATCCTATTCGTTCACGTTGGGAGGCTCGCCGGTGCGTTATTACCTGGCAAGTTCTTCTATCGGCCCGAAACCGAACTTTGCTAATGTCTTGATCGAAACCAAGGATGCGAAAGATGCGCAGAGCGAAGAAAATAAGTTTTATGAATATATGGTCGCTAACTATCCGGATATTTTGACCCGTTCAGCTTTGTTTGCTTTGTCTCCTGTGCCCGATGCTGCAATTGAAATCGGGTTTGTTGGTGATAATATCGATACGCTGGTGGCTCTGACGCAGCGTGCACAAGAGATCGCCCGCAAGAACGACATGGTGATGGAAGTGCGCAACAGCTGGGGAAACAAGGTTCCGGTATGGAAGCCGTTGTACTCGCAGGAAAAAGGTCTTCGCTTGGGTATTACCCGCCAGCAGATGGCCTATTCGCTTCGTTCGGCAACCAATGGCGTACCTTTAGGAGAATATCGCGAGGGGGATGTGTTCATGCCGATCCTGCTGAAAGATGCTGACCGGGATTCCATGAACTTGAACGATATCAAGACCTTGCCGGTCTACAGCGCCAAAGGCCGTTCGGTCAAAGTGGAGCAGGTGATCGACGATTTCTCGCTCGATTATGAGTACAGCGTCGTGAAGCGTTATAATCGCCAGCGTTATATGATGATGCAGTGCGAACCGAAACGTGGCGCCAATACAATGGCAGCTTTCAGCCAGTTGTGGCAGGAGATCCAGCAGGGGGTGCAGGTTCCCGAAGGATATAAACTGCAATACTTCGGCGAACAGTCCGAACAGGATAAAGGTAACAAGGCGATTGCCGCCAATATCCCGTTGATGTTCGGTTTGATTTATCTCACCTTGTTGTTCCTTTTCCCGAAATACTACCGGAAGCCGGTCTTGATCATGTGTATGTTGCCTCTGATCTTCATCGGTGTGGTATTGGGATTGCTGGTGTTCGGCAAGTCGCTCGATTTCTTTGCCATGTTAGGTCTGTTAGGCCTGATCGGTATGAATATCAAGAATGCGATCGTGCTGGTGGACGAAATAGGATTGCAGCTTGACAGTGGCCTGTCGCCGGTCAATGCGGTGATCGAGGCAACCAAGACGCGTATCGTTCCGGTAACGATGGCATCGGGCACAACGATCCTGGGCATGTTGCCATTGTTGGGTGATGCCATGTTTGCCGGTATGGCGGCGACGATTATGGGAGGTCTGTTCGTTTCGACCATCCTGACGATCTTCGTACTTCCGGTGACCTATTGTATATTCTTTAAGATTAAATCGGTATAATAATATGAGAAATAAAATAATTATCGGTTGTATGCTGTTGGGGGCTTTATCTGTGGGAGCACAGGAAAAGCCCGTCACGGCTGCAGACTACAAGCAGAAAGTGCTTGAATATAGCCGTCAGATCAAACAGAGTGCGGAAGAGCGTATCGCGATGCAGCATGCTATCAAGGCGGCCAAGACCGCTTTCTTCCCGGCTCTCGACTTCTCCGGCAGTTACCAGTACCGTATCAATAAGTACGATTTGGATTTCGGTCCGGGTATGTCTGTCGAAATGGATCACAATACTTATAGTTTGGGAGCTACCGTAAGTCAACCTGTTTATGCCGGCGGACAAATCTACAACAATTACAAGGCCGCCCAGATACAGGGACAGATCGCTTCCGAAGCAGAAGACCTGACGACGGATAATATCGTGTATGCCGCCGACCTGAACTATTGGTCTGCCCGCAAAGGTATGTACGATGTCATGTGCCAGTATGTCGATATCGTGCAGGAATTGGCAAACGTGCTGACTACCCGTTTCAATGACGGGCAGATCAGTAAGACAGACCTCTTGCAGGTACAGTCGCGTTTGAAAGAAGCGGAATTGAACAAAAGCGCTGCGTACAAAGACTATCAGATTGCCTTGCAAAACCTGAACGTGCTGATGGGAGTTCCTCCTATGACACCGGTAGAGATTGCCGATGCCATCACGATGGTTCAGCCGTTGCCCATGCACATAGGGGAAGAGGCCGCTTTGCAGAACCGGCCGGATTTCACGATCTCTAAATTGAATATCGAATACCAGAAACGGCAGATCAACCTGTCAAAAGCAAAGTATAATCCGACACTGGCTATCGGTTTCCAGGGAACCTGGGGCACTCCGATGTTGAACGTGAAAGGGTCCGACCAGCTTTGGACACCTGCCGTGTTCGCCTCCCTGAAGATACCTTTGTTTCGTTGGGGAGCCCGTTTCAAAGAAGTGAATTCTCAGAAAGCTATCTTACGCAGTAAGGAATATGCGATGGATTATACACGCGATCAGATTTCTCAGGAAGTCGCCAACTCTTGGACCAGCCTGACGGAAAACACGAAGCAAATCAATGTCGCTGAAGAGGCCTGCAAGATTGCTGAAGAAAATCTCGACCTGAATACGTTCAGCTATAATGAGGGAAAACTTCCGATCCTCGACGTCCTTTCCGCCCAGCTTTCCTGGATTCAGTCCTATAGCAGCCTGATCCAGACCTGGTATCAGCAGAAAGCGTCCCTCGCCCAATATAATAAAGCGGTGGGTATTCGTCGCCTGCAGTAATCGGAAAACACCTTTATCACAATCTTTTTAGGCACGGATTTCACTGATTTACACGGATGAATTTATTTTTTCCGTGTTTTCCGTGAAATCCGTGCCTAAATTATATCTATTAGTAAGCTAAATTTTGCTTCGACACAGCTCCTTGCCAAGAGCAGAAACAAATGCAAATATTATTGAAACTCCTTTTTCAGTTTCTCCACCCATTTCAGTATCCGTTCCTCCGTCTGTTCGGACTGGTTCTCGATATCGAGGGGAAGTCCCAGGAAATGTCCTTCCTTAACGGCCCGTGATTGGGTGAAATGGTAGTCGTTGACAGGCATGAAACCGACCAGTTCCGCATTGCTTTGGGTAAAGGCTTCCGCCAGAATGCCGATCCCATCGACGAAATTGTCGGGATAGCGTTCTTGGTCTCCGAGCCCGAATAGGGCGACTTTCTTGCCCGTCATGTCGATGGATTCTATTTCCGGCATGAACTCGTCCCAGTAAGTCGGCAGTTCTCCGTCGAACCAGGTGGAAGTTCCGGCAATAATATTGTCGAACGATTCGAACTCCTCGCGTGTCGCCCCTTCTATCGGGATCAGGACGACTTCGTTTTCTGCGAATGCTTCTTGTATTTTCAAAGCGACTACGGCTGTTTTAGCGGTTGTGCCACCATAGAATAAACCTATTTTCTTCATTTTGTATGTTGTTTATAGAAAGTGTGTCGAAACTATCCTGTTCCCGCGCCCCTCGCGGGAT
>OKWR01002352.1_pt1 | contig 10315 bp, 7 predicted proteins | sample 1607101 | NCBI WGS metagenome assembly OKWR01 (sample SAMN04414076, study PRJEB24778) | human gut metagenome | material: faecal | host: Homo sapiens
CCCTGCCCGCCGCAGAAGATCCACGGGAGCAATTGCCTCGACTTCCTCAAAGCCGGTGCCCAACAATACATAAACCATATGATTTCCTCCTCGTATGGTGAAAGCTTTCCCAATTTTGGGTTTAGATTGCATATAAGCTCTTAGAATATACCACATTTTTTCGGGATTGTCCATATGTTTTGAATTAAGGTATCTTTAAGCTCCGGCGGCATTTTTTGAAAGCTCCGCTTTATTGGACATATTCTGCAGTATGATCAGGGAGACCGCCGAAAAAAGCTCAAAGGTTGACTTTGGGACGGAAAGCGGGTATAATACCCATGATATAATAGGCTAAATATGGTAGGTAAACGATTATGGCTAAGAAACAGCAAGAAGCATATGGAAATACCAGTATTTCCTCTCTGAAGGATGAGGAACGGGTGCGCAAGCGCCCGGCGGTTATTTTTGGCTCAGACGACCTGGAGGGCTGCAAGCACGCAGTTTTTGAGATTCTCTCCAACGCCATTGATGAGGCCCGAGAGGGCTATGGTGACACCATCATTGTAACCCGCTATCAGGACCTCAGCGTGGAAGTGGAGGACTTCGGCCGGGGCTGCCCCGTGGATTACAATGAACGGGAGAAGCGCTACAACTGGGAGCTGGTGTTCTGCGAGATGTACGCCGGCGGCAAGTATGGCGAAAACGGCGAGAACTACGAGTATTCTCTGGGCCTGAACGGCCTGGGCTCCTGCGCCACCCAGTACGCCTCTGAATTCTTTGACGCCACCATCCGCCGGGACGGCTACCGGTATGACCTGCATTTTGAAAAGGGCCGGAACGTGGGCGGCCTGAAAAAGGAGCCCACAGACCGGAAAAAGACCGGCTCTCTCTTCCACTGGAAGCCGGACAAGGAGGTCTTTACGGAGATCGACATTCCTGTGGAGTATTTCCGGGATGTCCTGCGCCGTCAGGCCGTGGTCAACAAGGGCATTACCTTCCGCTTCCGCAATCAGGTGGGGGGCAAGTTTGAGACCGAGGAATTCTGCTATGCCGATGGCATTCGGCAGTATGTGGAGGAGCTGGTAGGGGACAATGCCTTTACTATGCCCGTATACTGGGAAACCGAGCGCCGGGGCCGGGATGCGGAGAACCGGCCGGAGATGAAGCTGAAAATCACCGCTTCCTTCTGCTTCAGCAAGCAGCTGTCCCACATTGAGTTCTACCACAATTCCTCCTGGCTGGAATACGGCGGCAGCCCGGATAAGGCAGTCCGCAGCGGCTTTACGGCGGCCTTTGATAAGTATTTGAAGGACAACAACAAATACACCAAGACAGAGAGTAAAATCATCTTCCAGGATATCCAGGACAGCCTGGTGCTGGTGACCAACTGCTTCTCCACCATTGGCTGCTTCGAGAATCAGACCAAGAAATCCGTGAACTCTAAGTTCACCCAGGAGGCTATGACTGCCTTCTTCAAGGAACAGCTTCAGGTTTGGTTTATCGAAAACAAGCAGGAGGCAGACCGGGCAGCAGACCAGATCCTGGTCAACAAGCGGGCCAGAGAGTCCGCCGAGAAGACCAAGTCCAGCGTGAAAAAGAAGCTGTCCGGCAATGTGGACATTTCCAACCGTGTCCAGAAATTCGTGGACTGCCGCAGCAAGGACCCCGCTGTGCGGGAGCTCTACATCGTGGAGGGCGACTCCGCACTGGGCTCCGTCAAAATGGGCCGGGATGCGGAGTTCCAGGGCATTATGCCCGTCCGTGGCAAAATTCTGAACTGCCTGAAAGCGGATTACAGCAAGATTTTCGCCTCTCCTATTATTACGGACCTGATCAAGGTTCTGGGCTGCGGCGTGGAGGTCCAGGGTAAGCGGGCGAAGGATCTGAACAGCTTTGATATTTCCTCTCTGCGCTGGAACAAGGTGGTCATCTGCACCGATGCGGATGTGGACGGCTTCCAGATCCGTACCCTGATTCTGACCATGCTCTACAGGCTCTGCCCCACGCTGATTCGGGATGGCTATGTCTATATCGCGGAATCCCCCCTGTTTGAAATCAATTGCAAGGATAAGACCTGGTTTGCCTATAACGAGCAGGAAAAGGTGAAAATCCTCAAGGATCTGGAGGGAAAGAAGGTCACCATCCAGCGGTCCAAAGGTCTCGGCGAAAACGACCCGGCCATGATGTGGATGACCACCATGAACCCGGAGACCCGGCGACTGATCAAGGTCATGCCGGAGGATGCCGAGCGCACGGCCCATTACTTTAATGTGCTGCTGGGCGACGGCCTCCAGGAGCGAAAGAATTTTATTGCGGAAAACGGCTCCAGATATCTGGAGCTTGCGGATATTTCCTGATAGGAGCCCGATATGGCAAAGAAGAAGCAAGAAAAAGAAGAAAAGAAAGTGAATCTGGATGGCGTAGTTGGCCTGGTGGGCTCTACTACAGAGCAGGCGGTTTCCGAGACTCTGGAAGTCAACTATATGCCCTACGCCATGTCCGTCATCGTATCCCGGGCCATTCCGGAGATCGACGGCTTCAAGCCCTCCCACAGAAAGCTTTTGTACACCATGTACAAGATGGGCCTGCTCACCGGCGGCCGGACCAAATCCGCCAACATCGTAGGCCAGACCATGCGTCTGAACCCCCATGGCGATGCGGCCATTTATGAGACCATGGTCCGCCTTGCCCGGGGCAACGAGACGTTGCTGCACCCCTTTGTGGATTCCAAGGGCAACTTCGGCAAGGTCTATTCCCGGGACATGGCCTATGCTGCTTCCCGATATACGGAGGCAAAGCTGGACCCCATCTGTGCCGAGCTGTTCCGGGACATCGATTCCGACACCGTGGACATGGTGGACAACTACGACGCGACTATGAAGGAGCCCAGCCTTCTGCCCACATCATTCCCCAATGTGCTGGTGTCAGCAAACCAGGGCATTGCTGTTGGCATGGCCAGCAATATCTGCTCCTTTAACCTGAAAGAGGTCTGCGATACCACCATCGCGCTGATGAAGAATCCGGACCACGATATTCTGGAGACCCTTCCGGGACCGGATTTCTCCACCGGCGCAGAGCTGCTGTACGATGAGGCCACCACCCGGGAGATCTATTCCACCGGCCGGGGCAGCTTCCGTCTGCGCGCCAAGTGGCGCTATGTGAAGGAGGGCAACCTCATTGAGATCACGGAGATTCCCTACAGCACCGCAACCGAGGTCATTATGGACAAGGTGGCGGAGCTCATCAAGGCCGGAAAGATTCGGGAAATCGCCGATATGCGTGACGAGACAGACCTTGGCGGCCTGAAGCTGACCATCGATCTGAAACGGGGCGTAGACCCGGACAAGCTCATGCAGAAGCTCTTCCGCATGACCCCGCTGCAGGACAGCTTTGCCTGCAATTTCAATATTCTGATTGCCGGAATGCCCCGGGTCATGGGCATTGGGGAAATTCTGAGCGAATGGACTGCCTGGCGCATGGACTGCGTGAAGCGGCGGCTCTATTTCCAGGTGCAGAAAAAACGGGAGCGGCTGCATCTGCTCAAGGGTCTGGAGCGAATCCTGATGGACATCGACAAGGCCATTGCCATCATCCGGGAGACGGAGCTGGACAGCGAGGTGGTGCCCAATCTGATGATCGGCTTCGGCATTGATGAGATTCAGGCCAACTTCGTTGCGGAAATTAAGCTGCGCAATATCAATAAGGAATACATTCTCAAGCAGACCAAGGCCACCTCTCAGCTGGAGCAGGAGATTGCGGAGATGGAGGAGACTCTGAGTAGTCCCCGCAAGCTGAAGAACGTCATTATCAAGGAGCTGCAGCAGGTGTCCGAGAAATACGGTCAGCCCAGAAAGACAGAAATCCTCTACAATGTGGAGGAGGCCGAGCCGGAGAAAGAGGAGGACGAAACGCCTGACTATCCTGTCACCGTTTTCGTCTCCAATGGGGGCTATCTCAAGAAGATCACCGCCCAGTCTCTGCGCATGAGCGGCGAGCAGAAGTTCAAGGAGGGCGACGGTCTGGCCTACTCTGTGGAGACCACCAACCGGGCGGAAATACTGGTGTTTACGGACAAGTTCCAGTGCTACAAATCCAGACTCAGCGACTTTGAGGACAGCAAGGCATCCCTCTTGGGCGACTATCTTCCCCAGAAATTGGGCATGGATGCCGGAGAAAACGTATTGCAGGTGATTTTCCCGGGGGACGGCAAGGGCTTTGTGCTGTTCTTCTTCGAAAACGGCAAAGTAGCCAAGGTGCCCCTGTCCGCCTATGAGACCAAAACCAACCGGAAAAAGCTCACTGGCGCATTTTCGGACAAGAGTCCGGTGGTAAAAATTCTCTCCCTGGGCGCGGATGCGCAGATTGCTATGTATTCCTCTGACGGCAGAGCCATGATTTTCTCTACGGCGGACCTGCTGCCCAAGACCACACGGAATACCATCGGCGTGGCGGTTATGAGCCTGAAGAAAAAGGCGGTGCTGCAAAATGCGCTGCCTCTGGAGCAAAGCGGCATTGAGAATCAGGCCCGCTACCGCATGAAGACCATCCCGGCGGCAGGTGCGCTGCTGCGGGAAGAGGATTCCCGGGAAAAACAGGCCACGTTTGAAGTCTAAAAGAAGGCGGGAGGCAGCACCATGAAAAAGCTCTGGCAGAAAATCGACTGGGTCGCAGGAACGGTCCTGGGCAGCGCGGCCTTTGCGCTGGGTTTTGCTCTGTTTCTGGACCCAAATGATATCAATACCGGCGGCGTTTCGGGCCTTGCCATGGTCCTGCGGCAGCTGCTGGGCTTTGGCAGCGTTGGTACGCTGACCATGCTGATCAATATCCCGCTGTTTCTGGTGGGCGGGGCCAAGATCGGCAAGAAATTTTTCGTGGGGTCCTTTATTGGCATGGTGCTCAGCTCTGTGCTGATCGATGTGTTCGCCATGATCCCCTGGCAGGCTCCGGAGCCCCTGGTCAGCGCCCTTTATGGCGGCGTGCTCTGCGGCGCGGGGCTGGGGCTTGTATTTGTGGCGGGGGCCTCCACCGGCGGCTCGGACATCCTGGTTCGCCTGCTGAAAAAGCGCTATCGCAATGTGCCCATTGGACGCATTTCCATTTTCTTCGATACCGCTGTGGTTCTGCTGACGGGTGTTGTTTTCCGGGACATCAGCAAGGCACTTTACAGCGGCGTTGTGGTGTTTGTCTGCGGGCAGGTCATCGATGCGGTGGTGTACCGATTTGACTACTCCCGGGTGGCCCTGATCATCTCTCCGGAGCACGAGGCCATTGCTCAGGCCATCGGTGAAAAGCTGGACCGGGGTGCTACCTATCTCCATGGGGCAGGCTCCTATTCCCGCAAGGATATGGAGGTGGTTCTGACAGTGGTCCGCAAGGGGCAGCTGGCTGAGCTGAAGGAGCTGGTCATGAACATCGATGAAAATGCCTTTGTCATTGTCCAGGAGGCCCACCAGGTTCTGGGAGACGGCTTCTCCCATTATTCCCCTGACGAGCTGTAAGGAGCGTTTATGAAGAAATCTTGCTTGATGCTTTCGCTTCTGGTTCTGGCGCTGCTGCTTGGCGGATGCAGTGTTTTTGACGGGCAGTATGTCCGCGTAACCCCCCATGCGGTGCAGTCCAGCCAGGGGCAGCAGGAGTCCGCAGGCGTGCGCACCTATGCAGAGCTGCGCGCTGCGCTGACGGAAATGGTGGCAGCGGGCCGGGAAAGCACGGTGATTCTCACCCAGGACTATCCGGAGCTGCTGCTGGAAGAGAACATGGAGAGCGCAAAGCTCTATGCCTGCACCTACGACCCCATCGGCGCTTATGCGGTGGAGGATATGACCTACGAAGTGGGCACCAAGGCCGGCCAGACCGCCGTGGCGGTTACGGTAACTTACCGGCACAGCCAGTCGGACATCCGGGGCATTGTGCAGCTGGACAGTATGGATGCTTTGGAGCCGTCTGTGCTGCAGGCCTTGGAGCAGATCGAGTCCCGCTGTGTGATTTTGATCAAGGGCTACAAAAACACGGATTTCGGCCAGATGGTCCAGAAGCTCGCTCAGGCCAATCCCCAGACGATTATGGAGTGCCCCCAGATTACGGCAGATGTCTTCGGCGGGGGGGCCACCCGCCTGGTGGAGCTGACCTTTTCCTATGAAAACAGCAAGGATGTTTTGCAGCAGATGCAATCCCAGGTGCGCAATGTGTTCGACTCTGCCGCTCTCTATGTCAGCGGAGACGGTGCGGACCAGCAGAAGCTGAGCCAGCTCTATTCCTTCCTGATGGACCGCTTCAATTATACCATGGATACCTCCATCACCCCTTCCTACAGCCTGCTGCGCCATGGGGTAGGGGACAGCCGGGCCTTTGCCATGGTTTTTGCGGCCATGTGCCGCAATGCAGGGCTGGAATGCCTCATGGTCACAGGCACAAAGAATGCGGAGCCCTGGACCTGGAATATTGTTCGGGACGGCGAAAAATATTATCACCTGGACCTGACTCGGTGCAAAGAGGACGGTTTCTTTTATGAGCGGACGGATGACGCTATGGGCGGCTATGTATGGGACTATTCCGCCTTTCCGGCCTGCGGTGGGGTACCCCGGGAAACAACGGCAGAGGAGCCATAAAAAAAGACTTGACAAATTGGCAATTTCTGCTATAATAATCCCTGTTCCTGCGGGTGTAGCTCATCCGGTAGAGCGCCACCTTGCCAAGGTGGAGGTAGCGAGTTCGAGCCTCGTCACCCGCTCCATGCAGGAAAAAGCACTTGCGAGAGCAAGTGCTTTTTTGTTGCCTAGTGCGCCCGGTGAGCGCACGTTCTCTAGGGTGAAAGTCCCAAAGTCGCCCGGTAGCGGGAAGGCTTAGCTAAGGCTTTGCGGGGCTCGTGCCCAAAGAAACGGAATAGGCAAAATGTGCCTCGTTATCCTGCCGCAAAGAATCTTTGCGTGACATTTGGGCCTTCATGTGTTATCTTGGGAGCAAAGGAGGCGGAGCCATGCGCGACATCGGGAAGAACATCCGGCAGGCCCGGGAGAAAAAGGGCTACAGCCAGGAGCAGCTGGCGGAACTGCTGTTTGTGACGAGACAGACGGTTTCCAATTATGAAACGGGTCGGTCCCGGCCGGACATAGATACACTGGTCAAACTTTCTCAGCTGCTGGATGTAGAGGTAACGGACCTGATTTACGGGCCGCAGCAGGTCATGAATTGTCGCTGGTCCTTCTGGATACGGCTGGCTGTTGCCGCGGCGCTGTTCGGGGTCTACCTTTGGCTGACGCCCTTTGCAAGACGGTATGCAGAGCTGTATTACAACAAGATTCCCGAATGGTATCGGATGCTGATTCTGGTGCCCTGCATCTTCTTTTCGTTGGGCCAGCTGTTTCTGGATGTGCTGCGGCGGCTCTGGAAGCCGAAGCCCGTCGCCTGGGCAGGAATCATCCGTGGGGTTTGTATCGCATGGATGGCTCTCTATGGCGCTGCGCTTCTGATCACCTTTTTGCAGCTGTATGTGGAGTGCTTTGAATATACCTGGATCGTGAAATGCGCGCTTACCTTCCTCGGCATGGTCCCGGGCTCGGGCTTTGCCCGGTATTGCTGTGTGACCTGCGCCTTCCTGGCCGGGGGCGGGCTGGTGCTGGCGGAGAATGAACCGGGATGGAACGCCGAACTATAAAAACCGGGGCATAGCCGGGTGGCTATGCCCCAATATTTTGTCATGGCTCCAGTTTCTCCCAGTGGGCGTAAAGTGTGATGGGCTTCTGGCTGCGCCAGTCGGTTTGTCCGTCAATGCTATCATAAAAGTCCGAGGCCCGAAGTGTAAGAACCGGTTCACCGCCGGATGTTTCACGATACCAGCCGGTAAACCGCCACCCCGGACGGGCAGGAACAGGGAAGGGAGACAGATAAACATTTGTGCCGGACAGCCTGGGAGAAGCGGCATCGTAGGTCCGCGTACCTTCTCCGCCGTTGGCGTCCAGGGTCAGCGGCAAAAAGCTGCGCTCTCCGCCGTCTGCAATCCAGGTGCCCCAAAGGGTTACTTGGATGATCCCGTTTTCATCGGGTTTACAGCCTTGAAGGGACGGCAGATCCAAGGATTCCGATACGGTCCGGGAAATCCAGTTTTCCGTCCGGTCCCGGTGTACCAGACCGTATCCCAGAAAGCGGTAGCCTGGCTGGGGCTCCGGCTGGGGAATGGAAAGCTCTGAGACAGTTCCGGGATCAAAGTCCGCATCCAGGAGCACGGCTTCGCCATCGTTTACCAGATAGCCGCCGTAGACCCTCAGATGGATCGGATAAAGCGCGGGCGGCGCTGTGGCTTCCGTGGCAGGTTCCGCGCAGTGAACGGGTTCGGTTGACAAGATGGCTTCCGTCTCCGTTGGAGTGGAAGCCGACGGGGCCGTGGATGGAGGGGCGTTGTCCCTTCCCGCAGCAAAGAGTCCAAGGAGAACCAAAAAAGCGGCAATCAGGCGCTTGCTGTGTTTTCGGGGCGGACTTTCGGGGTAGTGTTTCTCGTCCGGGGGAAATTCCTCCTCCGGCGGCTGAATTTCCAACCCGGGCGGAGTAAATTCCGGACCGGGTGCTGCATGCTCTTCGTCAGGCGGAACAATATACGGCCCGCCTGCATCAAATTCTGGTCGATTAGAAAATTCCATAGGCGTTTACTTGCTGTGAACGTCCAGCTGGGGGAAGGGGCATTCAACGCCAAGCCTGCGCAGACCCAGAAGAAGCTCCCGGTTGAGCTTGCGCTGTGCCGCATAGATATTCTCTTCGGACACCGCCGCAGTAAAGCGAAGCACAACGGAGGAGCTGTCTAGGGATTGGACGCCAAGATAGCGGGGAGCTTCCGAAATCAGGTCCGGGTATTTTGCGGAAATTGCATCCAGCAGTCCGGGAAGCTGCTCTTCCAGCGCTTCCAGATCCGTCTCGTAGGGAATTCCGATGTCACAGACCGCGCAGGAAGCCTTGTCGGAGCGATTGAGAATGTTCTTCATTTCAGAATTATTGATGATTTTTACGTTGCCGCCGCCATCTACGACGCAGGTGGTGCGAATGCCGATTTTCTGAACTGTGCCCCGAAAGCCGCAGACCTCTACGATGTCGCCAACATTGCATTGGTTTTCAAACAGCATGAAAACGCCGGTGATTACGTCCGCAATGAGACTTTCCGCGCCAAAGCCAACGATCAGGGCCAAGACGCCGACGCTTGCCACAATGGCAGAGACGTTGACGCCCAGAATAGACAGTCCCCAGCATAGAGTCACCAAGGCGGCTGTGTACTGAATCAGGCTGGAAGCCAGGGTAATCATGGTCATACCCCGGTGGCTTTTGAGACGAAGGGCTTTGAGAAGGGCGCGAAGCAGCCTTGCCAGCAATAGAATACCGGCGGCCATGGTCAGAACCTTCAAAAGTGCCGCCGCGCTCAGATTCAACCTGGCCTTGAAATCCGCCTCCTGCAAGATGCCCGCACGTTTACAGAGAAACAGAAGAGCGGCCAGAGCGGCTGCCTGCAAAAGGATGCCCAATGGATATTTTTTCCCTTCCATAGGTTTCCCACCTTTCAAGATACTACACCTGTATTATACCAAAACCGCCTGGATTTGCAAGAGTCCGGGCGGTTTTTTTGAGTGGTTTGAATGGATTGAATTACATGCTGAACTGAATGCCGCAGAAGGCTGCGTAGAGGACCAGCAGGACGATGCCCTGGCAGCGGGAGAGCTTTTTGGTCTTCAATGCGGGCAGGGTCAAAAGGGCCATGACGAAGAGCATCAGGGGCACATCCAGCACCAGGGAGGAATTGACCCCGAACAGGGTGCTGGACTGGGGGATGCGGAAGGGGGCCAGGGTCATGGAAGCGCCGGACACCAGCACCAGATTGAAGATGTTCGCGCCGATGACGTTGCCCAGGGACAGGGAGCCGTGGCCCTTGGCCAGGGACGTAATGGCGGTGACCAGCTCGGGCAGGCTGGTGCCCAGGGCCACAAAGGTCAGGGCGATGACGGATTCCGGCACGCCCAGGGCCTGGGCAATCAGGGTGCCGTTGTCCACCAGCAGGTCCGCGCCCAGGGCTACCAGGGCCGCACCGATGACCAGCAGGAGAATGTCCTTGACCATGGAGTTTTTCGCGGCCTCTTCGGCGGCTGCCTCAGCGGGGTTTTTGAAGCCCTGCCGCACGGTGACCACCAGGTACACAACGAAGATGGCCAGCAGCAGGATGCCCAGAGGACGGCCGAAGTAGCCCGTCACATAGGCATTGGAGACGTAAATCGCTGCGGAGCCGAAGAAGAACAGCACCGGGGTTTTCAGAGCCTTGGTGTCCACGGGGCCGGGGCGGATGGCCACGGTCAGGGCGGCGATC
>OKWR01002356.1_pt1 | contig 10305 bp, 9 predicted proteins | sample 1607101 | NCBI WGS metagenome assembly OKWR01 (sample SAMN04414076, study PRJEB24778) | human gut metagenome | material: faecal | host: Homo sapiens
CCATCATCCGTGAGGAATGTGAGCGTATTATCGGGGTGAACGTAAGCCCGTTGATCCCGCAAAAATATAAGCAGACCATATTCCATATCGCCGAGCGCTCTTATCATTATATGTTCCGGGCAAATACGCTGGAGGATCGAGAGATGTGTGATGTCTTAATAGAGGCGGAGGAGTTTGGCTTATATAAGACATTCGATCTTGAGAATGTAGACGTGATTTGTAATATTGGCTATTCCGCCGCTGCCCGTTGCTTTGAGAAAGTGTTGGATGAGAATAAATATGAAACCTTGGTGAAAGCGATCGCGGCAAGAAAGAAAGGCCTGATGCCGTGACAAATCGTCTGTCTGGACAAAGCGCTTTCCCATAAAAACTTTATATATAGATGAACGCAATGGAACAAAAAAACAAGATGGTAATTTATCAGGTATTCCCGCGTTGGTTTGGGAATCTGCGACCATCTCCTGTAATGAATGGTAGTTTAGCCGAGAATGGAGTGGGTAAGTTTTCGGCTTTTACTCCTTTGGCTTTATCCAAAATCAAAGAACTAGGTGTTACTCATGTATGGTATACAGGGGTGATAGAGCACGCTACAAAAACCGATTACACCATGTTTGGCATCCGGAAAGACCATTCTGCCGTAGTAAAAGGTAAGGCCGGATCTCCATATGCTATAAAAGATTACTATGATATAGATCCGGATTTGGCGGATAATATCCAGAACCGTATGAGTGAGTTCGAGGATTTGGTGAAACGTACGCATGAGGCTGGGATGAAGGTTATTATCGATTTTGTACCCAACCATGTGGCACGTCAATATTTCTCGGACGCACGGGAACCTTTCGTGGAGGACTTAGGTCAAACGGATAATGTGTCCAAGGCTTTTGATGTGAATAATAACTTTTATTATCTTCCGGGACAGACCTTGACGCTTCGTTTTGATCCGCAGCGTGAGGAGGATTTTGCCTATAGTGAGTTCCCGGCGAAGGTGACCGGTAACAATCATTTCGATGCCTATCCAAGCCAGAACGATTGGTATGAGACGGTGAAGCTGAACTACGGCGTGGATTATATGCACGATGGTGCTTGCCATTTCAATACCATTCCCAATACGTGGGAGAAAATGTTGGAGATCTTGTTGTTCTGGGCTGATAAGGGAGTGGATGGTTTTCGTTGTGATATGGCGGAGATGGTCCCGGTCGAGTTTTGGAACTGGGTGATTCCTCAGGTGAAGAAGGTGCGTGATGTGATCTTTATAGCGGAGGTGTATAATCCGGATGAGTATAGGAATTATATTTATACGGGACACTTTGATTATTTGTATGACAAGGTTGGTCTTTATGATACGGTTCGTGCGGTGATGTGCGGACAGGCTCCGGCTAGTAATATATCGCATTGTTGGCAATCGTTGGAGGGTATCCAGAAAAATATGTTGAATTTCTTGGAGAATCACGATGAACAGCGTGTCGCTTCTGATTTTTTTGCGGGGGATGCTCGTCCGGGTATTCCGGGCATGATTGTCTCCGCTGCCATGAATACGAATCCGGTTATGATCTATAGTGGTCAGGAACTTGGCGAAAGAGGAATGGACGCGGAAGGTTTCAGTGGACGTGATGGCCGTACGACCATCTTCGATTATTGGAGCGTCGAGAGTTTGCGAAACTGGAATAATAATGGACTCTTTGATGGGGCTAAATTAACGCCGGCAGAACGCTCGTTGCGTGAGATGTACGCTAAGTTATTGAATGTGGTACGATCCGAGCCGGTTATTGTCGAGGGAGCGTTTTATGATTTGATGTACGCGAACTCCGGTAATCCTTATTTCAATCCGAACCGTCAGTATGCGTTCTTGCGCAAATGGAAGAACGAGGTACTTCTGGTTGTCGTGAATTTCGACCGTGCCGACCAATGTGTATGGGTAAATATCCCGGTCGAGGCATTCAAGGCTCTTGATTTTGAGGATAACAAACCGGCTGAATTGACCGACTTGTTAACCGGGGAAACGACTATCAGTACGCTAACAGACGCTTATCCTTATCAAGTGAAACTCCCTGCTTATTCCGGTAAGATGCTAAAGTTCTCTTTTCTCCATAAATAAGAGCTTTCTTGAAAAGTTTAGGTGTGCTGTATAGATAATTCGTTGGTGGAGTTAGGTGGTTGATACGGGACAGCTAGCTTCATCGGGCAAGTAACTTAGGTGAAATGGCAAAGTAACTTAACATACTTGCCCGATGAAGCTAGGTGACTTTTTCCTTTGATTTAAATGAAAAGAAGGGAAGCCATATAATAAATGCCAGCCGCTAAAAGCCCGCTTACCGGGATCGTAAGAACCCATGCGGTCATCAAGCTTTGAGTTACTCCCCAACGAACGGCTGAAAGACGTTTGGTCGTACCAACTCCGATAATAGCCCCTGTAATTGTATGCGTGGTACTGACTGGGATCTTCAGAAACTCCGTAAGGTACAAAGTGAAGGCACCGGCTGTCTCAGCGATAACCCCTTCCAAGGGGGTTACCTTCGTGATTTTAGTACCCATTGTCTTTACTATTTTCCAGCCACCGGACATGGTTCCAAGTGAGATAGCGGTGAAACAAGAGAACGCTACCCAGTCGGGTAAATCGGAAATACTATTTATCCCCATTCCCAATCCCTCGGAGTGGGCTGCGATTAGGGCCGCGGCGATAATACCCATCACTTTTTGGGAATCATTCAATCCATGCCCGATACTGAATAAGGCGGAAGATACGAGTTGGAGTTTCTTGAACCATACCTCTGCCGTATGAGGGTGCACTCTTTTGCACATATGAAGCACTAATAAGGTAAACCCGAAAGCGACAATCATGCCTATGAAGGGAGCAAGGAAAATGAAAGCCGCTATTTTTAGGATAATGTTCAATTGGATCGCTTCAAAGCCGTGTGCCATGATAGCCGCTCCGGCGAATCCTCCGATAAGGGTGTGGGAAGAAGAGGAAGGAATGCCTTTCCACCAAGTGAACAGGTTCCATGCGATAGCGGCGATTACCCCGGACAGGATAATGTGATATACTGCTCTACTACGGTTTTTGATACGGTATTGGCGATACCGAATCCCCCGATTATATACTTAGCGATGAAAAATGCGACGAAATTAAAGAATGCTGCCCATATTACAGCCTGAAAAGGGGTAAGGACCTTGGTCGATACAATGGTCGCTATCGAATTTGCCGCATCATGAAAGCCATTGATATAATCGAATATCAGAGACAGAATGATGATAATCACTAATAATTCCATAATATAGCCCTGTTTTATGCGTACTTTACGATCAAGTTCCTTAATATTTTACCGACATGTTCGGCGGCATCCGTTGTCTTTTCCAACTCATGCATGATTTCTTTGATTTTGATAAGCTCTATACTATCTTTTTCTTCCTCGAAAAGCTTCGTGATAAAAAGCTCATATACGTCGTCCGCTTGGTTTTCTATGTCATGTAGCTTGGTACAGTAATCACGTAACGTAGTCGGTTTCTTGCGAAAAGTCTCGAGTTCATCCATCGCTTTGCTGATATAGTGCGCCTCTTGTTGAATGAGTAAACTCAATTCTTTTCCGCTATCAGAGATGGGGCGTGGGTTATAGATGGTAATACGTTTGGCGGAACTGTTTATTCCATCAATAACATCATCTATGGATGAGGCTAAGTCGTGAATGTCTTCCCGATCGAAGGGGGTTATAAATGTCGTTCCTAGTTCATCAAAGATCAGATGGGTCAGTTTGTCCCCCTCCCGTTCCTTATCCTTGATTAGCTTATAATAATTAGCTCTTTCCGTAGGAGAATCATGTCGCAAGCTTTCTACCAGAATGCTGGAAGAGGCGGATAATATTTCAGACAATTGCTTTAAGAGTGGAAAGAACTTGGGTTCTTTGGGGGTGAATCGACTAAAAAAAGAATTTTTCATACATGTATATATTAAATCGTTTTTAAATACTTGGTTGTTGAATGAAAGTTTGTTATCTCTGTTTCCGTGCTTTTAGTTTTGCCCGTACTACCTCTATTACGGCAGGAAGTATGGATATGAATATAATTGCTATGATCAATATCTTGAGGTTCTGCTGTACGAAAGGAAGATCTCCGAAAAAGTATCCCGCATAGCAGAAAAGCAGTACCCAGAAAGCGCCGCCTATCAGGTTGTAGATCATGAAATAGTAATAATGCATTTTACCCATTCCGGCTACAAAGGGAGCGAAAGTACGGACAATCGGTACGAATCGGGCGATGATTATGGTTTTGCCTCCATATTTTTTGTAGAACTCATGCGTTTTGTCCAAATGGCTTTTCTTGAATATCTTGGAGTTGGGATTGTTAAATAGTTTACGACCGAAAAAATGACCAATCATATAATTACAGGAGTCTCCCAATACTGCCGCCGCGAATAATATCAAGGCTAAGAGATTTATCTCTAAAGGCATACCGGGTAACGCTGTTATCGCTCCGGCGACGAACAAGAGGGAATCCCCGGGCAAGAATGGGGTGGCTACCAATCCCGTTTCACAAAAAATGATTAGGAATAATATCGCATAGGCCCAAGTATGATATTCTTGTACGATCTCGATCATATGCTGATCGATATGTAAGATGAAGTCTAATAAAAATTCCATTTTATATTGATTATTAATTGATAATAACTATCCTATATGACCCAATAAGAAAACAAAATAGATGTTTATTCTGTTCCCTTTGAGAAATCTAGAAAATAAGAATAGTGAGAAAGCAGACATTAAAGTGCTATCTTCTACTTTTTTGATGGAAATAAGGGGGAAAGAGAGTTTAAATGAGAATACGTCTTAGAGTATAGATATAGTACCCATAGGAGAACTTAAGGGGATTTATACAAAATGAAATGAATGTTTGTCTTTCTTTAGGATATTGAGTTTTTATAAACCGTACGATCCTTTCCGCGGATGAGGATAGGTTTGTCCTTGAGTTTTTTGATGTGGAGGTGCTGCGGAATAGTGAAGAAGCCTTGATATAGCCATCTTCCATCTTATAGCTTTGTTTTCCGTTGTATAGCTCTTTTTCGTATCGTTCGATATCTGCTTGGGGGATATTGTATTCCGTCTTGTCTTCATTCGGAGAGTACATGGTGTAAATATCCTTGTATTTCTGTTGGTTCTCGGGAGTTGATGAAGAACCCGAAGTCAGAAATACACTTACCAATACGAAGAAATAGAGTAAAAACTTCATCATTGCGGTTGCAAATATAGAAAGTTTTCCAAATATAAAGAGGTTATTGTAAATAAGTTTTGTACTTTTGCGGCACAATTCAAATCTATTCACTTTAAGATAAATATTCGGAATAATGAGTGCACAAACTCCTTTCTTGGTGTTTTCGGGAACGAACTCCCGGTATCTTGCAGAGAAAATTTGCAACAGTTTAGGTTGTCCTCTGGGACAGATGAATATCCAGCACTTTGCCGATGGTGAGTTCTCTGTTTCTTATGAAGAGTCTATCCGCGGTAGAGATGTATTCTTAGTACAATCTACATTCCCTAATTCAGACAATCTGATGGAGTTGCTTCTGATGATTGACGCGGCTAAACGTGCTTCCGCACATTCAATCATCGCTGTAGTCCCTTACTTCGGTTGGGCTCGTCAGGATAGAAAGGATAAGCCTCGTGTTTCTATTGGCGCTAAGTTGATCGCTGATATGTTGAGCACGGCAGGTATCAATCGTTTGATTACGATGGACCTTCATGCGGATCAGATCCAAGGATTTTTCAATGTTCCGGTGGATCACTTATATGCTTCTTCCGTATTCTTGGATTATATCAAGACGTCTTTGCCTTTGGATAACTTGTGTATCGCGACTCCGGATGTTGGTGGTACGAAACGTGCCAGCAGCTATTCTAAGTATTTAGGCTTGCCGATGGTCATTTGCCACAAATCTCGTTTGCGTGCCAATGAGGTGGCCGAGATGCGTATTATCGGTGATGTGACGGGCTTGGATGTCCTTTTGGTTGATGACATGGTGGATACGGCCGGAACAATTACGAAAGCCGCGAACTTGATGTTGGAGAATGGCGCTAAGTCTGTTCGTGCTATCGCCAGCCACGCTGTGATGTCTGATCCGGCTTCTACTCGTGTAGATCAGTCCGCTTTAACGGAAATGATCTTTACGGATTCTATTCCTTACGCTAAGAAATGCGAGAAAGTAAAGGTATTATCTGTCGCTGACATGTTCGCTGAGGCGATCCGTCGTGTATGTAGTGGAGAGTCTATCAGCTCTTTGTATGCTATTTAATAGAATAAGATAGAAAAATAAAAACGGTCGCTTCCTTTTGGAGGCGACCGTTTTTTATTTAGAATAAATCTGAATATGTGTTACTTGGTCTCATCAATAATCATGCCGCTGCCCAGACATAAGTGATGGTCTTTGTCGTAGATTACACTGTATTGGCCGGGAGCGATACCTTGAATCTTTTCGTCGGATTCTACACGATATAGATCTCCGATACGACGGATGTAGCCATGCGTAAATTCCGGGGTATGACGGATCTTGAAAGTGATTTCTTTCTCACCCTCAAATTCTCCCCATGGATCTTCCGTGATGAAATCGAAGCCTTGCATATTGATCACCTTACCATATTGCGTTTCCGGGTCGTAGCCGTTGGAGACATAAATGATATTTCGCTTAATGTCTTTTTGGATAACGAACCAAGGGCCGCCACTTAATCCCAATCCCTTACGTTGGCCGATCGTATGGAACCAATATCCATTGTGTTTACCCAAGACCTTACCCGTCTCTAGTTCCACGATTTTTCCCGGGCGTTTCCCTAAATAACGCTCTATAAAGTCGTTGTAGTTAATCTTGCCTAAGAAGCAAATGCCTTGGCTATCCTTACGCTTGGCGCTCGGCAATTTCTGGGCCTCGGCGATGGCACGTACCTCACTTTTCATTAAATGCCCGATCGGAAACATGAGTTTCTGTATCTGTAGGCGGGTGATTTGCCCTAAGAAATCAGTCTGATCTTTTACCGGGTCCTTGGCGGTAGAAAGCCATATCTTGCCGTCTATCTCCGTGGTCGTGGCATAATGACCGGTAGCGATCTTATCGAAATCCTTGCCCCATTTTTCCTCGAAACAACCGAACTTGATATATTTATTACACATCATATCCGGGTTAGGGGTAAGACCGCGTTTGACAGATTCGATCGTATAGCTTACCACCCGATCCCAATACTCGTCGTGTAAGGAGACGATCTCGAACCGGCATCCATACTTGCGGGCGATATATGAGGTGATCTCGATATCCTCTTCCGCCGGGCAATCGATATAGCCATCCTTGTCTTCCATACCGATACGGATATAGAAGATGGTCGGATCGTATCCTGCCTCTTTGAGTTGATGCACTACGACAGAGCTGTCTACTCCTCCTGAAACTAATGCCGCTATTTCCATTCTCTTTTTTGTCTTTGCTTTTGAACTTACAAAAGTAGAGAAAAAATCTCAAACCTTTGATATTGACTGTATATTCTCTATCTTTGCGGTTGGCCCTTATTGGAATGCGGGCCTTCAAACTATGTACTTTAGATGTAATATATTATAGGAAAAGCAAATCGTAGTAAGTATGAAAGAAATAATGTTATCGCTTATGACAGCTATGGTTATGACGGCTTGTACAGGCCAACAGTCGGATACGGCATCTCAAAATTCCGATAAGGAGTTCAATTATGTAGTGGATCAGTTCGCTGATCTGGAGATTCTTCGCTATAAAGTTCCGGGTTTCGAATCCCTGTCCTTGCGACAAAAGCAACTATTATATCATCTTTCCGAAGCGGCCTTGATGGGACGTGATATATTCTTCGATCAGAATGGACGCTATAATCTGGCGATCCGCAGGACATTGGAGGCTATTTATACGAATTATAAGGGAGATCGGGAGGACCCTCAATTCAAGGCTTTGGAAACCTATTTGAAACGGGTGTGGTTCTCCAGTGGTATCCATCATCATTATGCGTTGGACAAGTTTGCCCCGGGGTTTTCTCCTGAGTTCTTGATGGATTGTATTCACCAAATCGACGCTAAGAAGTTACCTCTTCGTGAGAATCAAAACGTGGATCAGTTCATGATCGAGATCGCTCCGGTAATCTTTGATCCGGGCGTTATGCCAAAGCGTAGCGTACAAAGCGGTGACGGTGATCTGATCAAGGCTTCTTCTAATAATTATTACGGGGGAGGCATTAGTCAAAAAGAGGTAGAGGACTTCTATGCGCAAATGAAAATGGGAAAGGATACCATTTCCCCGATTTCTTACGGGTTGAATAGCCGTTTGGTAAAAGAGAACGGTACGGTCGTTGAAAAGGTTTGGAAAGTAGGAGGGCTTTATTCCGCCGCGATAGAAAAAATCGTAGATCAATTGCGACAAGCCTTGCCTTTCGCCGAGAATGATACGCAGAAAGCGATCATTGGGAAATTGATCGAATATTATCAAACGGGCGATTTGAAGACTTTCGATGCTTATTCGATCCTTTGGGTAGAGGATACAGCTTCGGAAGTGGATTTCGTGAATGGCTTTATCGAGACTTATGGGGATCCGTTAGGAATGAAAGCAAGCTGGGAGTCTATCGTAAATTTTACGAATAAGGAGGCGACTAAGCGTACGAAAATCATCAGTGATAATGCGCAATGGTTTGAGGATCATTCTCCGGTAGATAAGCGTTTCAAGAAAGAGAAGGTGAAAGGAGTCAGCGCTAAGGTAATCACGGTATCTATGTTGGGAGGTGATTGCTATCCGGCTACCCCGATCGGTATCAATTTGCCAAATGCGGATTGGATTCGTCGAGATCATGGCTCGAAGTCTGTTACGATAGAGAATATCACGGAGGCTTATGATAAGGCGTCTCAGGGAAATGGCTTTAGCGAAGAGTTTGTATGGAGTGACGTGGAGCGGAACGGTATGAGGCAGTACGGTTTCTTAACGGATAATCTACATACGGATTTACATGAGTGTCTGGGACATGGTTCCGGTAAATTGCTGGAAAACACGGACCCGGATGCGCTGAAAGCCTATAGCTCTACACTGGAGGAAACCCGTGCGGATTTGTTTGGCCTGTATTATTTGGCAGATCCGAAGCTGGTGGAACTGGGATTGCTTCCGGACGGCGAGGCTTATAAATCGGAATACTATAAATATATAATGAATGGCTTGATGACCCAGTTGGTTCGTATCGAGTTAGGCAAGAATGTAGAGGAGGCACATATGCGTAACCGTCAGTTGATCGCTAAGTGGGCTTACGAGAAAGGGAAGAAAGCGAATGTGATCGAACTGAAAAAACGGGAAGGAAAGACCTATGTGGTTGTGAATGACTATCCGAGGTTACGTGAGTTGTTTGGAACATTGCTCGCTGAGATTCAACGTATCAAGAGTGAGGGTGACTATGCGGCCGGAAAGAATCTTGTTGAAGGATACGGCGTGAAAGTAGATCCGGAACTGCATGCGGAGGTCTTGGAGCGCTATGCTAAGTTAAACTTGGCTCCCTATAAAGGTTTTGTCAACCCTGTGATGAAAGAGGTAAAGAACTCTAACGGTGAGGTTACTGATATTGTCTTGGACTATACGGAAGGTTATACAGATCAGATGCTTCGTTATGGCCGTGATTATTCTTTCTTGCCGACTTATAATAATTAATAGATGGAAAGTTTACAAGACGAGATAAGGGAGATCCGCAAGCAACTTCGTTTGGCGATGAACGGGGTGATTTCTACGAGTATGCGTGAGAAAGGTATCGTATATAAGTTAAATTTCGGGGTTCCGTACCCCGAAATAAAAGAAATCGCCCGCAAGCATAAACCGAATGGAGAACTGGCGGCGGCTCTATGGAAAGAAGATATTCGTGAGTTTAAGATCTTGGCGACATTTCTCCAACCCGCCGAGACGTTGCCTTTGGATGAGGCGAAACGTTGGGTCAAGGAGATTCCTTATTTGGAGATCGCGGAGCATTGTTGCCGGAACTTGTTCGTTCATCTGCCTTATATGGAGGACTTCACGTTTGATCTGGTTGCTGATAAGAAAAATGAGTTCGCTCGCACGGTCGCCTTTCTTACTTGGACCGAGAATTTCAAGCGAGGTGGTAGCTTATCTTCTGTGGTTTTAGGATCTTTCTTGGTAGAAATCTTAAGCAGCTTAGCGGAGACTAAGGATTTTAAGTCTACGCTGAAAGAGAAACAAGCGTCTATTCAAGCCATGAAGTTTTATGGGCGTCAATCCGAGGGGAATGCGGAAAGGATCCTAGACGGTTTCAAGGAATTTCAGGAGGCTGTGGGAAACACGCC
>OKWR01002360.1_pt1 | contig 10296 bp, 9 predicted proteins | sample 1607101 | NCBI WGS metagenome assembly OKWR01 (sample SAMN04414076, study PRJEB24778) | human gut metagenome | material: faecal | host: Homo sapiens
AGCATCACATTAAATCTATTATTTATTTCTATATTTATACCACAAATATAGATTTATTTAGCATAATGTGCTATATAATTCCTGTTAATTATTGTAAATACTATATCAAATTATGGCTAATTTATTACTTATAAGAGATTTATGCGAAATAAACAAAATCAAAATTAGGGAATTAGCTTCCCGAATCGGTAAGGATGAAAGTACTATTCAGTCTATGATAAGAGCAGGGTCAACTAATACTAAAACTCTTGAAGCCATAGCAGAGGTATTTAATGTTTCTCCCGGTATTTTCTTTGATAATCCTTCGGAAAATAATACGGGCACTAATCTTAATAAAGAAGAAGAAATTGCTTATTTAAAGAAACTTCTCGAAGAGAAAGAACGGCTAATACAAGTTTTATTAAACAAAAAATAGTTATTCAACTATATATCGATGCCGCAATATACTAAAATGTTTACCTATGATTTAGAAATAATAATATTCAACAATAAAAAATAGATAAATATTACATGTCTGCGGACATATTTCGGACAAATCAACTTATAATAATAATGCTTAACCAGAAACATAGTTATTTGACATTCAATAAAAGAGGGAAGCAAGAAATGTCATTAGAGTTCGAGCCTCTCCTCCCGTGCAGAGTTAAATAGCTGTAAACAATAAGTTTACGGCTATTTTTCGTTTCAGGTCGGACGAAATTCGGACGAAATAAATGATAGTGACGCTATCTGACAAAGATAGTGACGGTATACAACAGCGATAGCGTCACTATCCCGAACATATACCGTCACTATCATTTTCTACGATTATCCATCTGGAATTCTACGTTCATTCATATCTGCGAATCTTACGCATAGTCATATAGCGTACACTCACAATGACTCCCGCCCGATTTCCTAGTTCTTATTCGTTCTTTCCAATCCTTTGGCAGCCTCAACCAAACGGATGAACTCTCTTCTATATCCTTTATCATCATTATTCAGTCCCTGTTTGGCCAGATCAATCACTTTGTCGTAACTGGCATTTCCTTTAAAGTCAGACTCCCGGAGTAACTGTCCGAACATAGCCACTGCAGAAGCAAAGCGGAAATCGGAAGAAACATTATTTCCTTTATTATCTACGAAAGGAAGTTCCAGTTTCTTGCTGACATCTTTATCCGGGGCTTTATAACGCAGTTTCACAGTCAGGAGTTCATTAGAGCCTGTCGGCTTCACAGACACTTTCTCTTTCTTCTGATATTTCAAGTCGTCTATTTTACCTACATATTCATTCTTTACTCCCGTAGGAATCACTTCGTAAAAGGCTGTCACTGTATGTCCCGCACCCATATCTCCGGCATCTTTAGCATCATTATTAAAGTCCTCGTCTTTCAACAGACGACTTTCGTAACCAACCAGACGATATGCCTGCACTTGGGAAGGATTAAATTCGACTTGCAGTTTGACGTCTTTTGCCACTGTATGCAGCGTAGCACCGAATTCGCCTACCAAAACACGGTTGGCCTCCTGCAAGTTATCTATATAAGCATGATTGCCATTTCCCTTTTCAGCCAACACCTGAATCTTCTTATCTTTATAATTACCCATGCCATAACCCAGTACGGTAAGGAATACTCCACTCTTACGTTCTTTTTCAATCAATTGTTCCAATCCTTCAGCGGAAGAAACGCCCACATTAAAATCACCATCGGAGCAAAGTATGATACGGTTATTGCCGTTAGAGATCAGATTCTTCTTGGCTATTTTATACGCTAACAAGATACCTGCACCACCTGCCGTAGAGCCACCCGCCGTTAATTCATCTATCGCTTCGCGAATCTTCTGTTTGTCGCTACCCGGAGTTGCTTCCAGTTTCACACCGGCACTACCTGAATAAGTCACAATCGCTACTTTATCTTTATCACGTAAGTTATTTACCAATAATTTGAGAGATGACTTCACCAAATCCAACCGGTTGGCTCCCCACATAGAACCGGAGACATCAATCAGGAATACCAGATTAGATGCAGGCAGATTATCCGTCGGGATTTCTTTTGCTTTCAGGCCGATACGTACAAGACGATGATTGGTATTCCAGGGACAGGCTCCGGATTCCATGGTAATTTTCACAGGATCACTTCCTGTCGGCTTCGGATAATCATAAGAAAAGTAGTTCACTAATTCTTCTGTACGGATAGCATCAACCGGAGGCAGTTCACCTTTATTGATAAAACGACGCATATTACTATAAGAAGCGGCGTCTACATCAATAGAGAAAGTAGAAAGCGGAGCATCCGACACACTCTTGAAGCCGTTCTCCTGAAACTCCCCGTATTCTTCCGCATTTGCAGCATCATACATGATTCCCGGAGTCGGACATACTGCCCTGTAAGCAGTAGACATTACTTTTGCAGCTCTTGTCTCATGGCCGTATCCTACCACCACACATTCTTCCAATGCCAGTTCGTCAGCTTTCATCTTCACATCCAGCGTGGCCGATTTTACTACCCGTCTCTCCTGCTTATACCCGATATACTGGAACAACAACGTTTCCCCTTTCTTAGCCTGAATCGTGTACCGGCCATTCATATTCGTTACCGTACCCTTCGTAGTACCCTTTATCTGTACCGAACAGCCAACAAGCGGAGTTCCATCCTTTGCATCCGTCACAGTACCCGACACGGTAATAGCTTGCGCGTTCACCATACCTAAAGAAACAACTGCCATCAGCAGTACGAGCATCATTGCTCTGAATTGATTTGTTTTCATAACTTCATTATTTAAAATGTTACTAATAGTTCGCTTTTACTATAGAGATGCAGATTTCACACTGATTCCATAAATGACTTGCACTTTTTTTATCCGGCAGAAAAAAAGAGTCCTTTCAAAATTCTCCCTTATTCCTTTGCCACTCATCAGATGATGTGTATATTTGCGAATCATAAACATATCACAAATATGAAAAACGAAGTCGACGGAAGGCGGGAAATAGCCTCGCGAAACACGGCCTGGGCTAATAACATTGCCCGCAAACTAACTCGTTGGGGTGTCACTCCCAATCAAATTTCCATGATGAGTGTATTCTTCGCTATGGTAGGTTGCCTCCTGCTGATTGGCACAGTTATTTATCCCGGCTTCAATAAATATGTAGCCTATATTCTGTTCATCGTTTGTATGCAGTCGCGGTTGCTCTGCAACCTGTTCGATGGGATGGTTGCCATTGAAGGAGGAAAAAAAAGTGCCAACGGAGATCTTTATAACGATATGCCCGACCGTTTTGCTGATGCATTGTTCATCATTCCCGTCGGGTATGTAGCAGGTGGATTCGGAGTCGAATTGGGATGGCTGGGCGCCCTTCTTGCTGTTATGACAGCTTATTTCCGCTGGATAGGAGCCTACAAAACACATCAGCATTTCTTTAATGGTCCGATGGCCAAACAACACCGCATGGCGTTGCTGACACTGACCTTTGTAGTCGCCACCTGCACCATCCATTCAGGATACGACCGGATGGTATGCTTCATCGCTCTAATCATTATCAACATCGGTCTTATCGCGACACTGATACATCGCCTGTACCTCATGTCACACACAACAAACACTGAAATAAAATGAAAAATCTACTGGATAAAATATTCCCTACACTAAGCGATGAGTTGATTATTGTCATCTCGATTATCATCGGATTGCTTGTTACGGCAAGCCTTATTCTTTTCCTTGTAAAAAAGATATCTCCGAAAACAAATATCAGCGAACTCGCCGCACGCACGCGCTCATGGTGGATCATGGCGGGTATGTTTATCGGTGCTGTATTTATCAGCTATAACATTTCTTATTTCTTCCTTGCCTTTCTCTCTTTCATTGCTTTCAGAGAACTTTATTCTGTATTGGGATTCAGAGAGGCAGATCGCGGAGCACTGTTTTGGGGCATACTGGCTATCCCCATTCAATATTACCTGGCTTACCTTGCCTGGTATGGAGCATTCATCATCTTCATTCCGGTAGTCATGTTCCTCGTATTGCCTTTACGGCTCGTTTTAAAGGGAGATACACACGGAATCACCAAGTCGATGGCACTCTTGCAATGGATTCTGATGCTTTCCGTATTCGGTATCAGCCACCTCGCTTATCTCCTGTCGCTTCCCGAACTACCGGGATTCAGTTCCGGAGGACGGGGTCTGCTGTTGTTCCTTGTATTCCTTACGGAAATCAATGACATCATGCAATTTATCTGGGGCAAACTTCTCGGACGGCATAAGATTCTTCCGAAAGTAAGTCCGAACAAGACATGGGAAGGTTTCCTGGGTGGTGTCATCAGTACCACTGTCATTGGTTACTTCCTCGGTTTCCTGACTCCCCTCTCCGCTCCCAACGTTATTCTGGTAAGCGCCCTCCTTGCGATTGCCGGCTTCTCGGGAGACGTGGTCATCTCCGCTATCAAGAGAGATAAAGGAATTAAAGATATGGGGAACAGTATTCCCGGTCATGGAGGAGTATTCGACCGGATAGATTCGCTGTCCTACACTGCTCCTGTATTTTTTCATTTAGTTTATTACATTGCATATTAAACGGAAAGAATGGAAAAAAGATTCATGCAAGCTGCTGCGATGCAGATTATATATAAAGGTGTTTTCCAATGGTTCCTGAAATTAATCGTAGGGGTTCAGTTCACCGATTGCCGCTTCCTTAAAAAAGAAAAGCAATTCATTATCCTTGCCAACCATAACAGTCACCTGGACACCCTAAGCCTGTTGGCTTCCCTGCCCGGCGAACTTTTGTGGAAAGTCAAACCCGTAGCAGCAGAAGACTATTTCGGGAAAACCCGCTTTCAGGCTTCCATCAGCAACTTTTTCATCAATACGCTTCTTATCAGAAGAAAAGGGGAAAAAGATTCGGAGCACGATCCGATCCGTAAGATGCTTGAAGCCATCGATGCCGGGTATTCACTGATTCTTTTTCCGGAAGGAACCAGAGGAAAACCGGAGCAGATGGGAAAAATAAAATCCGGCATTGCCCGTATCCTGTCGCTACGACCTGAAGTGAAATATATTCCTGTATTCATGACCGGTATGGGACGCTCTTTACCCAAAGGAAAGATGATCCTGTTGCCATACAAAGCATCTATCTATTATGGTATGCCTGCTTTGGTAAAGAGTACAGATACACATGAAATATTAGAGCAGATAACAGGTGATTTTGAAAGAATGAAAGAAAAATATCAAGTCGTTATCGACGAAGAAGAGGAATAGATGTTGTTTTTCAAAAGAAACATATCGAAACTATCGGACGAGGAATTACTGATACACTATACGAAGTCCGGCGATACGGAATATTTCGGTGAATTATATAACCGATATATCCCGTTACTGTACGGACTTTGCCTGAAATACCTGCATGATGAAGACCGGGCACAGGAAGCAGTCATGCAGTTGTTTGAAGATTTATTGCCTAAACTGGGAAATTATGAGATAAAAGTTTTCAAGCCATGGCTCTACCGGGTGGCGAAGAATCATTGCCTGCAACTTTTACGGAAGGAAAATAAAGAAATTCCGTTAGATTATACGGTTAATATTATGGAATCTGACGAATTTCTGCATCTATTAAGTGAAGAGGAAAGTTCGGAGGAACAACTGAAGGCATTACATCACTGTCTCGAAAAGTTGCCCGAAGAACAACGGACCAGCATTACGCGTTTCTTCCTCGAAGAGATGTCGTATGCCGACATTGTGGAACAGACCGGATTTACTCTGAACAATGTGAAAAGCTATATCCAGAACGGAAAGCGAAATTTAAAAATTTGTATTAAGAAACAAGCCCTATGAAACTATTGGACTACATACGAGGACTCCGCAAAGGAAAAGAGGCACACCGACTGGAACGAGAGTCGATGCAGGATCCTTTCCTGGCCGATGCTATGGATGGTTACAGCCAAGTGGAGGGAAATCACGAACAACGGATCGAGAAACTGCGGATGCAGGTTTCAGCTCATTCGGCGAAGAAAAAGAACACCCGTGCTATCACTTGGAGCATCGCTGCGTGTCTGGTTATCGGATTCGGTATCAGTAGTTATTTCCTGTTCCTGAAAAAGAGTATGACGGACGAAGTGTTCATTGCCAAAGAGAGTGTTTCCTCCAAGTTGGCTGAACCCGCAATTCCGCCCACTCCGGCCATTCCTGCAACTCCAACAGTTCCGGCAACTCCACAAAAGGAAATCGCATTGGCTACCGCAAAGGTAAAAACGGATTCCACGCCTGCTTCCAAATATTCCACGCCTATTTCCGAAATTACTGCGAGACAAGCGAATAAGAAAGATATGATTGCCAAAATCCAAGCGACTTCCCAACCACAACAAGGTACGCCGCCTGTGGCAACTGTGCCGGTAATGGAGGAAGTGTCGGAAGAGACTGCCGCATTGCAAGAAGTAGTAGCAACGATGGATACTTTCGAATCTGAATCTGATAAGAAAATGAAGTTGGCTAAGGTAGCGACTATCCTTCCTCAAAAGAACATGATTAAAGGGAGAGTGACCGACGAAAAAGGAGAACCACTTATCGGAGCCAGTGTGACATATAAAGGAACGAATATCGGAACCATCACAAATATGAATGGAGAATTTTCGTTAGTCAAAAAGGATGATAAGAAACGATTGACAGCGGAGTATATCGGATATGATCCGGTAGAAATCCGGATAGATACCAGCCGGACGATGCTCATTGCCATGAACGAAAACAAACAGGCACTCAATGAAGTGGTGGTAGTGGGATACGGCGCTAAGAAAAATAAGAAGTCAACAACTGCCGGAAATGTTGTGACGGTTAAGGAACAGGCAAAGAAAGAGATTACTCCGCAACCTGTCATCGGTAAACGTAGCTATCAGAAATACCTGAAAGAGAATCTCGTTCGTCCAACGGATGATAACTGTAAAGATATTAAGGGGGAGGTAGTCCTTTCTTTCTTTGTTGATGAAGAAGGAAAGCCACAAAATATCACTGTTACTCATGGATTATGTGAATTCGCTGATAAAGAAGCCATCCGGCTTGTCAAAGAAGGGCCTAAGTGGACAAGTGGAAAACTCCCGGCAAGAGTAACAGTACGATTCTGAACTTAATAAATACCAATAAGAAGGCACATTTGTGCCAACACAGTGGCACAGACATGCAAACAAGGTGGCATTGTTGTGCCAACCTATTGGCATAGTAATAACAACACAAAGCCTATCTTAAATCAGTTCGTAACTAGCCATCTGTATTGGCATATCCAAATTATGAAGCACTTTCTCCAATAGAATACCCTCACGGTTATCATATTCATACCCAAAAGTGGCACGAATACCTTGCAGGATAAACTGTGTGGCACGGTCCAATGCCATCGGCAGACTGTCTCCCTGCATCAAAGAGCCGGTGATGACACTGGTAAAAGTATCGCCCGTGCCGGGATAATGTGCAGGCAGATAAGGGCAGGTCACTTTCCAGTAGCGGTTTCCCTGACGGTTATAAGCATAGACAGACGTTTTATGAGGCTCATCATGTACAGGAACACTGGTGATGATAACCACTTGCGGACCTTTATCAGACAAAAGACGAAGATATTCTTTCAGCTCTTCATCCGTGTTATCTGCTTTATAGGGTTTATCCAATAAATAAAACAGTTCCGTCAGATTGGGGGTAATCACATCTGCTTTCGTGATTAAGTGGCGCATTTCTTTTATCATCTCTCCATCAAAGTTGGTGTATAATCGTCCGTTATCTCCCAACACCGGATCGGCAACGATCAGGCTGTCCGGCCGACGAAAGTCCCTGATAAAATCAGAAACAATCTGAATTTGTCTCGGAGAACCCAAGTATCCGGTATAGATAGCGTCGAACTCTACCTCCAGTTTCTTCCATTGGGCAATAATTTTCGGCATTTCGTCCGTCAAGTCGAGGAAGGAGAAACCGGGATATTGCGTATGATTGGATAATACAGCCGTAGGAAGCGGACAGACCTGAAAACCCATGGATGAAAGAATAGGAATGACGACGGTCAGAGATACGCGTCCCATTCCAGAAAGGTCATGGACGGCGGCTATTTTCTTTACTTTATTGGCATACATATAATTTATAATTAAACGTTTTACTACTCTTATCCTACAAATTCATTTATCTACTATGGACAAACAGAAACAGATATCCTATTTACATCAAAGGAGATTCGACTATATTCTCCCAAAGACTCTATTACATCCGATGGAAGCCGGACTTTATCCAAACAGAGCCTCTATTTACATCAAACGGAAGCTCTGTTTATATGAAACAAAGGCTCTATTTCTTATCAATAGAGCCTCTGTTTTTAAGCGTCAACGGAGTCTCCATTTCGTTTGTACTAACAAATATAAAACTCCATTGTTTTGAAACCAAATTTATTTTAGAATAATCAACACGGAAACATTAGGTTAATATCACTAACACGTCTCGTGCCCCATGCGCTCCCATCACTAAAGCCTGCTCAATATCAGCAGTCTTGGACGGACCGGAGATGAACGTTCCGAACTGATATTCCTGTCCGTCCAGTTCGCGGTAGGCGTCATACATGGTATCTACAATTTTATTCCGGTCGAGCAGAATGACCAACTTCTCCGAAATAAAATAGATTGCTTTATATTTCACCGTCTGCGGTATCCAGATGGCTCCGTTTTCGGCTACTCCGATTTCTCCTTTCACTACGGCAACATCTGTGCCGTCCAACTCTTTCGGATCATCCAAATTATCGGGATTGAACGTAGCGCAGGAAATATCCGGCAATACGGAAGCAATGCGCATAGCATCCGGATAAGTCCGGCGTATGACCGCATTCACATCTTCCCCTTCACCCAATACAACTGCCGTACCACCCACCGCACGGCTGATTGCACAGAACTGTTCTATCTTATCAGGATATGACAATCGTTTCATATCCGCAATATCCGGTTTATCATAACGCGTCTGCGTATGCTGGCGGATGCTGGCTAATATATCTTCTCTGCTGCTCATTTGGATTCCTCCTTTCCCTGTACTTTGTTTTTCTTCCACATTTCATTGAACGACTCGCTGGCAAATTCCGGCAGTTCACGCCCCTTTCCCCAATCGTCGAGATCGTTGTATTTCATGAAACGAGGCAGGCCATTTACCACCGGGGCTGCCCACAAGGCTGCGTTGAACAATGCCGGACGCTCCATCAGGAACTTCATACCGCCAGACATGATCTTCTTTCCCGTATTGGCTTTCCCCAGTCCGTCCAAATCCTGACGCCATTTGTAAATCTGTTCGGCCAAATCTACTTTCACCGGACAGACATCGGAACAGGACATACACAGAGAACAGGCTGAAAGATTATCATAATACTTCTCCGGAGCGTGGGCCATACCCAAGTTGATGCCAATAGGTCCGGGGATGAAGTACGTATAAGAGTAGCCTCCACTCCGGCGGTACACCGGACAGGTGTTCATGCACGCACCGCAACGAATACAGTTCAGTGTCTTGATATGATCGGGCTTGGACAGTAAAGCACTCCGGCCGTTGTCTACGATGATAATATGATATTCACCGCCTTCGCGGGGACGGCGGTAATGAGAGGTATATGTTGTCACCGGTTGTCCGGTGGCCGAACGGGCGAGTAATCGGGTGAACACACCCAATGCGTCCAGATCCGGGACGATCTTTTCCATACCGAAAGCGGCAATGTTCAGTTTCGGGTAGGAAGTACCCATATCGGCATTTCCTTCATTGGTGCAGACCACAATGTCACCGGTTGAAGCGACGGCAAAGTTGGCGCCTGTCATGGCGGCTTCGGCATTGAGGAAGAGATGACGCAGGTTCTTACGTGCGGCATGAGTCAGGTAGGTAGGGTCAAAGTTTCCCTTTTCCGTGCCCATCTCCTTTTCGAATAGTTCGCCTACCTGTTCCCGTTTGATGTGGATGGCGGGCAGTACGATGTGGCTCGGTTCGAGATGCATCAGTTGCAGGATGCGTTCGCCCAAATCGGACTCTACAACATCGATGCCCCGCTCCATCAGGAAAGGATTCAATCCACACTCTTCGGCGAGCATGGATTTGCTTTTGATGAAATGGTGGACGTTATGCTCATTCAGTATCTCGTAGACGATGGCGCAGTATTCATCGGCATCTTTTGCCCAATGTACGATGGCGCCGTTGGCGGTAGCATTCTTCTCAAACTCCAGCAGAAGTTCTTCGAGGTGACTGTTGGAATATAGTTTCAACTCGCAAGCCTTGTTGCGCAACTCTTCCCATTCGGGAACTTCCTTGCTCATCTTGTCCCTTTTGGCACGGACCATCCAAAGGG
>OKWR01002373.1_pt1 | contig 10258 bp, 13 predicted proteins | sample 1607101 | NCBI WGS metagenome assembly OKWR01 (sample SAMN04414076, study PRJEB24778) | human gut metagenome | material: faecal | host: Homo sapiens
GATTTCGCGATATTTGATTGTTCTTGATATGCCAAAGGGCATTAGCACAAATTCAGTTAATATTAAAACAAACCGTTCAAGGGTTAAGTATATAGGGTTAAATAAAAGAGCTTTCTAAAATTGAATAAGTAAAAAATCTAACAGCTGCGACATATTGTGACGCAGCTGTTTTTTGCGTTTACATTTTTTATTAAAATTTCAACTCATAATTTACCTATAATATTTTTTATGCGACAACATACAATATTACTGCAAACGCGAAAAGAAAAAACAGGAGAGAAAAACATCATGGCTAACAAAAGCGTAGTACCTGAGGCTAAAGAAGCCCTCAACCGTTTTAAGATGGAGGCTGCCAACGAGGTTGGCGTTAACTTAAAGCAGGGTTACAACGGTGACCTTACCTCCAAGCAGGCCGGTTCTATCGGCGGTCAGATGGTTAAAAAGATGATCGAGTCTTACGAAAACAGCATGAAGTAAGAGTCTTTTTGACCTATCGGGCGGCACTTAATGTGCCGCCCGATTGAGCGTGCCGAAAAAATCGCCACTCTCCCCTACGGGAATGCCGCTCGCTCTGAAATCACAGATTTTCGGATTGCGCTCCCTACTGTTGCGGAACACACAGAAAATAATCGCTTGGAGCGCGAATTTTCTTTGACCGCGGCGCCATAACGCCCTCCTTTTATCCGCCGCACAGGCACGGGAAAAACGAAAATTGCGGCGTCACCGCCGCAAATACAAATTTAAAGTTTTATTTAAATACGAAAATGTAATCCCCACGGCGCATTAAAAAAAGCTGCACTGTGAGGATTATAATTTATTTTATTCAAGATTAAGCCTTTTTGAAAGGAAGTGCCGCGTTATGAAAAAATATGCGGCGGCAAAAATAAGGCTGTAAACCGTGAGCAGAGCTATGAATATCTGAAAAAAGCCGACGGTAAAGGTTGCGGCCTCCATTATATCCTGAAGAAAAAACGCCGCAATTATCATAATAAATGTGTTTATAACCTGAACTGCGGCGTAAAGGCTGATGTATGCCACAACCGCACCGCCTATTCTGTTTTTAAACTGCTGACCTATCGCGATAGCGGCGTAAAACATTAAAAGCGATTGGAACATACCTATAACAGCGGCGATAATAAGCTCCGCCGATATACTTATAAGCTGACCCGCAGTAAGCATCTTCCCGGCCTCTTCAAGCCCGGTGCGCAGCGCTTCAATAATCTCTCGAAGCGTATCGGTTCCCGCCACCATTATAAGCAATGATGCAATGACCGATATAAAATCGATAATTATAACCAAAACCCCGCAAAGCAGCTTGCAAACGATATGCTGCGTGGCACTGAACGGCAGAGTAAAGGTCAGATATCCCTCACCCGACAAAAGGTTTTTATAAAACCGCATTACCACAACGACCATGCCCACAACAAAAACCGCGACTATTGAAAAAAAGTAGATTGTGGTGCTGATTCGCGAGGGGATTTGCAGCAGCACATTATCAGTTTTAATAAGAAGCGACAATCTGCTTAACAACGCAAAGCCCAAAACCGCCGCATACACGGGCAGAAGATTCCTGAAAAGTGAATACAACTCATATTTATACAGCTTTTTTAACATCTAAATACCTCCCTGAACAACTCATCTACACTCTTGCCCTCACGCATACGGATGTTATCCACCGTATCGCAAAGCACAATATCCCCGCGGTTTATAAAAATAACATCGCTCAATATCTGCTCAACATCGGCGATCAAATGGGTGGATATTATGATCGTCGCATTTTCATTGTAGTTGCTTATTATCGTACGCAGAATATAATCTCTGGTAGCGGGATCTACGCCGGCTATCGGCTCGTCAAGCATATAAAGCTCCGCTTCCCTGCTCATCACCAAGATTAACGCAACCTTCTCCTGCGTTCCTTTTGAAAGAGTTTTTATCTTGCGCTTTCTGTCAATTCCCAGGCTTTCAAGCATTGCGTCCGCCCGCTCACGCCTGAAATCGGAGTAAAAATCGGCGAAATAATTTATCATTCCGTCAACCGTCATCCACTGCGCCAAAAAATTTCTGTCCGGCAAATATGATACAAGCTTTTTCGTCTCAACCCCAATAGGTTTGCCGTCTATCAGCATTTCGCCCCGCGTAGGAGTCAGCAGACCGTTAGCTATTTTAATAAGCGTTGTCTTGCCGCTGCCGTTAGGGCCCAAAAGCCCCACTATTCTGCCCTTCGCCACCTGCAGATTGACAGAAGACAGCGCTATTGCGTTTTTATAAATCTTTGAAAGACCTTTGCATTCGAGAATATTCTCCATCAATTTATTCCTCCCCATTCAGTACACTGTTTAAAGCTGCGGAAATTTCACCGCCGTCAAGCCCCAGAGATTTCATGCGCGACGCAAATTCCCGAGTCTGCTTTAAAACATATTCGGTTCTTAACGCCGCTATTTTCTCCGTATCCTCTGTAACATAGCGGCCTTCCCCGCGCCTGACATAAATTATTCCGCCGTCCTCCGCAGTCGTAAGCGCGCGCTGCATTGTGTTCGGATTTACTCCCGCCTCGAGCGCCAAATCACGCACCGCATTCAACCTGTAGCCCGGCGGATATTCCCCGCTTATTATCTTCAGAACAATTATATCGGCAATCTGCTGAAAAATCGGCCTGTCTGTCGAAAAGCTCCAAGCCATCCTATCACCTCATTGTATTATTACGCTAATACAATAATACAACATGCATTTCAAAATGTCAAGAAAATTATCGGGAAAAATTAAAAAATGTATGTGTTAAAATGATGCGACCCGATAAAAAGAGAAGTTAACCTCCGAATACGGTATAATGAATTCACCCCAAAACCAAATACCGAAATGAAGTAACTTCTCATGAATATAGTAACCGGACCGATGCCAATAAAGCAGACAGCAAAAAATCAAACAGGCATAAACAATACTTTCTTTCGGTTAGGAGAAGGATCATTATTGTGTGAATGAGGTCTGACAAATATGAGAGACGAACAGATATGTGCAATGAGTCGAAAAGTGCTTGTTTTAAGTAATGAAACACATTGTGTGATTTCGTCTCGCACTCACAAAAATAAGCCTGCACCCGCCGCGGCGGGTGCAGGCTTATTGTATACGGAGCTATTTTATGAGGGTGTTTATGGAATTTACAAGACCCTTATTCCGTGTAGCGGAAATGTTGTTCAGGAAAAGAAGATCCTTTGCCTTAACATCGATACAGAGCTGCGGAATCGAATATAGGTCTTGCCGCCGAATACCGTACCGGAGAAATATCTGTAGTCGACAATATAAACCGTCTGATAATTCGGAACCAGCAACGGTGCAAACGCATTTCCGAACGATTCCTTCACAAGCACGCAAACAGAGCCGTCGTTCTTTGCGGGGTTATTTATAATGCTGAACGGACGGTCGCCCTTTATAAATGTGAGATATTTGGATGAAACATTGGTCATATCCGAAATTATAGGCTCCGTCTTTGCAGGGCCGCCTACCGAGAAATAGACCTGCATGGAGTTGGTTTCCTTCGGCTGATAAGCAAACACCGTATCGGGATTTGCCGCCAATTGCGGCAGCTTTTTGCTCGAGGTATAGAACGAGCCGAGATAATTCGGGAACTGATGAACGATAAAGCTGTCAAGCGCCGCCGGCGTACCGCCGGTTGCCTTTATAAAATCGCAGTAGGCATAGTATGCGCCGAGTGCCGTCCAGTGGTGGTCGGTGCGGAAGAAGATATACTCATTGCGGCGGGCTTTAAGCGTATCGTAGATTGAAACGGTCTTAACGCCGCTCTTACCCATACCTGAGTACATATAATTTATTGCCTTTTTCTGATCGGAGGTGTTTATGGTGGCAACTACATTATCGGGTGCGGTAATGCCCATGCTTGTAGGTACTATCATATCGTATACATTTGTTTTCCCCGCAAGCAGCGTACCGGCGCGGTTTATCGCGCTTGTATAAAGATCCGCAGTGCCGCGCACGAAATTATAATACTCATACGCCGTGTCGCCGTTTATAAGCAGCGCACCGAGTGTCTGCGTTGTTTGGGTTTGAGGCGGAGTCTGCGGCTTCGGAGCCTCGCTTGGCGCAGAGGAGGAAGCGGAGGATGTGCCATCTGCTTTTGACGGCTCGCTGCTTTCCGCAGAGGAAGCAGCTGATGATGTATCGGACGCTGTACCCGATGAATCATCCGGGTGGCTTTCGGGAATATCGTCTCCCGTTTCAACATCACCCTGAATTCTGACATCGGACTTACCGTACAAACCCGTGAAAAACGCATTGATATCGGTCAGCTTTTCTCTTAAGGGAAATGTGTCGGAATACCAGCTGTTTATTCCGTCAAAATACTTGCCCGAAACCAACGCCGTGAAGGTAAATTTCGGGAATTTTGCAAGCTCCCGCTTCTCGCTTTCCGAATATTTCGGGCGCAGCGGTATTATGAGCGATAAAATAAAGCAGGAAAAAAGCAAAACGAAGAAAAAGCGCACAAACCATATGCTCATTATTCTGAATTTCCGCATATTTACCGGAGGAAGGCGCACTTCTTCCGTGCTTGAAGCGTTATTGTTTTGTTCAGCCATGGAAATGCCTCCTTCTTAAAATCTGAAATATAAAAACGGATTGTAGCTGTTGCCTACAAGCGCCGCGGCGGAAAGTATGAGCAATGCCGCCGGAATCACGAACTGCAGCACGGAATAAACCGCCAGCGCACCGTTATTTCTGAGCGCGCGGTACTTAAACGCGGCGGACAGGCGCTTTGTAATCGGTGTAGACGCGAAGACAGCGATTAAAAGTATTATAATATGGCTCTTCACAGCCGTCCATGTTTCAAAATCGGAGAATGCATTGCCGTTGGCTCCGAACATCCCTTTAAGCACGCACCATATATCTCCTACGCTTTCAAACTTGAAAAGTATCCAGCCGAAGAAAACGATAAGTAATAAATATATATGAGCCAAAGCGGGCTGCTTTTCAAGATATTTTGAAAGGAACAGCTTTTCAAGCGCAATAAAAACAAAGAAATAAAGTCCCCAAAGCACAAAATTCCAGGAGGCGCCGTGCCACAGCCCGGTGAGCGCCCACACAATAAAGAGGTTGAGCACCGTTCTGAGCTTGCCGCGGCGGCTGCCGCCGAGCGGGATATAAAGATAATCCCTGAAAAAGCTGCCGAGGGTGATATGCCAACGCCGCCAGAACTCGCTGACCGACGAGGAAATGTATGGGTAATCGAAATTTTCGGTATAGTGAATTCCTATCATTTTACCCATGCCTATAGCCATATCCGAATATGCCGAAAAATCAATGTAGATCTGCAGGGTGAAGGCAAGCACGCCTACCCAAAGCGAAAGCGCGCTCTTTGAAGCAAGAAGCGAGAAATCCCCGCCGTCCGGTACAAGCAGAGTATCCGCAAGCGCCGCACAGGTGTTGGCGATTATCGCTTTTTTTGCAAGTCCCACGGTAAAGCGGTTAATGCCCTCGGCAATATCTATCTGTGTGGCTCTGCGATTCTCCAGCTCGGCGCAGACATCCTTATAGCGGACAATCGGCCCTGCGATGCACTGATGAAACAGGCTGACATAGAGAAGCAGGGTTTTAAAGCTGCGCTGCGGCAGAACGTCGCCCCTGTAGACATCAACGCAATAGGTTATAAGCTGAAAGGTATAAAAGGATATTCCTATCGGCAACATAATAGACGGCACCTTTGCGGGGAAGCCGGTGAAAAACTTCAAATTTGAAAGAATAAAGCTGCCGTATTTGAAAATGCCGAGCAGTATAAGATCGATGCCGACCGTAAGTCCCAAAAAAAGCTTTGCCTTGACAGAGCCTTTTTTATACTGTGACATAATAAGGGTAAGATACCAGTCCACAAGAGCCATACCTACAAGCAGAAGAATATAAAGCGGCTCGCCCCACGCATAAAAAATAAGCGAAAAGATAAGCATTACGGTATTTTTTTGCTTTATATCCTTGGCAAAAAAATAAACCAGCAAATTAAGCGGCAGAAAAAGGAATATAAAGGGTAAGCTTGAGAAGACCATCCGAACACATCCAACAAATTAAATCTGTATATATTATATCCTTTTTGAATAGAAAGTACAGTAACATTACGGTTACAAATTATAACACAATTAAAACGAAAAGGCAACAAAATTACAAAACGGTTTCGGCGGAATATTTTTCCGTCGAAACCGTTTTGTAATGCGCCCCTAAACGATAATTTCGGGGGCAGGCTTATTTCATTCCCAAAGCCTTGAGCGGCTCGGTTATATGACCGTCCTTATATATTTCAAAATGCAAATGGCTTTGATCGGCGCATTCACCCGGTATTGAGGCTGTCGCTCCGATAATATCTCCCGCGGCAACCTTATCGCCCGCCTTTACCTTAATGTCCTTTAAGGCGGCGTACTTGGCGGTAATGCCGCTGCCGTGGTCGACGGTTACTACCGTTCCTAAAAATGCGGTGTCCTCGACCGATAATACCTTTCCGTCCGAGCAGGCGCTGACCGCCGTGCCGTCCGCACAGGCAATATCAAGCCCCGTGTGTATCCGCATATCTCCGTAGGTTGCCGAAAACTGCAGCTCCTTATCGCTGTACTTTTTTATGATGTCGCCCTGAACGGGAATCGTGAAAACCTTTTTTGGGAGCTTGCTTTCGGTTTTCGGCTCGGCGGCATCGGGTTTTGAAGAGTATGGCTCATCGGACACGCTTTTCCCGACATTCTCGGAAACAGTAGCCTGCGGCTCGGAAATACTCTCGGCGGCGCTTGACTGCGGCGAATCCGGAATCTGCGAGGGAGAGTTATTGCCGTCGCTGCTTCTGCGGCTTATTTTCGACGCCGCAAACCAGGAAGCACCGCCAAGCGCCAGCAGACAGCAGGCAATTACGGTATAAAAGGCGGCGCTGCCTTTAAATTTCGGTTTTGAAGTGTATTCAGAATATTTCATATTTTCATTTTCCTTTCAAACGGGCGTTTTCTGAAAATATTATTGACTGAAATACATATTATATTCCTTAAAAATTTAAAAACAGTTCACAAAAATGAAAAAATTTTAGTTTATTATATGCTTGTACCGAAAAGGGAGCCGCACCCGTTTTGGTATAATTTCTCTCAAAAAGAGAAGTTCTCTCCTCAAACCCCTTAAAAGTGGAAAAGAGCCGTTTTACGGCTCTTTTTCACTTTGTGCTGATAAAATAAGAATTAATGCCAATAATAAATTCAGCTTTAATTTCGGAGGAATGAGCGCGCTTTATGATAATTATATTCGCGGATAAAAAGACAAAATGCGGCACGGAAATTTCCGATATTTTATACCGATGTATTCCGAAAAGACAAACGGATTTTGATATCGTCACGGAATATTCGGAAAATATCGATTTTCCGCCCGGCAGCATCGGTGTTTGTGAAGACTCAAATTCCGAAGCTCTCAAATTACTTATGAAAAACTGCGTTCCGGTCATCAGCTGCGGAATGAACGGAAAAAATACCGTTACGCTTTCAAGCGTCGGCGGCAGCGCCGCCTTGGTTTCGCTGCAAAGAACTGTCACGGATATTTACGGGCGCGACAGAGAGCCTGCGGAATTTCGTATAAGGCTGACGCACAGCCGCAGTCCGTTTGCGGTTGCGGCAGCTGCTGCGGCTCTTCTGCTTCTCGGAATTACCCCCGATGAATTTTAAGCTGTGTGCGGTATACGGCACGGCAGACGGGAACGGATTTCCGCCTGCCTATTCATAATCCTCTATTGCCTGCACAGCCTCGTCTCTGGTCGGAAATGCGATTCCGTTCCGCAAAATCCGCACATCCTCCTCAGGCAGCTCGTTAAGGCTTATTTCTCCGAACACATCGCTTATTTTCCCGTCGTTATAAAGCGCAACGGAATTTCCGTATGCCTTAAGTACCCAGGAGGCAGGCTCGTAATCGCGGTTTTCCGCCGCCAGACCTATAACGGTGAGTATTATCACCGCCGCGGCAGTGAGTACCGCTGCCGCGATTAATATATTTCGGCGCATTTTATTTTCCATAATTCACCTTCTTTTATCAGTATTTTTGCCCATACTTTTCCTTTATATTCATTTTCGGGAGTGCAGCCTTTAATGCCTGTGATTTTAACAATAATTCTTTTGATTCCGGCGGCAGTAGCCGCCTCGTATTTTTGCTATCGGCTTGCGTTTTCCGTCCCGAAGCAAAGCAGAGAAGCCCTTTTTGAAATGCCCGATACCGAGCAATACGCACCCTATAGCGCCGAGGCGAGGCAAATGATAAGCGATGCGCTCGAAATTCCGTATAAGGAAGCCGTTGTCACATCATATGACGGACTTCGTCTTTTCGGGAAATGCTATATTGCAAGCGCCGACGCTCCGTGGCTTATAATGCTCCACGGATACAGAAGCGGTGCGGAAAGAGATTTTTGCGGCGGGCTTAAATTCGGAATCGATTCGGGCTTTAATGTTCTGCTTGTCGATCAGCGCGCTCACGGCAAAAGCGAGGGGAAGTGCCTTACCTTCGGAATAAAGGAGCGGTACGACTGCCTGACCTGGATAAATTATGTTATATCGCAGGCGGGCGGCAGCTGTAAGATCGCGCTTTACGGAATGTCCATGGGTGCAGCCACCGTGCTTATGGCGGCAGGCTCAGGGCTTCCGAAAAATGTTGCCTGCATAGTGGCAGACTGCGGCTATACATCCCCAAAAGCAATCATTAAAAAGGTGATACGCGAAATGCATTATCCCGTTTTCCCGACCTATGCGCTTGTAAGACTGGGAGGAATGCTGTTCGGCGGATTTGATATCGAAGAATATTCTGCGGTGCAGGCGATGGAGAAATGCGATATCCCGGTTTTGTTTATCCACGGCGCTGACGACCGCTTCGTGCCGTGCGATATGGGCAGGGAAAATCACAGGCACTGCCGCGCAGAGGGTAAAAAGCTTCTGATAGTCCCGAATGCCGGACACGGAATGAGCTATATGTCCGATAAAAGGGCTTACCTCGGCACGGTCTCCGAATTTTTGAAGAGCGCCCTTGAGACCTGAAGGTCAATATAAATATAAACCGTATAATGCATAAGTTAACATAAAAAAGTGGATAACTCGGTGGAAAAGTGGATTAAGTCGGTATAAATCGGGCAAAGTTATCCACCGCGGTTGCAAATATAAGGTCTTATGTTAATTTAGACATTAGATTTTAGACGGCAGACATTAGATATGCAAAATCGCAGCTTTTGCACAAACCCCGGCTCTCCGACCTATGGTTTGCTATACAACATAATAATTATATAAAACCGGGGCCGTCTTAACTCGACAGCCCCATTTCGATGTTTGACATTTATATGCCGCCGTGATATAATTTAACAGATAACTAACGGCTGTGTTCGGGTGATATATAAGTGTATAATAATTTTTTTAAAAGAGTCCTCGATATTGTGCTTTCGTTTATAGGTATTGTTTTTGCTGCAATACCTATGCTTATCGTTGCGGTAATTATAAAGCTTGATTCACCCGGACCGGTGTTTTTCAGGCAAAAGCGGGTGGGAAAGAATAAAAAATATTTCACAATAATAAAATTCCGCTCAATGCCGATAACCGCGCCGCATGATATGCCGACACATCAGCTTGAAAATCCCGAGAGTATGTTAAGCGGCTTTCAGCGCTTTGAAAGAAGAATGTCGATTGACGAGCTGCCGCAGCTATTCAATATACTTATAGGTGACATGAGCATTATAGGACCGCGCCCTGCGCTTTGGAATCAGGAGGATCTGATTGCCGAGCGCGATAAATACGGTGCAAACGGAGTCCGCCCCGGGCTTACGGGTCTGGCACAGATAAGCGGACGGGATGAAATTGCAATTCCCGTTAAGGCAAGGCTCGACGGCGAGTACATAGAAAAAATGAACTTCGGGTTTGACTGCAAATGCTTTTTCGGAACCGTTGTCGCGGTTTTAAAGCACGAAGGCGTGGTAGAGGGCGGAACCGGAGAGCTTGAAAGAGAAAAAGAAAAAATCGCAATAAAATAAAGCTGTTTATCAATTAAAACGCACTGCAAGGTGCGTTTTAATATTTTAGAGGAATAAAGCGGAATTTTTTTAAAATATACTTTACATTAAATGAAGAAATGCTTATAATTAATGGCATACGGAGGAATGCAAAATGAAATATCTTGTTGTACTTTGCGACGGAATGGCGGACACGCCGAACGCCGCTTTGGGTGGTAAAACGCCTATGGAATGCGCCCATAAGCCGAATGTGGACGCACT
>OKWR01002387.1_pt1 | contig 10193 bp, 9 predicted proteins | sample 1607101 | NCBI WGS metagenome assembly OKWR01 (sample SAMN04414076, study PRJEB24778) | human gut metagenome | material: faecal | host: Homo sapiens
CAGGCCGCCTACAGTGCCGCCGCTGAGCCAGGGCTGCACATTCTCCGCATCCTCCACCCGGGCAAGACTGCCAAGGTCGCCATTGCGGTTGTCAAGGTACACACGGCAATTGTCAATGGTGGTGCTGCCGCCAATGCGCGCCACCAGGCCGCCCACGGTGCCGCCCGCACCTACCGTTGTATTGCTGAGGTAGACATTTTTTAGCGTTCCGGAGAAGCTGGCAAAGAGGCCGGCATTGGTATACTCGCTCTTTCCGCCGGGAATCACAGCGGGAATGTGCAGACTGTCGATCACCGTTTGCAGGTCTCCGGAGGTGCTGTGATAGCAGCCGTCAAAGCTTTTCAGATTGCTGTTTTCAATAGGCTTGAAGTAGGGGCCATAGAAGGAGTAGTAATCCTCGCTGTCTCTTCTGTCGTCCTGGAAGGAAAAGTCCCGGACCATAATGGCCTTGTCAACCTTCTCGGACAGATGAGAGGTCTCTGCATCCAGATTTTGCAGGTGCCGTCCGTACTGGATAAAGGCGGTGTTCTCATCCGCCTGCCTGGCATCGCTGGGGCGGTCGGCAAACAGGCTGTTGGTTTCCCGCGTGATCTCCTGACCGCTGATGAGCATATCGCCAACGGTACTGGGCACCAGCTTCACCTGCAGGGTGTAGCCGCCGTACATACCGGTCTGTTCATAGAAGTGCTCTCCATCCAGCAGGCTGTCCAGAGTCCAGGTGTAGGTGTAAAGTGTACCGGTAAGCTGGGTCATATTCCGCTGCTCCACCGTCCTTGTATAGCTTTCGTGGGTGACGGTATCGTACAGGGTTATGTCAAAGCGCAGGGTGCCCATACCCGGGTTGTTGCAGGCGAATTTGACGATCAGCTTTTCCTTATTGATAATATCAATGGAAGCACTCAGGTTTTGGGTAAAGTTAATTCGTGTGATGTCGCCGCCGTAGTAGCCAACCTTTGCGCCGGTCTGCAGGCGGCCCTGCTTGTAGCGCATATTGTTGCGGTAGGTCTCATCCTTATTGATCTCCTCTTCGCTGTAGAAAACGCCGTAGATGTTGCCGCCCTCCGGGTCATACTCGATAATCCAGTTGTTGCCCCACAGGTCAATATCCACAGAGGTAGCCGTGAGCATATTCTTGGCAGCCTGACCGTCCGTTTCCTTATCCTCGGAATAGACGCTATAGAGAGTGGGCCGCTTGGAGGCGTCCTCCTGCTCGTCGGCATCCGAGGGGATATTTTTCATCTTGTAAATACCCTTGTCCCCATCCGCATTGCCGGGGGTGAAGACATTGTCATAGCCGGCAGCCCGCAGCTCCGTCAACCGGTTCTGGGCAGCCACATAGATGATCTCCGCCTTGCTGTCCAGCTCCCGCTGGCGCAGATTCTTTTGCAGCGACACAAAGCTCACCGTGGCAAGGCTGAACAGGATCACTAAGATAGCAACCGCTGCCAGCATCTCCGTCAGGGTAAATCCCTGCTTTTTTCTGTTTTTCGGCAAGCAATCATATACCTGCTTCATGTTCCAACCCTCCATGGGAATTATGCTTTACTGGACCACGCGCTCGTAATAGGTGATGACCAGAGAGACGGTGACATAATGGTCGCTGTTATCGTCCAGATCCCAGCGGATGATCTCGTTGGTATAGTCCAGGTTTCCGTTGTTGATCTGCATGGACAGGTCCGAAATGCAGTTCACATTGTCGCTGTCGTGGAGCTCGTTGATAATGGCCCGGGCCTGGGCGTAGGTGGGGGTCTGGAAGGTCAGGCTCACGGGGCGGCGGACCAGGTACTCCACATCCATGGGGCTGGTGCCGCTGAAATTCAGGCTGTAGTCCAGGGACTTGTCCAGAATCCGGTGGAGCTCCACCAGCAGATTGCCGGAATTGTCATAGACAGGGATGGGGGTGGGGTCGCCGCTCGCGAAGAGCTCCTCCAGCTCCGTCTCCATCTGCTTCTTCTTTTGCAGCAGGGCGGTATTGACCAGGATTTCATCCTGCTCCGACGCCGTCATGTTCCGGTAGTTTTCAATACTTGTATTGATGGGCTCCAGCAGGAGCTTGAAATAGCCGATGCCGATGATCAGCACTGCCAGAATCACCAGCAGCACCTTTTCCCGGGTTGTAAATGCACGATTCATTTTGCTTCCTCCTGTTCCGGCTGCAGGGCAATGGTGATGGTGAAGTCCAGGAGGGCGTTGGGGTCGTCCTTTTCCTCGGTAGAAGCCATGTTCAGGGATGCGGAGGCGACGATTTTCTCGGTTTGCAGCCGCTCAAACATGGCGGAAATCTGGCTCAGGTTCATGCCGGACATGGACACCACCATGACGCTGTCCCGCAGGGACAGGGTATTGATGCGCCCATAGGGCAGCAGCCGCGCCTCCACCAGGTCCAGCACGTCCGCCCGGTCCACCTGGGCCAGGCCGTTGGTATCCCCGGAGAGCATCCAGCTGCGGGAATAGGTGCGGTAGCGCTCCTCCACATTGGGATAGTCCGCAACCGCCTGCTGCATGGCCACATACTGCACATGCACCGCATTGTAGGCCCCTTCCGCCTGGGAGAGCCTCTCCAGCTGGTCGATGACCGCGAATTTGGCCACGGCGGCGGACAGCCCGGCGATCAGCACAATGCCGACGCCCAGGGTGATCATATCCTTCTTCCGGGATTCCCGCTTGGCCAGGTTAATTCTTGTTTTGGTGGGCAGCTTCACGGCATTGGAAGCCTTGTTTGTCTTTGTTGCTGTGCTCATAGCAAGTGCCTCCTCGAATCCTTACAGGCCGCAGCCCGCTGCCCGGGCAAAGAGCCAGGGCGTTTCCACATCGCCGGGGAGCAGAGCGCCGATGTCCTTCAGCTCCAGGTCCGTCACCCGGGAGATGGTCTCCCGCAGGGGGGCGATGGCCGCGCCGCCGCCGCAGAGATAGACGGAGCGCAGGGACTGCTCCCGGTTGTTGTAATTATAGAAGTTCACAGCCTTCATGATCTCCACGGCCATGCGGTTGAAGAGCTCCAGGGTGCTGTCCTGGGTCAGGGCGCTTTCGTAGTCCGTCAGCAGATGGGTGTGAGCCATATGGGGGTCAACCCCCCGCTCGGAGGCAAGCTGCTGCTCCAGGTCCCAGAGGCCCAAATCCACGGCCCGGTGGGTGCGGAAGTGGCCGTCCCGGTAGATGAACATCCGGATGCCCTTGTGGCCGATGTCCACAATGCACAGGTCCTCGTCCCCAGGAGCATTCTTTGCGTGGAGGGCCGCCAGGTTGCCGAAGGCCGCCTCCTCGGGCAGGGCCAACTTCAGCTTGTAGCCCGCCCGATAGAACATGGCCCGGTAATCCTCGATGGTCTTTTTCAAAGCAGCGCAGGCGAAGAGCCGCAGGCCGGTAACCTCGCCGGACTCGCCCTTCTCCGTGCCCTGGACCGCATAGTCAAAGTAATAGCGGCTCTTCTCCTGGTTCAGGTAGTCCTTGAACTCGAAGGGCAGGTTGTAGTTCAGCTGGGCGTCGGTCATAGGCGGCACGGTAATGTTCCGGCAGAACACCAGGCTGTCCGGTAGGATGACCGCCGCGTCCTTCTTGATGGGCCCGGAAGCGCGCAGCTTCTCTTTCAGGAAATCCGCCAGCGCATCCATAGACAGCACCGTCCCTCCGGACACCACATTGTCCGGCAGCTCCAGCGCCACCGCCTTCTTCACGCTCCCCCCGGAAAGGGTAACAACCTTCACCTGGGATTCGCCGATATCAAATGATGTTATGTTGTTGGGCATATCTGTACCTCCTGTAATCGTGTCTCATGTCTCCCGGGGGGCGTTCCCTGCCTCCCCTGAAAAGGGAGCCTCATAGCAGTGCCATATACGCCTCCAGCAGGGGTTGGCCTGCGAGGAGGGTTACGATGGCGGCGGCGGTGATGGCGGGGCCCCAGGGGAAGAGGGTCTGGGAATCCTTTTTGCGGTTGGCCATGAGGCCGAAGAGGATGCCCAGGATGCAGGCGAGGAACAGGCAAAGGATGTTCAGCTGCCAGCCCAGGTACAGCCCGGTGACGAAGAGGAGCTTGATGTCTCCCCCACCCATGGCCTCTACCTTGCGGAGCTTCTCATAGACCAGGACGATGAGCAGCAGGGCACCTGCCACGCAGGCTCCGCCAAGAATACTGTTAATCCATGCAGAAATCGGTTCCTGCCCTAATAGCAGGAAGACCGGACGCAGAATTATCCCCGCAAGGATAAACCGGTCCGGAATCATATACCCCTCCAAATCCGCGAATGCGCAGCCCAAGAGCAGGCTGGCAAAGAGAATATATTCGAGGGTTTGGAGCGAAATATCATATTTCAGGAGAATCGCCGCATAGACGGCGGCAGTGGAAAGTTCCGCAACGAGATGACGAACCCCCAGCCTCTTGCCGCAATAGCGGCACTTGCCATGGGAGGCAAGGTAGCTCACCACGGGGACCAGGTCCCGGAAGGCGAGCGCATGGCCGCAGAGATCGCAATGGGAGCGACCCTTTGCAACAGATTCGCCGTGGACGATGCGCCAGGCCCAGCAGTTCAGGAAGGAGCCCATGCAGGCGCCCAGAATCACCGCCAAGACCACGCAATATACGGTTATCACAGGGGCAGCATAGAGCATATGCAGAGACTTCCTCTCTTTTTGTTTGTGTGCATTCGGTCAGCTGCCGGCACCGGTAGCGCCGCCGGCCTTCGTAATAAGGAGGCCGCCATTCAGGGAATACTGGGCATGGACACCGCATTCCCGAATTTTGGGGATACGGGGCGGGTTCCCTGGCCCCATTCCATGTGGGCACTGCCAACCCAACAGTGTCCGCCTGGAAATGGGTTGAATCAGGGGGTGTGCTCCCCGTCAACTGTATACCGGAGACGGGGAGCGAAAGTTGCAGAGATTGTTAGTTGGCCTTAGGTGCAATGGTAGTCGTACCGTCTACCTCGTTATAGGAAACGACCCACTTATGCTCTTTCGCAGTAGTAGTAACTGTATCTTTGCTAATATCCTTACCACCAATTGTGAAATCACCGGACTGCCACTTGTCCTGCTTCTGAACAAGCACAACTTCCTTAGACCAGGTAGCCTTGCCGTCCGTTACAGTTTTTGCAACGTAGTTGTTATCAGCAGACGCAGCAACAGATGCAGTATCACGGTCGGTGTCAGTCAGAGCAGTAGCCATAACCTCAGCGTAAGCAGAGCGGATGTTGGCCATATCGGTAGCCTCACGAGCCTTCTCCAGCTGATTGGTGAACACAGGGATTGCAATAGCGACCAGGACGGCAATGATGGCGACAACGATCAGCATCTCCATCAGAGTGAAGCCCTTGTTATTATTCTTCTTCATGATAAATCAGTTCTCCTTTCTTCCTTTGCGGAAGATATCTCTATATGTAGACCGCCAGTTGGGTTGAAACCCAGCGGTGAACACCGAAGTTGAGTCTTCCCCGGAGGGGAAGCTTTTTTAGCCGATGCTGCCGTACAGGCTGAACATGGGCAGATACACACCCAGAAGCAATATGACGGTGACCACGGCCAGGGCGATGGTGATTGCAGGCTCCATAACCGCCAGGAGCCGGTCCGTTGCGAGACTCACCTCATTGGCAAAGTAATCGGAGACCACGGTGAGGGTCTGCTCCATGTTGCCGGACTGCTCGCCGACGCCGGTCATCTCCGTTAAAAGCTTGGGGAAATAGGGGCTCTCCTGCATGGCCTCACTGAGGCCCTTGCCCTGCTCCACCCGCTGGCGGGCGGTGCGGATGGCCTCGGCCACCTGGCCATTGGTCACCACACCGGCGGTGACCTCCAAAGCCTTGACAATGGGCAGGCCCGCAGAGATCATTGTAGCCATGGTGGAGGCGAACTGGGAAGCCGCGTTCATGGAATGAATCTTTTTCAGGGGGGACTTGGTGAGCTTCCGCCGGTCCAGCATGGCCCGGCCCCGGGGGTCCCGCTTGACCAGGACGCAGGCGGCGGCAATTGCCATGGCGATCAGGGCCATGGCCCACCATTTTTCAATCATAAAGTCCGAGACAGCGATCATGCCCTTGGTAATGCTGGGCAGGTCCGTACCCAGGTCCCGGAAGGCAGTGGTAAAGGCAGGGACAGCCTTCACCATGACGATGATGAAGACGATGATGGCAACCACAATGACCATAATGGGATAGGTCAGAGCGCTGGCAACCTTTGCCTTGGTCTTGGCGGATTTGTCAAAATAGGTATAGAGCCTGCTGAAGCACAGCTCCAAGGTGCCGGATTCCTCACCGGCCCGGATGGTCTCAATAAAGGTAACCGGCAGGGTCGGGCAGTGGTTTTCGAAGCTGGTAGCCAGAGAATAGCCTCCGGACACATCCTCGGCAACCTGATAGAGGATGTCCCGCAGCTGCTTGTCGGCTGCCTGCTCGGCAACCATCTCCACGCAGCGGACAATGGGCAGGCCGGAGGTGAGGATGATGGAGAACTGGGAGCAGATCATGGCCAAGTCCTTATCCTTGATCTTCACCTTGCCCAGGTCCCGGTTCAGGCCCTTGGCTTCCTTGACCTCCTGAATGGAGGTGATGACGGAGCAGGTGCTCCGCAGCTGGGTCACGGCCTCGTATTCATTATAGGCCTTGACGACGCCGGAGACCTTCTGGCCGTCCGGGGACAGGCCCTTGTATTTGAATGTGGTCATTTCTGGAATTCACCTCAATAGCGGCGCATGGACTGGACGGTTTCCGGGTCCCGGGCGTAGCGAATGGCTTCGGCCTGGGTAATGGTCCCCTCCCGGACCATCTTTTGCAGGGCGGCATCCATGAGGATGGAGCCGTTCTGGCTGTTCATGGTAATAAAGCTGTCCATCTGGGGGGTCTTGCCCTCCCGGATCAGATTTTTCAGCGCGGCATTGACCACCATGATCTCGCAGGCGGCGGCCCGACCGTGCCCGCCCTTCCGGGGCAGAAGCTGCTGGGACACCACGGCCCGGAGGGTGGTGGACAGCTGCAATCTTATCTGCCGCTGCTGGCCCTCGGGGAACACATTGACCATACGGTCGATGGAATCGGCGGCGGAATTGGTGTGCAGGGTGGCGAAGACCAGGTGGCCGGTCTCGGCGGCGGTGAGGGCCGTCTCGATGGTGTTCAGGTCCCGCATCTCACCGATGAGGATCACATCCGGGTCTTCCCGAAGGATGGAGCGCAGGCCGTCGGCATAGCTATGGGTATCGGAGCCGATCTGGCGCTGGTTGATGATGCATTTATCCGGGTGGTACACATATTCGATGGGGTCTTCCAGGGTAATGATGTGAGCGCACCTTGTATGGTTGATGCGGTTCAGGATGGCGGCCAGAGTTGTGGATTTGCCGGAACCGGTCTCGCCGGTGACCAGCACAACGCCGGACCGATAGTCCGGGAAGGAGGCCACCACCGGGGGAAGATTCAGCTCCTCCAATTCCGGAATCCGCTCTGCCAGCAGACGGATGGCGGCGGAGAGACTGCCCTGCTGCCGGAACAGATTGATTCTGGTACGGACCCCGCAGGGGAAGCTCTGGGCCAGGTCTAATTCGCCCATTTCTTCAATTTCCGAAAACCGGGGGCCCGCCATGGCGCGGCCGTAGTTCTCGCAATCTTCAAAGGTCAGGAGCTCCTCCGTCAGGTTCCGGATGCTCCCGTCCACTCGGCAGCGCACCGGCAGCCCGGAGACTATATGCACATCCGAAGCATTCAGCTCCTTGGCCATGGCGATGAGGGTGTTTAAATCGGTCATTGTTTTTTCTCCAAAATCACTCTGCAGCGGAATTGATTGCCTTGGCAGCCTCGGCCACAGTAGTGACGCCCTCCAGGACCAGGCGGCGGCAATTGTCCTTCATGGTGACGAAGCCGTTTTCCAGGGCGGTCTTGGTCAGCTCCTCGCCGGAGGCATTGTTCGCAACCTCCCGGCGCAGAGCGGCATCCAGGGTCAGAATTTCAAACACGCCCCGGCGGCCACGGTAGCCCGTGCGGCCGCACTCCTGGCAGCCCTCGCCCTTATAGAAGGTCACGTCCTCATTTTCGGGAATGCCCACCATGCGCTTCTCCTCTTCCGTGGGGGTATAGGCCTTGCGGCAGTGGGGGCAGATTTTCCGGACCAGACGCTGGGACACCACGCCCCGCAGGGCGCTGGAGATCATATAGGGCTCCACGCCGATATCCACCAAACGGCTGATGGTGGAGACGGCGTCGTTGGTATGTAGGGTAGAAATGACCAGGTGGCCCGTAATGGCGGCCCGGACGGCAATGGAGGCCGTCTCGCCGTCCCGAATCTCACCGACGGAGATGACATCCGGGTCCTGCCGCAGAATGGAGCGCAGGCCAACGGCGAAGGTCATGCCGGTTTTCTCATTGATCTGGCACTGGTTGGCGCCGGGGATATTATACTCCACAGGGTCTTCCAGGGTCATGATGTTGGTCTGCTCGTTGCACAGCTCCTGAATCATGGCGCACATGGTGGTGGATTTACCGGAACCGGTTGGGCCCACAATCAGGATGACGCCGGAGCTGTTTTTCAGCAGGCGGTCATATTTCTTCTCGTCCTCCCCTTCCAGACCGATGGTCTTCCGGTTAATATGGCCGGAGGACTTGTCCAGCAGACGCAGAACGATTTTCTCGCCGTAAATGGTGGGGATGGAGGAAATACGCAGGTCAATCTCCTTATCCTTGGCAGTGACCATGGCCCGGCCGTCCTGGGGGATTTTCCGCTCGGCAATGTTCATGCCGCCCATAATTTTTAATCGGGCGATGACCGTTGCCTGCAAATTGGCGGGAACCGTAAAGACCCGGCGCAGCACGCCGTCGATGCGCATCCGCACCACCATCTCTCCCTCCTGGGGCTCCAGATGGATATCGGAAGCGCGCTCGGTAATGGCCCGCTCGATGACGGAATTGACGAAGCGGATGGTGGGGGCTTCGGCGGCGCCGTTGTCCACGGCCTTGGACATCTGCACGGGGACGATATCCGTCTGGTTGGAACCGGCCTCCCGCTTCATCTCCTCAATGGCCCGGGCGGTGCCCTCGTTGCCATAGAGGGTGGCAATGGCCTGCTCCACGGCCCGGCGGGTGGCGATCATGGGCACCACCTGCTTGCGGGAAGCGGACTTGATTTCCTCCTGGGCTTCGAAGTTCAGCGGGTCGCTCATGGCCACATACAGCTCGTCCTTCTGGAGCTTCACGGGGACAACGCAATATTTCTTTGCAATGGACCGGGGCACGAACCGGGCCAGCTCCAGGGGGATGGACACAGCGGTCAAATCCACAAAGTCCACACCAAGCTGCATTTGCAGCGCCTCAATGAGCTGCTGCTCTGTAATAATGCCGTTATTGATGAGCACGTCGCCCAAGCGCTCTCTGGTTTTTTTCTGAATGGACAGAGCTTCGTTCAGCTGCTCCGGACGGATGACGCCTGCCGAAATCAGCAGGTCACCCAATCGCATATACGCCACAGGAATGGCCCCCTTCCGCTACATTTACGCAAAGCGGAATCATACTTTTGTATATCCCTTTTGCGCCCATTGTCATAGTACACTCATAGGTCATTTTAGCATAGGCTGTCAAATTTTTCAAGGTTTTTTGCCGAATCTGCAATAAAAGCAGGGAATCCAGCCTATAACTTTTTCAATATGGATGTATAAAAGACCGGCGGTCTGCAACAACCGCCGGTCTTTGGGTACAATATCAGCCTTCGAAGTCGCCCTCGTCGGCAATGGGCTCGTTGGACTCCTCGGGGGTCTCAACAGTCTCAGGGGCTGCGGGCTCCTCGGTGTGCTCCTCGGCAACGGGCTGCTCAGCAGCAGGCTCCTCAACCTTTTCCTCAGCAGCTGCGGGCGCTTCGGCAGGCTCTTCCATTCCCTCATCCCAGGGGCAGCAGCCGATCACGCGCTTCGCCCAGGCCACAATCTTATCACCATAGGCCGCAACCAGATAAACCGCACCGGCCACAGCAGCCAGAGCAGCCAGAACCTTTACGATGGCATTCAGGGTTTTCATAACAAATTCCTCCGTTTCGTAAATCACGCCGCCCAAAGAAAAGACGGACAGGGTCGAATTTCACCGGATATAGTATAGCCAATCTGCCGCAAAAAAGCAAGAGAGATTTCCGAAAAGAGGGGGTTGGGATTGTTAAATATTTGTTATGGTGAAAAAACACCCTGAGGGTTCTGTCTAAATCCCTGTTAAAAATTTCGGCTGGGTGCCTCCGGCGGGGAG
>OKWR01002393.1_pt1 | contig 10173 bp, 9 predicted proteins | sample 1607101 | NCBI WGS metagenome assembly OKWR01 (sample SAMN04414076, study PRJEB24778) | human gut metagenome | material: faecal | host: Homo sapiens
TTAAAATGAAGCTCCGGCATAAATTCGAAGTTCATCCCGTAAGTGGATGCCACAAGTGTTGCCGGTAGGAACATGACAGACACCACCGAGAAGAATTTCATGATTTTATTCTGCTCGATATTAATATAACCCATTGCCGCCTGCATTAAAAAGTTTACTTTTTGGAATAAAGACTCATTGTGCGGTTGCAAGGATTCGATATCTCGTAAGATTTCACGAGCTTGTTCCAACTGATTTGCCGGTAAGCGCGTTTTACGTACCAAGAAACCCAATGCACGTTGTGTATCCATCAAACATAAGCGCACTTTAGAACTGGTATCTTCTTGTTCTGTTAGGGTATTTAAGGCTTCATCGAAAGCTTCATCTTGCGTACCGTTTAGAATTACACGGCTTAATTTTTCTAAATCGGCATACACGTTTTCGATAACATCCGCTAATTGCTCAATTTTGGTTTCAAATAAGTCGAGCAAAACTTCATACGCATTGCATTCTAATAAGCGTTGACTACGGGAACGCATACGATATAAACGGAATGCGGGTAATTCACGATCACGTAGGGTAAATAAGCGTCCATCACGAATAGTAAACGCCACGCTTGCGAGATCGGCGTAGTTTTCTTCGTCTTCACAATAGAAGAATGAGTGCAAGTGTAAACCGTCTTCGTCTTCAAAGAAACGCGCGGATGCTTCGATGTCTTCTAATTCGAGGAATGAGGCGAGACTTTGTCCTAAGCCTTCTTGCAACATTTCACGTTCTTCCCCTGTCGGCTCCAGTAAATCTAACCAAATGGCAGAACTGAGCTCGGCTGGTTCGTCATCAATACGAAGCAAGCGGGAATCGTTAATGGCAAAAGCGTTAATCATTGGTCATACTCCTTTTGGGATTATGAAGATCCAACTGTGAACAAAAAAAGATCAAACGAAATTGGCACTAGAGGCAAGTGCGGTCAAATTTTTGTATATTTGAAAATGGGTTTCGTTCGATAAAAGATGCCGAAGAAAGGTAAATTGATTACCAGCGAACTCTCGCTGATAAGAGGCGAGAGTCTAAAGCGATATTCGGTATCGACTATGACTGTCCAAAGTGTGTGTCCTTCTCGTTAAAAAATCGGTCGAATGTTACGCTTGAAAGGCGTATTCGTCAAGTGATTATTGAAAAGGACACGGCACTTTTTAATTAATTGGTATATTGATTAATTGCGTTAGTAACTTCTTGATCTTGATAAATATTATTAACAATATCTTTGAAGGTTTCGCCTAACACTTTTTGAATTTCATCATTGCTTGCATTAAATGCGCCAGATTGTGAACGGGTTGCATTAAAGGTTTTGTTGTATTGTCCGCGTGGACCTTGTACATAAACAACCGCTTGAATTTTGCTGTTCAAGGTATAACGTAAATTACCTTGCTCCACTTTAGCGTTGAATTCTTTTACATCAACAGTTACACCAGCATTCGCATTATTCGCTTGTCCAATACGGAAACCTTTACTAACCAAATTTTGTTGCATCACCTGTTGGAAAAGTTGAGTAACGCTTGGTGAGGCGTTTAATTTAATTAGCTCACCTGATTTAGTATAAGTTGCAATTTCTTGTTGTGGACGAGAATCGCGAGTATTAACTGTTACCACTGCTGATTGGTTAATATTCATTGATGCAGTCGGTGATTGAGGCGCAAAAGTTAAGGTATTAGATTGCGCTTGGCAACCCGCTAAAAATAATGTCGCAGCCGCCAACGTCATTGTTGATAATGCTTTGATTTTGTTTGTTACTTTCATAATTTCCTCATTGAATTAGGTTAATTTGTGTTATTCTTACAAACTTAACGCTGAATGTATAGCAAAAAGTTAGGGAGTTTATTTATGTCAAAACAACAAGAATTATTAGAGAGAATTCAAGCCGAATTTCAACCGCACTTTGTTACTGTAGAAAATGAAAGCCATATGCACAGTTCCGGTCGAGGGGCAGATTCTCATTTTAAATTAGTGATTGTCAGCGATACTTTTGAAGGCATGCGCAAAGTGCAGCGCCACCAAAAACTTTACCAACTTTTTGCTAATGATTTAAAAAATGGCATTCACGCATTGGCCCTTCACCTCTATACAAAAAGCGAATGGGAAAGCTTAGGTGAAGCATTTCCAAAATCACCAAATTGCCTCGGTGTTGGACAGTAAGTATTCTCTTACGTTCCGTCTATTCTATTTTCATCTCTACAAAAAGGGAGAAGGTGGCTATCCTTCTCTCTTTTTATTTTAAAATCATTTTATCCGTATTCTTGATAAACGTTGGTTTAGAAATATTCACAAATATTTCACAAAAAGTAAGGGTATAAAGTGGCATAAAAGCTCAATTTTAGATAAAATGGGGCGCTTTTAATTTTCGAATTTCAATTTCTGGATGTGTAAGTAATCCCTTACTCGTCGAGGAATTAAACAGATTTGAGTTTTTAAATTTATGTGTCAGTTAATAATGCTTTGATCTTAAAAGTGTTTTCTGTCACGCTCAATCGCGAGATTGCTTTTAGAGTATATGCTTTAATCGCAATCGTGTTTTTAACCTAGAAAAGTAGTGCAAACAGTATGATTACAATCAAAAAAGGCTTGGATCTTCCTATTGCAGGAAAACCAGCACAAGTAATCCATAGCGGTAACGCTGTGAATCAGGTTGCGATTCTTGGTGAAGAGTATGTGGGTATGCGTCCTTCTATGAAGGTTCGCGAAGGCGATGTCGTGAAAAAAGGCCAAGTGCTTTTTGAAGATAAGAAAAACCCTGGAGTGGTTTTCACAGCCCCTGCGAGTGGTACTATCACTGTAATTAATCGTGGCGAAAAACGTGTATTACAATCTGTGGTCATTGATGTGCAAGGTAACGATCAAGTTACTTTCGCTAAATATAACGCAGGTGAGCTCAATACGCTTTCTTCTGAACAAGTTAAACAAAACCTCGTTGAATTCGGTTTGTGGACAGCGTTCCGCACCCGTCCGTTCAGCAAAGTGCCTGCCTTAGATGCAGAACCTTCTTCTCTGTTTGTAAATGCGATGGATACCAATCCTTTGGCAGCAAATCCAGAGGTGGTATTAAAAGAGCATTGGCAAGATTTTATTGACGGTTTAACGGTATTAAGTCGTCTATTCCCAAATAAACCATTAAATCTATGTAAAGCGGGTGATAGCAATATCCCAACCGTGGATTTACCTAACCTAAAAGTACATGATTTTGGTGGTGTTCATCCTGCAGGCTTAGTGGGTACACATATTCACTTTATCGATCCGGTTGGTGCTCATAAAACCGTATGGCACATCAATTACCAAGATGTGATTGCTGTAGGTAAATTATTCACTACGGGCGAACTTTATGTAGAACGCATTATTTCTCTTGCGGGTCCGCAAGTGAAAGAGCCTCGTTTAGTTCGTACCGTAATCGGTGCTAACCTTTCTCAATTAACAGCAGGTGAGTTAAAAGACGGTAATAACCGTGTGATTTCTGGTTCTGTGCTTTGTGGTCAAACTGCAAAAGATGCTCATGACTATTTAGGTCGTTATGCATTACAAGTGTCTGTGATTGCAGAAGGTAATGAGAAAGAGTTCTTAGGTTGGATCACACCACAATCGAACAAATATTCGATTACCCGTACCGTATTAGGTCACTTTGGTAAGAAATTATTCAATTTCACTACTGCAGAAAATGGTGGTGAGCGTGCAATGGTACCAATCGGTAGCTATGAGCGCGTGATGCCGTTGGATATTTTACCGACATTATTATTACGTGATTTAATCGTGGGCGATACCGATGGTTCACAAGCGTTAGGTTGTCTTGAATTAGATGAAGAAGACTTAGCATTATGTTCTTTCGTTTGCCCGGGCAAATATGAATACGGTTCAATCTTGCGTCAAGTATTAGATAAGATTGAGAAGGAAGGTTAAAAATGGGTTTAAAAAATCTTTTTGAAAAAATGGAACCCGCGTTTTTACCAGGCGGTAAATACAGCAAGCTTTATCCGATCTTTGAATCGATTTATACCTTGCTTTATACACCAGGTACGGTAACGCACAAAAACACACACGTTCGTGATGCGTTAGACTCAAAACGTATGATGATTACGGTTTTCCTTGCGTTGTTCCCAGCGATTTTCTATGGGATGTACAATGTGGGTAACCAAGCGATCCCAGCTTTAAATCAATTAGGCAATTTAGATCAATTAATTGCTAACGATTGGCACTATGCGCTTGCAAGTTCATTAGGTTTAGATTTAACCAATAATGCAACTTGGGGCTCAAAAATGGCGTTAGGGGCGATCTTCTTCTTACCAATTTACTTAGTGGTATTTACCGTTTGTACAATTTGGGAATTATTGTTCTCAGGGGTGCGTGGTCATGAAGTAAATGAAGGGATGTTCGTTTCAACCATTTTATTTGCGTTAATCGTTCCACCAACATTGCCATTATGGCAAGCAGCGCTTGGTATCAGCTTTGGTATCGTGGTAGCGAAAGAAATCTTCGGTGGTGTAGGTCGTAACTTTATGAACCCTGCGCTTGCTGGCCGTGCATTCTTATTCTTCGCTTATCCGGCTCAAATTTCCGGTGACTTAGTATGGACTGCTGCAGATGGTTTCTCTGGTGCAACCGCACTTTCACAATGGTCTCAAGGTGGTCAAGCTGCATTACAACACACTGTAACCGGTCAACCTATTACTTGGATGGATGCATTCATCGGTAATATTCCTGGTTCAATGGGTGAGGTTTCAACGCTTGCGTTATTAATCGGTGGTGCAGTGATTGTATTCACTCGAATTGCTTCTTGGCGCATTATGGCTGGTGTCATGATCGGTATGATTGGTACAGCAACCTTATTCAACTTAATCGGTTCTGATTCTAACCAAATGTTCTCAATGCCTTGGCATTGGCACTTTGTATTAGGTGGTTTTGCACTTGGTATGATCTTCATGGCTACAGACCCTGTATCAGCTTCATTTACCAACACGGGTAAATGGTGGTACGGTGCGTTAATTGGCGTGATGGCGGTATTAATTCGTACAGTGAACCCAGCTTATCCAGAAGGGATGATGTTAGCGATTTTATTTGCAAACTTATTTGCACCAATTTTCGACTACATCGTGGTTCAAGCAAATATCAAACGTCGGAGAGCAAGAACAAATGGCTAAATTTAATAAAGATAGCGTTAGCGGTACAGTTACCGTTGTTGTGTTGCTAAGTTTAGTGTGTTCTATCGTGGTTTCTGGTGCTGCAGTAGCATTAAAATCCAAACAAGATGAACAAAAAGCACTCGACGTTCAACGTAACATTTTAACTGTTGCTGGCTTAATGAAAGAAGATAATGCATCAGTAATTAAAGACACTTACAGCAAATTTATTGAACCACGTTTAGTGGATTTGCAAAGTGGTGATTACGTTCAAGCTTCAGCAGAAGAAATTAATAAATTTGAACCTAAAGATGCCGTTAAAGATCCAGCTAAAAGCCAAGCTATCCCAGCTGAGGCAGATAAAGCAGGAATTAAGGTTCGTGCAAACCAAGCGCGTGTTTATCTTGTAAAAGATGAGCAAGGCAATGTAACCCAAGTTGTATTACCAATGTATGGCCGTGGTTTATGGTCAACCATGTATGGTTTTGTTTCTGTTGCACCAGATGCGAATACCATCAAAGGTATTACTTACTATGATCAAGGTGAAACAGCTGGTCTTGGGGGCGAAATTGCGAACCCACGTTGGCAAGCACAGTTCGTTGATAAAAAATTATTCGATGAACAAGGTAACCAAAAATTCAAAATCTACAAAGGTAGCTCTGCTGCAGATAAAGAGCACGGTGTAGATGGTTTATCAGGTGCAACTTTAACCAGTAACGGTGTTCAAGGTTCATTTGATTATTGGTTCAGCCAAAATGGCTTTGGTCCATTCTTAGCGAAATTTAAAGCAGGAGAAATCAAATAATGGCTGATGCAAAAGTAAACTTAAAAGGTCTTTTATTCGATCCTATTGTTAAAAATAACCCGATTGCCTTGCAAATTTTGGGTATCTGTTCTGCATTAGCGGTAACAACCCAATTACAAACTGCGATCGTTATGGCGATTGCGGTAAGTTTGGTAACCGGTTTCTCCAGTTTGTTCATTTCATTGATTCGTAACTATATTCCAAATAGTATCCGTATCATTGTGCAACTGGCGATTATCGCATCTTTAGTAATCTTGGTTGACCAAGTATTAAAAGCTTATGCCTATGGTTTATCTAAACAGCTTTCTGTATTCGTTGGCCTTATCATTACAAACTGTATCGTAATGGGCCGTGCAGAAGCGTTTGCGATGAAATCACCACCGTTAGAAAGCTTTGTTGACGGTATCGGTAATGGTTTAGGTTATGGTGCGATCTTATTAATTGTCGCCACATTACGTGAATTAATCGGTTCTGGTCGTTTATTTGGTTTCCCTGTATTCCAAACGATTCAAGACGGCGGTTGGTATCAACCAAACGGTTTATTCCTTCTTGCACCAAGTGCGTTCTTTATTATCGGCTTCGTTATTTGGGGCTTAAGAACGTGGAAACCTGAGCAACAGGAGAAATAATCAATGGAACATTATATTAGCCTATTCGTGAAGGCGATCTTCATTGAAAACATGGCGCTCTCTTTCTTCTTAGGGATGTGTACTTTCCTTGCGGTTTCTAAGAAAGTTTCTACGGCGTTTGGTCTTGGTGTTGCGGTAACAGTGGTACTTGGTATTGCGGTGCCTGCGAACCAATTTGTATACGAACATGTATTAAAAGATGGCGCTTTGGTAGAAGGTGTGAGCCTTGAGTTCTTAAACTTCATTACCTTTATCGGGATTATTGCGGGTCTTGTTCAATTACTTGAAATGACTTTAGATAAATTCTTCCCAGCACTTTATAACGCATTAGGTATTTTCCTTCCACTTATCGCTGTAAACTGTGCGATCTTTGGTGGTGTATCTTTTGCGGTACAACGTGAATACACTTTTGCAGAATCTGCAGTTTATGGTGTGGGTGCAGGGTTAGGTTGGATGTTAGCAATCGTTGCACTTGCAGGTTTAACCGAAAAAATGAAATATGCCGATGTACCGGCAGGCTTAAAAGGATTAGGGATTACCTTTATCACTGCAGGCTTGATGGCGCTTGGCTTTATGTCATTCTCTGGTATTCAGTTATAAGGAGGCATAAATGAGCGAATCTTCAATTTTATTATTAGGTGTTGCGGCATTTACGGTTATCCTTTTAGTGCTCGTTGCGATTATTTTATTCGCTAAATCAAAATTAGTGGATTCTGGTGATATTACCATTTCTATTAATGATGATCCTGAAAAAGCGATCACTTTACCAGCTGGTGGCAAATTACTTGGCGCGTTAGCAAGTAAAGGTATTTTCGTTTCTTCTGCTTGTGGTGGCGGTGGCTCTTGTGGTCAATGTATTGTGAAAGTGAAAAGTGGCGGTGGTGAAATTCTCCCAACTGAACTTTCTCATATTAATAAACGTGAAGCAAAAGAAGGCTATCGTTTAGCTTGCCAAGTGAATGTAAAAGGCAATATGGACGTTGAACTTCCAGAAGAAATCTTCGGTGTGAAAAAATGGGAATGTACCGTTATTTCTAACGATAACAAAGCAACCTTTATTAAAGAGCTTAAATTAGCGATTCCTGAAGGTGAAGAAGTTCCTTTCCGTGCGGGTGGTTATATCCAAATCGAAGCTGATCCACATACGGTTTACTATAAAGATTTCGATATTCCAGAAGAATACCACGAAGACTGGGACAAATACGATTTATGGCGTTATGTGTCTAAAGTGGATGAGCATATTATCCGTGCTTACTCAATGGCTTCATACCCAGAAGAGAAAGGCATCATTATGCTTAACGTGCGTATTGCAACGCCTCCACCACGTCAACCTGATGCACCTCCAGGTCAAATGTCTTCTTACATTTGGTCATTAAAACCAGGTGATAAAGTGACAATTTCTGGTCCATTCGGTGAATTCTTCGCGAAAGAAACTGATAATGAGATGGTCTTCATCGGTGGTGGTGCAGGTATGGCACCAATGCGTTCTCATATCTTTGACCAATTAAAACGTTTACACTCTAAACGTAAAATGTCATTCTGGTATGGTGCACGTTCTAAACGTGAAATGTTCTATGTAGAAGATTTTGATCAGCTTCAAGCAGAAAATCCAAACTTTACATGGCACGTGGCATTATCTGATCCGTTACCAGAAGATAACTGGACAGGTTACACCGGCTTTATTCACAACGTACTTTATGAAAACTACTTGAAAAATCATGAAGCACCAGAAGATTGTGAATACTACATGTGTGGACCTCCAGTGATGAACGCTGCGGTAATCAAAATGTTGAAAGACCTCGGTGTTGAAGATGAAAACATCTTATTAGATGACTTCGGTGGTTGATTTTAGTTAATCAAAACATCATGAAAACTGACCGCACTTTGTGATGAAGTGCGGTCAAAATTTAAGGTGTTTTTAGAAAATTTTCTATGATTACAGGTAAATTTTGTTTAGTTTGCTAGTAGTTCACAGATTTAGGAAATCCAGATGAAAAAATTAATAAGCGGTATCGTGGCGGTGGCAATGGCATTAAGTCTTGCAGCCTGTGAAAAAGAAACAAAAGTTATCTCATTAAGTGGTAAAACAATGGGAACAACTTATCATGTTAAATACCTTGATGAAGGCTCAATGAAAGCAACATCTGAAAAGACGCATGAAGGAATTGAAGCTATCTTAAAAGATGTGAACGCGAAAATGTCCACTTACAAAAAAGATTCGGAATTGAGTCGTTTCAATCAAAATACCCAAGTGAATACACCGATTGAGATTTCAGCAGATTTTGCCAAAGTATTGGCCGAAGCGATTCGTTTAAATAAAGTGACTGAAGGTGCATTGGATGTAACTGTTGGCCCTGTCGTTAATTTATGGGGATTTGGCCCGGAAAAACGTCCAGATAAACAACCTACACCAGAACAATTAGCTGAACGCCAAGCTTGGGTTGGTATTGATAAAATTGCCCTCGATATGAGTGCTGCCAAACCGACATTAAGCAAAGCACTTCCTCAAGTTTATGTCGATTTGTCCTCGATTGCTAAAGGCTTTGGCGTTGATCTGGTCGCTGAAAAGTTAGAACAATTAAATGCTCAGAATTACATGGTTGAAATCGGCGGAGAAATTCGTGCGAAAGGAAAAAATATTGAAGGCAAACCTTGGCAGATCGCAATTGAAAAACCAACTACAACAGGTGAAAGAGCGGTTGAAGCTGTCATTGGATTAGACAATATGGGAATGGCAAGTTCTGGCGATTATCGAATTTACTTTGAAGAAAATGGTAAACGCTTTGCTCATGAAATTGATCCGAAAACAGGTTATCCAATTCAGCATCATTTAGCCTCAATTACGGTACTTGCACCAACTTCAATGACTGCAGATGGCTTATCAACAGGGTTATTTGTGCTTGGTGAAGACAAGGCGTTAGAAGTGGCTGAGAAAAATAATCTTGCCGTTTATTTAATCATTAAAACAGATAATGGTTTTGTGACAAAATCATCCTCTGCTTTCAAAAAATTAACAGAAACAAAAGAATAGTTATGCAAACTTTATTTTTTACTTTAATCGCTTTCGTCGCAATTATATTGTTGATGTCTATCGGATTTATTATCAAAAAACAAAGTTTAAAAGGCAGCTGCGGTGGTTTATCTACCCTTGGTATTGCCAAAGCTTGTGATTGTGATAAACCTTGCGACACGCTTCAATCAAAATTAGATGCGGGCGATAAACAAGCAAAAGCCGAATATGAGCAAAAATTTGCGAAAAAAGATGGTGATTCGCAATTTTATGAAGTGAAATAACTTGCATCAAAAATGACCGCACTTTATGTGCAAAATTATTTTGCCGTTTTCTCATTCAATGACCAATGTGCTTCGCCTTAACCGAAGTTACGGGAGAACTATGTTAATTTCAAATACTTATAATCAATACTTTCCTCAATTGACGCAAGAACAGCTTGCGAGAAATGCGACAAAAAAAGTCATTTGTGGTATGTCTGGCGGAGTGGATTCTTCTGTGTCAGCTTTTATTCTTCAACAGCAAGGCTATCAGGTGGAAGGCCTGTTTATGAAAAACTGGGAAGAAGATGACGATACCGATTATTGTACA
>OKWR01002395.1_pt1 | contig 10170 bp, 9 predicted proteins | sample 1607101 | NCBI WGS metagenome assembly OKWR01 (sample SAMN04414076, study PRJEB24778) | human gut metagenome | material: faecal | host: Homo sapiens
ATTTTATTTACTGCCAGAGCCGTTTAGGCTGGGCTAATTTTTAACGAACTATTGATCTTGTTTGTTACACATTTATTTATTCCTTCCAAACAATATGGAAGTATCTTAAGGTCCTTTTTTATAATTGGAATTATTACATCTATTGGATCTGATGATGCTTCGTAATGAAAATTATGGGTAAAAAGGGAACTCAGAAAATAGTGGAACTTACGTTGTGATGCAGGTTTCATGTTTGATGAGATTAGATATTATCTTATGCAAAAGTAGGCAATTTTACTTATATTGATATATAACAAGGTGGTATTTATAGGATACTAAGTTGACTTTTTTTATTTTTGCCAATAAAAAATGCGATGGATTTAGTAACTCTTTCAGGTGGTTTGGGGAACCAAATGTTTCAGTTTGCTTTTTATTGGGCATTAAAGAAGCGCGGCAAGAAAGTTTTTCTGTATAAGAATAAACTGGCAGCAAAAGAGCATAATGGATATGAATTGCAAACGTTATTTGGTGTAGAAGAAAAATGTGTAGACGGACTGTGGATGACTCGTTTACTGGGCTGTCCTTTGTTGGGTAAGATCTTAAAGCATATTTTATTCCCTCACAAAATACGTGAGCGTGTGCTGTATAATTATAGTATATATTCACCTCTTTTTGAACGAAATGGCCTTCATTGGGTAGGTTACTGGCAGTCTGAGAAATATTTTCAGGATGTGGCTGATGACATTCGTCGCATTTTTTGCTTTGATCACTTGTCTCTAAATCCTGCAACGTCTGCTGCTTTGAAGTGTATGTCGGAACAGGTGGCAGTATCTGTACATATTCGAAGAGGAGATTATTATTTGTCTTGTAATGTAGCTACATACGGGGGATTGTGCACGGTTGAATATTATGAGAATGCCATACGGTATGTCAAGGAGAGATACCCGCAGGCTGTGTTTTATGTGTTCTCTGATGACTTAGATTGGGTTCGTGAAAATATTCCTTCTGCAGGAAAGATGGTATTTGTCGATTGGAACAGAGGAAAAGATAGTTGGCAAGATATGTTTTTGATGAGTAAATGTCATCATAATATCTTGGCCAATAGTTCATTCAGCTGGTGGGGAGCTTGGTTGAATGCTCATCCTGAGAAACTTGTTATTGTTCCGGAACGTTGGGCAAACTGCCCTGCTCCTGATGCTCTTCCTGACGGATGGGTCAGGATAGAGGGGGTGAGCAGGAGATAGTAAGTCTTGTTTGAGGCTTATTTTAGTTACTTCTATGTTTATATTTCTCGATTCGTTTCATATACTCCTGGTCTTTTTTGCTGTTTCCCGGCTGGAAATTCAAGTGCTCAGGAATATTTTTCCCATAATCAATAATCATTGGTTTGACTCCGGATTTTACAATATCTAACGAGTCGTATAAATTGCCGGCAGGTACCTCGTAGGTGCTCATGCTGAGGGTATCTCCGTGAATACGGATATACTGGTAATATCGGCTTTCAATACCATATTTATCGAAACGCTGGTCGAATGTAATTCTATAGCTTTTGGGGGAGCAGTGACTGACGGTGTAAACGGGAGATGTAGCACTGCCTTGCTTATCGTGAAGCGTCATTCGGGCATAAGCGTGTTCATGCCCTTGCAAGACGAGGTCCACATTGTATTCTTGGATAAGTGAGTTGAAAATCGTTTTCTGTACCAGGTTATTGTATTTGCCTTTGACGGAATATAGCGGATGATGCAATACCACAATTTTCCATCGTGCATCACTTGTCTGAAGTTCTTTTTCCAGCCATTTCTTTTGTGACCATAGGTAAAAGAATTCTCGGTTACTGTCGAGCAAAAAAGAGTTGCAGGTCGTTATACTTGAGTGTGTACACTTGGTTATCGCCTACCATGGAATCTTGAAAATAGGAGAATACCAATGGGAAACGACGTTCCAGTTTGCGGATGGCATATTTCAGGTATTCATGATTACCGGTTACATTTAAAACAGGATAGAGTATTTATAAAAAGGTGAGAAATGATTAAGAAAGAACTGTTTTCCAATGTATTAACATTAGCCTGGAATTTATTGCTCGTTTATGTGTGTTATACACTATGTCGTTTGGCGTTTCTGTTTGTAAACTGGGATACCTTCAGTGGTAATTTGAGCTGGGGGTATACAATAAGCCTTTTAGGAGCAGGTATTATTTTTGATACCACTGCTATCCTTTATAGCAATGCTCTGTTTATATTATTGTTCTTGTTGCCTTTGCATTGGAAGGAAACTCCTTCCTTCTATAAAGGTGTACGTTGGATATTTACGATTGTTAATACATTCTTTTTGATTACAAATCTGATAGACTGTGTATATTTCCGTTTCTCAGGAAGGCGTACTACAATGACCGTTTTTCAAGAATTTAAGAATGAAGGAGAAGGAAATCTTGCTTCCATCTTTTTGGATGAGTTTATGTCTTACTGGTATTTGGTAGTTTTTGCTGCGCTTTTGTCTTATGCCATCTATAAACTTTATCGTTCGCCACAGAATTTCCCAGTGAAGCAAAAGCTTTCTTATTATGTGGTACAGTTGGTGACCTTATTGATTGCAGTTCCTTTTACGGTATTTGGTATGCGTGGAGGGATGACTACAGCAACTCGTCCTATAACCTTGAGCAATGCCAATCAGTATGTGCGACGTCCTTTAGATGCCGGATTGGTATTGAACACACCTTTTTCCTTGTTCCGTACATTGGGAAAAACCACATTTGTAACACCTAATTATTTACCCGATTCAGAGGCAGTAGCTGTTTATTCACCGATACATACTCCGACTGACTCTGTTGCATTCCGTCCGATGAACGTAGTGGTGATTATTTGGGAAGGGTTTAGCAAGCAGCATGTCGGTTCATTAAATCCTCAATTGGAGAATGGCACCTATAAAGGATATACTCCTTTTATTGATTCGTTGCTGACGAGAAGTCTGACTTTTCAGTATTCATATAGTAATGGCCGTAAGAGTATTGATGGCATGCCCTCCGTATTGTCTTCTATACCGAGTTTTGTGGAACCATTCTTCTTGACTCCTTCAGCTTTGAATGATGTATCCAGCATTGCTGGTGAGTTGACCAAAAATAAGGGATATTCGTCTGCTTTCTTCCATGGTGCCATGAACGGTTCAATGGGTTTCCAGGCTTTTGCCCGTTCCGTGGGCTTCCAGAAATATTTTGGTCGTACCGAATATAATGAGGACCCGAATTACAATGGCGATGCGGATTTTGACGGGACTTGGGCTATTTGGGATGAAGAATTCTTGCAGTTCTATTGTGACCGGATGTCGGAAATGAAAGAGCCTTTTGTTACATCTGTATTTACCGCGTCTTCTCATGGACCATTTGTGCTGCCGGAACGATATAAAGGAAAATTCCCTGTAGGAGAGGACCCTTTTTCAGAGCTTATAGGATATTCGGATTATGCCATTGGGCGCTTCTTTGAGAAGGCAGAAAAACAACCTTGGTTTAAGAATACGTTGTTTGTAATTACAGCAGACCATACTAGTTGAAATTATTATCCTGATTATGTGACCGATTTGGGCTATTATAAGGTTCCTGTCATTTTTTATGCCCCTGGTATGCCCGATTTGAAAGGACTGGATACAGAAAAGATTGTGGAACAAATAGATATTATGCCGACGGTGCTGGGCATTCTTGGATATGACCGTCCTTATGTGGGCTTTGGACAGGATGCACTCCGCACACCTGCGTCCGAGAAATTTGCGGTGAATTACATTCATGCAAGCGGCATCTACCAGTTCCTGAAAGGTGATTATCTGATTCAGTTCGACGGAGAAAAAGTGATTCATGCCTATCGTTTCCGTACAGACGTACTGATGAAGGACGATGTGAAAGACAGCATGCCGCAGGAAGTGCGGAAAGAAATGGAAACCCAGTTGAAGTCAATTATCCAGCAGTATATGCAGCGGATGAACAACAATGAGCTGGTTTATAGAGAATAACTCAAAACAGCATATAAAAAGTAAACCGGACTTTCACGAGGCGAGAACCTCTGAAAGTCCGGTTTACTTTTTATATAAAGAATGAATTAGTTCTTGTTGGCACGTTTACGTTCCGTTTCGTCCAGAATGACTTTACGCATACGCATGCTCTTCGGAGTTACTTCCACGTATTCATCTTCCTTGATGTATTCCAGTGCTTCTTCCAGTGAGAAGATAACCGGCGGAATGATACGGGCCTTGTCGTCAGAACCAGAAGCACGCATGTTGGTCAGCTTCTTTGATTTGGTTACGTTAATCACCAGGTCGTTTTCATGAACGTGTTCACCTACCACCTGTCCGGCATATACTTCGTCTTGCGGATAGATAAAGAACTTACCGCGATCCTGCAGCTTGTCGATGGCGTAAGCAAAGGCAGTTCCTGATTCCATGGCAATCATTGAACCGTTGGTACGGCGAGGAATGTCGCCCTTGAACGGCTGGTATTCCTTGAAACGGTGAGCCATGATGGCTTCTCCCTGAGAAGCAGTCAGCACGTTGGTACGCAGACCGATGATACCGCGTGAAGGCATGTCAAATTCAATGTTTACACGGTCGCCCTGAGTTTCCATGGATACCATTTCACCTTTACGGCGGGTTACCATATCAATCATCTTGCTGGCAAATTCTTCGGGCACGCTGATGGTCAGTTCTTCAATTGGTTCACACTTCACACCGTCGATTTCCTTGAAGATAACCTGCGGCTGTCCTACCTGAAGTTCGTAGCCTTCACGACGCATGGTTTCAATCAATACAGACAAGTGGAGCACACCACGTCCGGAAACAATCCATTTTCCGTCTTCGTTTTCCGTCTTGCGTACGCGCAGCGCCAGGTTCTTGTCCAACTCTTTCATCAGACGGTCGTGGATGTGGCGTGAAGTCACGTATTTTCCTTCCTTGCCGAAGAACGGAGAGTCATTGATGGTGAACAGCATGCTCATGGTCGGTTCGTCGATGGCGATAGGTGGCAGCGGTTCCGGATTTTCGAAGTCGCAGATGGTATCACCGATTTCGAAGCCTTCCACACCGATGATGGCACAGATGTCGCCAGAAGATACAGATTCTACTTTCTTGCGGCCCAGACCTTCGAAGGTATGTACTTCCTTGATTTTTGATTTCACCAATGTTCCGTCGCGTTTAGCCAGGGTGATGTTCATGCCTTCTTTCAGCGTACCTCTGTGCACGCGGCCTACGGCGATACGTCCGGTATAAGAAGAATAGTCAAGTGAAGTAATCAGCATCTGCGGAGTTCCTTCCAGCTGTTTCGGAGCCGGAATGTATTTCACGATGGCATCCAGCAGCGGAGTGATGGTGCCGGTCGGAGTTTTCCAGTCTTCACCCATCCAGTTGTTCTTGGCAGAACCGTAGATTACCGGGAAGTCCAGCTGGTCTTCTGTGGCGTTGAGGCTGAACATCAGGTCGAACACCATTTCATATACTTCTTCCGGACGGCAGTTCGGTTTGTCTACCTTGTTTACCACTACGATAGGTTTCAATCCAATTTGCAGGGCTTTCTGAAGCACGAAGCGGGTCTGCGGCATCGGACCTTCAAAAGCGTCCACCAGCAGAATACATCCGTCGGCCATGTTCAAGACACGTTCCACTTCTCCACCGAAGTCGGCGTGTCCCGGAGTATCGATAATGTTGATTTTTGTACCGTTGTAATTGATGGATACGTTTTTAGAAAGAATGGTTATACCTCTTTCACGCTCCAGGTCGTTGTTATCCAAAACCAGTTCACCGTTGGTCTGGTCGTTGCGGAACAGGTGTCCCGCCAGCATCATCTTGTCCACCAGAGTTGTTTTTCCGTGGTCAACGTGAGCAATAATGGCAATGTTTCTAATGTCTTGCATACTATACCTATATATAATTGTGTGCAAAATTACTGTTTTTCAGCGAAAGGCGGGTATTTTATGCAGGGTTTTTATATTTTTTGGCGGAAAGAGTGATGGGTTATGATGGCTTTCCGACTGATTTTTATTACTTTTGTAGTGGGATTGAGTTCGTTCAATTCACGACATATCAGAATTAGAAGAAGCGTTATGCTTATCTCGTATTTGGAAACCTGAGAAACTTTCAAATAGTGTATGGGAAATAGCATAGTGGTTCTCACGCTATAGCGTGGGCTGCTATTATCATATCTATACACTAAGGTTTTCTCAGGACCTCCAAAACAAGATGTGGTTTGCAGTGCCACGCTTCGTGTTTGTATAGGGGTTATTATCGAAACTTAATATATTATGATGTTCAAACGATTTCTTTTTGGAGGAGGACTGGCTTCCTTGTGTTTGCTCTCTTCGTGTGGTGAGGATAAAAATACAAGTGAGGAAATCCGTCCGGGAACGTATGAGGTTTCAGGCAGGGCTGAAACCTTCGTCACTGGCTCGACACTGAGTCTGCGTGTCTTGGATGCGGGGTTGCAGGCATCTGGGAAACAGTATGCGGTTACGGTGTCGGATAATTTGGGAAGTTTTTCTTTTGCTTCCCAGGAGTATGAAACTCCTTATGTGGAACTAGAGGCAAACGGTTATTTCTTTAATCCGGTAAAGGGAGATTTGTCTTCGGGTACTTTAGTGTTGCGTGGTGTAGAAGATTTGTCGGAATGTGAGACAGCAAATGTGAATATTTTGACACATCTGAAAGGTCAGCGAGTCAAGACGCTGGTGAAGCAGGGCATAAAATATGCAGAGGCTAACGCGCAGGCTCAGAACGAACTGCTTTCGGCATTCGGGCTCCAGAAATATGCAGGGACGGATGTTTCGCAGTTCTCCTTTACTGGAGGTACAGAAGAGTCGGATGCTTTGATAGCTGTATCTTCTTTATTGCTTTCATTCAGTCAGGATGAAGCTGAACTGACCCAATATTTGGGAAGATTGAGCCGGGAAATGGGTGAGAACGGAAAATTCTCTGAGGAAACTATAAAACAGATGCGGGAAAACCTCAAGTACCTTTCAAGTAGTTTGCCGTATATCCGGGAGCGCATGATTGAATATTATAAGGAGTCTGGTCTGGATATAAGGGTGAACGACCTGACTCGTTTCTTTGACTGGGATAATGACGGGATAGCCGGAAATGAAGTCCTTGAAGAAGGACAGGTGGTAACCTTGGAGACTACAGAATTGAACGTGCCGAATGAGGGAGGAGACTATACGATTCATTTTTCTTCACCGATTCCGTTGTATCTGGAACCAATGGAAGATGGTCCAAGTGTGATAGATCCGGATACCTTCTGGAAGGATATGTATGAGGGCGGAGAGACTGTAGACATCGTTCTGGACAAGGAAATAGAGGGGCAACGGCTTATCCTGAGGCTGGGAAAGCTGAACTCAAGATCGGACAAGGTTTTTATGGTCAATCTTTATGATTGCCTGAATAACGTGCTGGGAAGCGTGAAGATTACCCAGCTGGGAGATAAGAATGCGGTGTTGCCCCGGTTAGGTGAAAGCTCAAAATATGTGGTAAGTGCAATGGCGCTTTCACTGGCAGAAGGCTTCTCCCGCATGAATCTGATTGAACAGTATTATCATTACAACAAGGATGCTTCTTTTGTGACCCAGCGTGTTTCTTCAACAAATTCTGAAATCAGTGATATGTGGAATAGCTTCTATACAGTGAATAATCGGAACTTGATGTTTAAAGATGCGGAGGCGGAACGCTTATCTATTTACCAGGAATATTGTGGTGTGTTCAGCGCATTGTACTATTATTATATGGTCGTGGTGTGGGGAGATGTACCTTATATTAATGATTATCAGGGTGTTAATTTAAATATTCCCCGTACATCGCAGAATGATATTCTTGATAAGCTGGAAAAAGACTTACTAGCAAGCATAGACTACTTTGAGGAAAAGCGGAACCGTTCTTTGTCGGGTGATACGAATGATTATTTCTTCTTGTCGAAAGACGTGGCGAGAATCCTGTTGGCCGATGTGTATATGTACCGTGGCAAATATGGTCAGGCAGAAGGACTGCTGGCTAAAGTGGTAGAAAACAATTTCTATGCACTGGATGCGTCCGACTATAGTAAACCGGAAACTATTAACCGCTTGCTAGAGGAGGGCGATGGGCCTGAGACGGTTTTTGCTGTGTATACTGACCGTGGTACACGTTCGGGTGTGACCGTATCTGTTCCTCCCGTGGTGCCTGTGATGACTTATACGGACGTGGTACTTTCGTATGCGGAGTGTCTTTACAAGAATGGGAAAGCTTCGGAAGCGCAGCTACGAGTGAATGAGGTGAAGTCGGAAAAAAAACTTCAAGTTATAAGCGGTAATGTACTGGACGAAATCCGGGATATTCGCATGCGTACGCTGCTTTACGGGATAAGCAACTTTGCCTTTATGAAACGTAACGGCTTTGCTGAATCAGTGTATGGAGTGGAGAAGTACAGATTGTTGTGGCCGATTCCGCAGCGAGAGCTGGAGGTTAATCCGAGCATGACTCCGAATCCCGGCTATTAAGCCGACGTTTCATTCCGATTTTTCACAAAAAAAGATGTAAAACGCTTGTAGTCTGAAAGATTATGCTTACCTTTGCATCCGCAAATCAAATTTATACATTTTAATAAATAGTCAAATTATGTATTTAGACGCAGCTAAAAAACAAGAAATCTTTGGAAAGTACGGAAAGTCTAACACTGATACTGGCTCACCTGAAGCGCAGATAGCATTGTTTTCATACCGTATTTCTCACCTGACTGAGCACATGAAGCTCAACAGAAAAGATTATAGCACTGAAAGAGCTTTGACAACTTTGGTAGGTAAGCGTCGTTCTTTGCTGAACTACCTGAAGAGCCGTGATATCGAAAGATACCGTGCTATTGTTAAAGAACTTGGTCTTCGTAAGTAATCCGTTACTTGCTGCAGGCAAAAAAATAAGCCGCTTTTCCTTCAAGGGAGAGCGGCTTATTTTTTGTACCCTCGTCGGGAATCGAACCCGAATCTAAAGTTTAGGAAACTTCCAGTTGAGGCTAATTTTCAATATATTACACTAATTGGTATTCAATAATGGTATTCCATTTCATTTGAACGGTGCAAAAATAGGAAAAATAGTTCAATCTGTAGGTAACCTCTATCAACTATTTGTGAAGTAACCTTTCGTACTTCATCGAATGGTTGTGCGTGAAAATTTCTGGAAAAAATTTACTCCAAAATTATGTACAATTTGGTTTTCTGAAATTTTTCGGGTATATTTGAATCACTAGAGAAATATAATAATTGACAAAACGGAAAGATAGTACGTTTATCCTCAGCAGAGGAAATGTACTATCTTTTTTTATTTAATCATCTAAACATTAGAATATTATGGAAAACATCGATTACCAATTTACGGCAGTACCGACAAAGCTAATGATACTGTTGGACGTTAATTGTCGGAGTATGTTATTTACTCTTTGTCAGTTATCAAGTAACTATGCAGATAAGGAAGGAAAGTTTTTCCGCACTAATGCTGATTTATCAGCAGAAAGCCGACTTAGCCAAAAACTTGTTATTGCAGCCCTTGACACATTATATCAGCATGGAATCATCCAAGTATCGAGCGTTGGTAAGGGCAATGGGAAGCACGCTAATTATTTTAGGTTGAACTATGAGCGGATTAAAGAGTTTGAAAGCCTCAGCATGGATGAACTGAAAAATCCCGATTTACAACTACCAATGGTCGATTATAATGCTAAGGGATATTCACCAAGTTATTTAAAAAAGAATACTCAAAATGTTTCCCAAGAAATTCCCAATGATTTCCCTAGAATTTCCCAAATTACCAACAATATAAATAATATAGAAAATATAGATAATGAAGAAAATAAAAAAAATATAGATAATAAAGAAGGTATAAATAATAAAGAGAATAAAAGGAAATTTGAAGTAAATTGTATTATGGAAATAGATAATAAGGATAAGGCTAAATTGTTATTTAATAATGATGAGTTCAATTATATTATTGGTAAATTGATAGATAAAGGACTTTCAAGAGATGAAATTATGGATGAATTGAAAATTAATAATCCCAAGTGTTATGATTACTTCGATAGAGCCTCATCCCAATTATCATCTTGATTTTTTCTTTCTTTTTCTATACTTTTCTTATTCTGTAGATATTTATTATCAATACTTCGGTAAATTTTTACCGATAAATTAAAATTAAACATAGAATCGGCAT
>OKWR01002412.1_pt1 | contig 10117 bp, 10 predicted proteins | sample 1607101 | NCBI WGS metagenome assembly OKWR01 (sample SAMN04414076, study PRJEB24778) | human gut metagenome | material: faecal | host: Homo sapiens
TCGTCACCCGGCCCCACCCCGGCCAACATCAATGCAATATGTAGAGCCGCCGTACCGGAATTGAGTGACAAGACATTGGGATTCTCGATATAAGTGCCGAATGTGCGCTCGAATTCGTATACTTTTTCGCCTTCGGCGATATACCCGCTATAGAGAATTTTTTCGATTTCCGGCATCATTTCCCCGGCCGGAGCAATAAACGGTTTGACTAAAGGAATCATCGTATTGGTAGTTATCGTTTATCGTACATATCTTCGTAATATTTCTGGTACTCACCTGAAGTCACGTTATCGATCCACTTTTGGTTATCGAGATACCAGCGGACGGTTTTTTCGATACCTTCTTCGAACTGGAGGGTCGGTTCCCAGCCCAATTCCTCCTTGAGCTTCGTGGAGTCGATCGCATAGCGCAGGTCGTGCCCGGCCCGGTCTGCGACATAGGTAATCAGTTTTTCGCTCGCGCCTTCCGGCCTTCCCAAGAGTCGGTCGACGGTTTTGATGATGACCTTGATCAGATCGATGTTCTTCCACTCGTTGAATCCCCCGATGTTGTACGTTTCGGCGATTTTCCCCTTGTGGAAAATCAGGTCGATGGCCCGTGCGTGGTCTTCCACGTATAGCCAGTCGCGGACGTTCTGCCCCTTGCCGTAGACGGGCAGCGGTCTGTCGTTCCGGATATTGTTTATGAACAGCGGGATCAGCTTTTCGGGGAACTGATAGGGTCCGTAGTTGTTCGAGCAGTTCGAGATGACGGTCGGCAGGCCGTATGTGTCGTGATAGGCCCTGACGAAGTGATCCGACGAAGCCTTGCTGGCCGAATAGGGGCTGTGCGGATCGTACTTGGTCCGTTCGGTGAAGAACTCGTCTCCGTAAGGTCCTCCTCCGCACTCGTTTCCGTTCGGATCGCCTTGGGGCCGCGTCATCGGCAGCGCTCCGTAGACCTCGTCGGTGGATATGTGGTAGAACCGTTTCCCCTCGTAGTCTCCGTTCCATTGCTCCTTGGCCGCCTGAAGCAGCGACAGCGTTCCCATGACGTTCGTCCGGGCGAAGGTGAACGGGTCCCGGATCGATCGGTCGACATGGCTTTCGGCTGCGAGGTGTATCACCCCGTCGACGGCATACTCCCGGAAGAGCTCCCGCATCCTCTCGTAGTCGCAGATATCGGCCTTTATGAAAGCGTAGTTCGGGGCGTTCTCGACGTCCGCGAGGTTGGCCAGATTGCCCGCATAGGTCAGCTTGTCGAGGTTGACGATGCGGTATCCGGGGTACTTGTTTACGAACAGGCGCACCACATGGCTTCCGATGAAGCCGGCGCCGCCCGTGATCAGTATGTTTTTCATAGCGATCGGTTTCGGTTAATGGTTTATTATTCCCATAATTTTCTGGATTTTCGCCGGATCGCCGTATACGACAGGTGAGTCGTACGGTCGATCGGGATAAGCTCCGTATGCCAGTCTGATGTTCAGCCCTCGCTCGGCGATAAACCGTTCGGCCTTCTCGGCCAGCGATACGGGACGGCCGGTGCAGCAATTGATAATACCGAGTACTTCGTTTTGCGAGACGGCGCAGGCTATCTGATCGGCCAGTTCGTCGACATCGATAAAATCGTATTGACTTTTGCCGGTCGTGAACGGAAAGGTCTGATCACCGGCTTCGGCCGCTTGCAAGATTTTACTGAACACCGAATGGTTTTTCGCGTCATCGCCGAGTATGTAATAGGCTCTCAGCCATTGCAACTGGCAATCGTGAGCTCCGCAATACCACGTCATGCTCCGGCGCAACGCATCTTTGGCTATTCCGTACAACGAGACGGGATTGCAGGGCGTATGCTCGTCGATCGCTCCTTCCCAATAACCTATTTCGTGCATGGTTCCCATGACAGCTAACCGTTTCAGACCTCCGTCGATCAGTGTTTTCAAGAAATCGAAATGTGCCGACAGATCCTGCATATGCCTATCGGAGTTATGAACGAAACCGTCCCGCCATGCCATGTGGAGACATACGTCGGGGGCTCCCAGTTTCGAGAACAGATCGTCAGGGTGCTTTTGCAGGATATTGTATTCTACATACTTTACCTCGGGATGTTTGTCCGTGAAAGTCAGATCGCAGGCTGTGACGGCATGCCCCAGTTCGACCAGTCGGGACACGATGTGCCTTCCAATATATCCGTTGGCTCCAGTGAGCAATATGTTCAGTTTATCCATTCGAAAAATATGTTTTAGGGAAGTTCGACTCGTATCCGGAGATTACCTTGCGTAATAGTCCGTGTCGTAATCGAACAGTTCGGGCGCCTCATCCAGTCTCGGATGGCGGCTGTCCTTTTCCGAGAGGATCACGTTCGCGGGGTCGAGCCGCCAGTCGATACCGATCTGCGGGTCGTTCCATGCGACGGCCCCCTCGCTCTGCGGGGCGTAGTAGTTGTCGCATTTATACTGGAAGACAGCCTCTTCGCTCAGTACGGCGAACCCGTGCGCGAATCCGCGGGGGATGAACAGCTGCCGCTTGTTCTCGCCCGAAAGCTCGACGGCCACATGGCGGCCGAAGGTCGGCGAGCCGCGACGGATGTCCACGGCCACGTCCAATACGGTTCCCGAAATCACGCGCACCAGCTTGCTCTGGGCATGCGGCGGCTTCTGGAAGTGCAGCCCGCGAAGCACCCCGTAGGAGGACTTCGATTCGTTGTCCTGTACGAATCGGACCGGCCGAACCGATCTGTCGAACAATTTCTGTGAGTAGCTTTCGAAGAAGTATCCCCGCGCATCGCGATGCAACTCGGGCTCGAGGATTACGACCCCCTCGAGCGCTGTTTCGATAACTTTCATAAGAATGAACCCTGTTTTTTATCCGGGTTTCGGTATGGAGAAGTATTTGGCAGACCGATTATATGCATTAATATACCGAATGTGCCAAGTACAAGCATTTTCCAGTCGGCTCCGTGCCAGAGGGTTTCCAGCCATCGGGAAATATGGGCCGAAAACACCTCCTAGAACGGCTGGTGTAACAAAGTATGTAATCGGGTTCGGCAGATGTTCCGGGTTCGTCCGGCATTTCTGTCGGGAAGGACCGATCTTGCGCAACCCAGAAACCGGTCGCGCGAGCTTTCCTCGCTCCCGGACTCCGCAAAGCCGAATCGGACTCGCAGACGCTCCGGTCTCTCTCCCCCGGCCGCATTTCCGGTTCTGTCGCCCGGAGCGCGGTACGTCCCCGGACGGATACAATGCCCGGGGAATTCGTCTCTCTTCTTCTCTCTCGTTTTTCGGCGCGTGCCGGAATTGCAACTCGCCGGAGCTTTCCGTTCGCCCGGATCGGAAACCGAGCGCTGCGGATCGTTCGGATGTCGGATCGGTCCGGAATGCCGACTCCTGTCCGGTCAGGCAGCCGTCCGGCCCGTACCGTACCGCCTCGTCGGAGGCATCCTATTCCGTTAGGACGGATACGGCAATCATATGTTTCGTTATGTGGCGGGCATACCCGCCCCGGAGTTGCGATATCTCCTAACCGCGGCTTGAGGCTCACAGACCGTGTCTCCGACCGTTTCCGGCCACGAGGTCTCCGCCGACGGAAGAAAGCTCGTGCGCGAAAGCCGGAAGCATCGGAAACGCACAAGCCGGCAGGGCATATAGTCTAGGACGGAGACGGCTTGCGTGCCGTGCCTGAAATAAGCGTTCGTTTCTCGTTCAGCGTCCGTCGCGGGCGACCTCTGCGAGCAGCTTGAGCAGATATTGTCCGTACTGGTTCCTGAGCATGGGCCCGGCCACCTCTCGCAGTTTCTCTTCGGATATCCATCCGTTGCGGTAGGCGATCTCCTCCAGACAGGCGATCTTGACCCCCTGCCGCTTCTCGAGCACCTCGACGAAGATCGACGCCTCCGAAAGCGAGTCGTGCGTACCGGTGTCGAGCCAAGCGAAGCCTCGTCCGAGGGTCTGCACCTTGAGCTCTCCGTCGGCAAGAAACCGCTGGTTCACCGAGGTGATCTCCAGCTCCCCGCGGGAGGAGGGCTCGATCGATTTGGCCACGGAGACCACCCTGTTCGGGTAGAAGTACAGTCCCACTACGGCATAGTTCGACTTAGGATGCTCGGGCTTCTCCTCGATCGAGAGGCATGTCCCGTTCTCGTCGAACTCGGCCACGCCGTATCGCTGGGGATCGTCTACCCGGTACCCGAAAACGGTTGCCTTGCCCTCCTGCTCGGCCGTGCCGACGGCCTCCCGCAGCTGAGCGGGAAAGCCCACCCCCTGAAAGATGTTGTCGCCCAGAACGAGGCATACGGCCTCGTCCCCGATGAACTCCTCTCCGATCAGAAACGCCTGAGCGAGCCCGTCGGGAGACGGCTGCTCGGCATAGGAGAGACGGACCCCGTAGTCGGACCCGTCTCCGAGCAGCCGCCGGAACGAGGACAGGTCCCACGGCGTGGAGATCACCAGAATGTCCCGGATTCCGGCCAGCATCAGAACCGACAGAGGATAGTAGATCATCGGCTTGTCGTAGATCGGCAGCAACTGCTTGGAAACCCCCTTGGTGATCGGGTACAGACGCGTCCCCGATCCCCCGGCCAATACGATACCTTTCATAGGATAGTTAAGTAAAAACGGTTACTGTGTCCGGACAACCTGCGCAGAACCTCGGACACAGGCCGGTCGATTATCGTTTCCATGTTATACAAATCATTCGCTCTCCGAACAACCGGTTCTCCGCAATATCTCATGGACGAGCAATGCCGTTTGTGAAATGAGCAAAGTATCTCGTTACGCGAATTCTTCTATTTTTTCGCCACGCCATCGTTTGTATGCCTCGGGCGCGAGGACCGGAACCGTCAGCACTTTATGATCGGGATCAACAGTCCGCAGTATGTGTCTCCGGGAGTAGGCCCGCAGCTCGCCGTCCGCAATAGATGCCATGACGACGGGAAAAGGATAAGCCGCGAAATGGAAAACCGCGGTTTCGTTTCGGGGAAACAACCGGCATAGCTGGTAGGCGGATCGTTCGAAAGCCGCCCAGTATCCCCCTGTGCCATACAAGTGGATGAATCGCTCGTTATTTTGTTCCCGAGCGAGCACTTCCGTTCGGTGAGCTGCCAAGAAGGCCATCAGACGGACTCCCGAAGGTTCGGCCTCGGTATTTCGTAGCGGTCCTCCAGCCATGATTTCTGCGTTTTCCACGGGTTGTCGCATACTGACTTCTCTGACTTAAAGTGATGTTTTGATCGAGTTTAGCTACCGATTTATTCCGTATTCGTTTTCCAAGCGAGTCCGAGAACCATACCTGAAGCAGGGATTCGGAAAATCAAGCATATACAAGCGTGTAAAAGCATGCAGCACTCAGTGGCCCAGCCAGCGGTCGTAATCGTCCAGCCACCGGATCAGACGCGCCTTGCTTTTCTTGGGAGATTCTTCCCTTTTCCATCGTTCGACGATCTCGTGGGCCCGTTCGTAATCAAGACTGCTATCCGCGCATCCGTACAATGTGACGAGCAAATTCGCACGAGCCTGTTCTGCATGGACGAGCGGAAGCAGGTGTCGGATCGTCCCGATCAGCTTTTCGCGCTCTTTCCTCTCCCCGAGCAACGTGTAGGCCGGAAGCAGTATGGAGTAGAGTTTGCTGCGCAACACATCGCTGTCTACTTGCAGTCGGCCGTATTGTCTGATCGTTTCGGCCGCCAAGGCGCGATCTTCGTCCGTCGCGCCTCCCGGGGAGAAGCAGCGCCCCATAGCCTCGTGCAGGCCTTCCTGCAACCGGTCGTTATCCAGCCGGGTATATACGTGTTTTCCGCCCTCGTGCAGAGCGATGATCTCGTACTCTCCCGGACGAACGTGCAGCAGCGGAACCCACATCCAGTTCTCTACGCATACGACGACATCTTTCCGTCCTCCGCCGGGTCGGATCGCTACGCGTGCCTCAGCACCCTTGAATCTCCCCGCGATAATACGGATGCGGTCGCCTTTGGCGAGCCTCTCCGTTTCGGGCATATAGACAGGTAGCTCGTCGCAGTAGGAGCGTGCAACCCATTGCAGGTTGCGCATCGCCTCGTCGGACAGGTAAGGATAGTATCCGCGTAGCCCTTCCCGCACTCGCGGCAGGAAGTTGTATTGAGGCAATTCCTGCTTCATCCGATATATCTCGCTTTCCGACGAGCGGACAAAAACATAGTTGTAAAGCAACGGACGGCGGGTACGGACGAAATGTCCCTCCTCGTCCTTCACTTCTACGTACGAGGGAGCGAAGAACTCGAATCCCGGCTCACCGCAACGGATGCGGCGGTCCAGTTCCCTTTGCAGACCGACGGCCGGTCCCCGGTGACAGGAAGGAAGCGTCAGCACGTACCACCTTACGGCTTGGCTGTTTCTTCTGCGTGCAAAGCGTTCGGCCAACTCGGGAATGTCCTTGGTCTCCCCTTCCAAAGTATCTATATTCGCTTCCAAAAAACAGTCGCTTTTTTCAGTTACAGACACTCCTCCGCCATATCGAACGGTTTGCACAACCATCGATATATCAAAGATTTATACATCAAACACAAAGGGATACTGAAAATTTCAGACTTGCCCTTCGTTTCATTTCGCACTATGCGTTTCCCCTCGTTCGCATCTTGCGATTATGGCATTCGAATGCGGCGACGAGATGATCCCGTTTCGCATGGTCTCTATGCAAGAAACCATAAGCGGAGATAAACAGTTGGTAATGAATAGGCATGTTGTATAAAATGCCGCATTGTTACATTTATTTGCAACGTAAACACAAACATTTTACACAGATGGCGAACGGCATAGCAAAACGATAGCTTGATATCGGCAGATAAGCACCATTATGAATGTATTTATTTTGTTTTTAATATGTTGCACTGATACGGATAAATATTTTTTCGATCCGACGACTTGTCCATTGTTGTTTTTTTATATATGTTTGTAATCGCATTATGTGGTTTCTTGCATAGAGACGTTTTTATTCAAAGCAGCCGTAATCTTCTGATTGGCAGCATCTATTGCCGAATTCTCCAGCGAAGCCAGATAGATCAGGGTCGTTCGTTCCGAAGTGTGCCCCATCCCCGCGCTGATAACGGAAAGGGGGATGTTGTGTTTTCGTGCAGCCGTGGCCCAGCTGTGCCGGGCCACATAGGAAGAGAGCGACTCCTTCAGGTTCAGGCGTTGTGCCAGCTCCTTCAATTGCTGGTTGTAGCGATTCAGTGCCGTCTGATACTGGGAAAAGGCCTTGTCAGGTTTCGTTGTCCGCAGAATCGGGAAAAGGTAAGACGGATAAGTCGCCGCCGCATGCCGGACGATAATTTCGCGCATGCACGGTTCGATGCGGATGCGCAGCGGTTGCCCGGTTTTGCGACGCGTGTAGACGATTTCATTGTCCCGGATATTTTTCGTTTGCAGATAGGCCATGTCGACGAAAGCCATGCCGCGCGCGCAGTAACTGAAAATAAAGAGGTCGCGTGCCAGCGAGAGAGAGGGGGCATCGGTCAGATCCAGTCTCCATAGCTTGGCGATGAAACGCTCGTCGATAGCCCGCTGGCGGGTACGGTCGACTCCGGTATAGACATGCCGGAACGGATAGGTCTGCTCGATACCGTACTTGCGGACGGATTTGTTGTAAACGGCTCTGAGAATACGCATATAGAACGATACGGTATTGCGCACGACGCCCCGCCGGATCAGAAAGCCGTTGTATTCGTCGATCAGGGATTCGGTTACGGCCGAAAAAGGAATGTCTTTTGCCCCGAGAAAACTCATAAAACTGTTCAACGCCCGCCGGTAGTTCCGGGCCGTTCCGAGGCGGTTGCTGTTCGTCAGTTCGTCGATCTCGCGCCGCATCGATTCGGCTACCGTTATGCGCTGTGCCATGATACGGAATCGCATGATGATATCGTCCGGTCCGTAACCGTTCCCTTGCGTGTCCAATTCCCGAACGATACGGCGTAACGATGCGATGTCGTGCTCGATACGGTGCCGCAGCAGACGTCCCTCCGGGGTCTGCGAGATTGCAGGGGCGATGCGTTGCGCCGCCGGCAGCCAGTGCTCGGGAGCGATCTGAAGGTGTGTAGCGATCCGGCGTGTCTTTCGGCGATGGGTGATTTGATAGTAGATCGTGCCTGCCTTACCCTGTACGCCGGAATGACGCAATTTTACTTGGATGGTTGTCATGATGTGATTTTTTAATATTCCTCCGAAACTTCGGATCCCGGCGGGAAAGGTACGGATCGGCGTATCCGAAACCTTTTAAGCTATGCCGACAGCGACCAAACTATCGGAAATCGTCGCGCTGAGAATAGAAAATAAGAAACAGTATTGCTTGGGTTACCTACCATGAAATTTCATGTGGCGTGGCATAGTTTTGTTACACGCTGTATCGAAAGTAAGTGCGGCTACAAAACCGTAAGTGTACTGCTCGGACATTCCAATATCAGCACTACACTCAATTTATACGTCCACCCAAACATGGAACAGAAACGCCATTGCATCGACCAAATGTGCAGAATGCTCAGATAAACTCTAATAAAGACTCTATTTGTATAGTGTATTAGGAAACTAAAACCGTCTCACAATGTATCATGAGACGGTTTTATTAGAGAAATAGCATTAAAATGCTCTCTTTGTTAATTAAGAATCCAATGTGTTTAACATGAATATTTAAAGGTATTCTTATAATTTTTTTGTAAATTTTTTTCGCAAATAAATAGGAGAATAGAGTTCATATCTTTTAATGGTAGCGAATATCCGTGCGACGATTTTGGCATATGGAGCATTAATCACCAGCATTTTGTTTTTTCTTTCTTCTGCTTTTCTCAGATAATATTTTTTCAGTTCTCCATCTTTTTTGTGCGTTACAGATACGGCCGCCAAGTGGAAGAGCTTTTTAATGTTCTTGTTGGCCCTATGCGAAACCTTGTTTTTAGAGTGTTGGCTACTGCCAGAGGTATATGCAAACGGCGCAACTCCGGCATGGCAGCAGAACTTCCGAGGATCGTCGAACCGTATAAAAGCCACCGTCTCGATATCTACCCCGATGAAATAAAAATTGTCCATTACTTTTGTTTTTGGCCATCAGATTGAGAGAAAGAAATTGAACCTATCCTAACTACCTTAACAATGAAAGGTTAAATTCTTATCCATGTCTTGGTTCAAGAAAAAGAAAAGAGTCCGAATATGGCAATGAATCATTAATTCATAACTCTAACAGGTTCACTCTTTGCCTCCCTTACTTCCATCTGATCTGTTTCTTGCAAAACTATCACTCTACTTTATCTCCTTTTTTAACTCAAATCTAAGGTAACTCTAAAAACTTTTTGCAATGATACATGACTTAGAGTTGTCTGAGGTTATGAGATTAGATGCAAGAATCGGAAAATCAATACATTAAAAGCAAAATTCGGAAAGAGATTGCGGTAACGATTTGGTAACGCAACTCCTTCCGAACTATGCCTTTTCGTGCGATTTTAACGTTTGACTACTTTCTAATAAATAGCACTTAATCGCAGTAATAGTGTTGTTTACATCATATTACACTCATCCCATTTTTTTAAAGGAGGCCCCAAAGGCACCTCCTTTTTGCATCTGTTCGGTGTAATCGAAAGAGGCGGTGCGTGAAACGCAAAAGCGTTTCACACACTGTTGCAACGTTTTTCTAAAAAGTCTTTCTATAATATCTTTCTACAATATATTGTTTAAGGTGCTGTACTTGTGTAAAGGTTCTGTCGTAGTAAATGAACAATCGTTGCTAAAAATCGGCGTTTTTCTTTTTAAGGTGCTGTAATTCTTTTTAAGGTGCTGTTGTTTTTGCCGCTAATTTGGCCTGCCTTTTTGCCTCTTTGAGGGCGTCCACTTTGACCGATTTCTTTGATTGCTCACAGACTTTAGCCAACGTGGCGAGGTCACTTTCGTAAGAAATATACATCCCCCGGATGTGATCGGCGTATCTTTTCAGCCCCCAACTCAATTCCAGCTCGGTAAGAACCTTGTCGCTATGGTAGCGAGTTAGGTACTTTTCACGTTCGGCGATCTCCTTTTCCCTGATAGCTCTTTCCTCTTTACTGATGTTCCGGGGTGTCAATTTGGGAGTGTTATCGAGCATTTCCGCCTTGTTCGAATAACCGAACATCCGGGCCGTTATCATGTCCCGGT